>ERZ1292640.266-Hain-H43-02um-R1-266-length-42065-cov-44_pt1 | contig 42065 bp, 31 predicted proteins | sample MGYA00564404_ERZ1292640 | MGnify/ENA primary metagenome ERZ1292640 (study PRJEB36523, sample SAMEA6512636) | groundwater metagenome | collected 2019-01-08 | study: AquaDiva: Metagenomics assemblies of 32 groundwater samples | reverse complement strand
GATCGTTTACAGCAAGGGCCTGTGGGACGGGGATGCGCGCTTGTACCTTCAGCACCGCGAGGGAAACCCGGCGGCCCACTCGGTGACCGGCGGGTCCTCTGGCTCGGGCGAGTGGATCGATCTGACGTCGATCGACAAAATGGTTGCGGACCTGGCGATGGACAGGGTCGATGTGATTAAGATGGACATCGAAGGCGCGGAGACGCGGGCGATTCGCGGGGCCCGCACGACGCTTAATCGGTTCAGGCCGCGCCTTGCCGTCGCGACCGAGCACACTATGGACGTTCTGCAGAACAACCGCAATGTGATCGAGGCGGTTCGAGAGATCGCCCCATTCTACCGGCCGAGATGCGGCTATTGCAGGGTCACCGATAGAGGGGTGGTTCCCGAGACCCTCTATTTTGTGCAGTAGCCCGATCCTCCTTGGTTCGTGAGCTTCCCGGTTCACAAAGTGACCGCAAAAGCCAATACTGTTCATTTTGTCTGCTCTTCCGTGATTTTGTGAAAGCGCTGCGGCGGGCATTGTCCGGATCACGGACAATGCCCATGAGAGGAGACCACAGCGCTTGGAACCGTTTGTCGGGTGTGATGCGCACAAGAAATACTCGGTTTTCGTGGCTCTGGATGCGGCAGGGGAGCTCGGTGCGGGGGCTCGGATTTTGCACGACCGCGCCCTGTTCAGGCAGTTTCTGGAGTCACTGCCGGCGGGATCGCCGATCGCGCTGGAGGCCGGTGGCGCCTACTACTGGATGGTGGATGAAATGATCGCCGCCGCCACTTGTTTCGAATCCATACCCTCACTTCCGGGCGCCCGCCGCAGCCGAGTTGACCGATGAATTCCACCCCCCGAAACACCGTTCTGCACGCCAGTGAGCCGATAGCCCGCGAGCACACCGTCCCCGTCATGGAGCTGTTCGCCTACCTGCAACTGCTCGACCTGTTGACCACTTTGGCCGGGCTGCGCCTCGGCGCCCAAGAAGTAAGCCCGTTCATCCGGATGACCATGCAGTTCGACGCCGGCGTGGGGCTGATGATCTGGAATCTCTGGATCATCCTCCGGCTGCCCGGGATCGGCTAGAAGCTCCTCCACCCACGCGCGGTGGATTCTGGTTTATAATAGAACCTCAGTCGAACGGGCTCCGTGCTAAAGCCGTAGCGGCTTCCAGTCGATGAATGAGCAGAGGAAAGATCGTGCCTTACCTTGAGGTTTTCGCTTACCTTCAACTGCTGGACTTTCTGACGACACTGGTCGCGTTGCGGTTGGGGGGGCAAGAGATGAGCCCGTTCATCCGCTGGCTGATGGGGTGGGGGCCGGTGACCGGAGTGGCGCTGGCCAAGGTGGGCGCCTTCCTGCTGGCCGGCGTATGCATCTGGCTGCGCCGGGAGCGGATCCTCCGCTGGTGCAATTACTGGTTCGCCGCGCTCGTGCTGTGGAACCTTAGCATGATTCTGCGGGCGCTGACCGTGACCTAGTCCCTCTCCGTGGATCCGGCAACCAGACTCCTGGCGCTTCAGAATCCCGACGGCGGCTGGGGGTATCGCGGCGGCAACTCCTGGACCGAGCCGACCGCCTGCGCCCTGCTGGCCCTGGAGGATCAGCCCCAGGCAGCCGGCGCGGCCGCTCGCGCGCGCGCGTGGCTCCAGCGTCTTCAACGCCCCGATGGCGGCTGGGCGCCTCACCCGGCCGTAGAGCAGAGCACTTGGGTGACCGCGCTGGTGGTTCTGCTGGGAATGGACGCGGACCGGCAGGGCCGGGCCATCCAGTGGCTGCTGGAGCGGACCGGCGAGGACACTACCCTGCTGAACCGCGTTCGCCGCCTGCTGCTCGGCATCCGCTCCGAGTACTCGCAAGAACCTCCCGCCTGGCCGTGGTTTCCCGGCACCGCTGCCTGGGTGCCGCCGACCGCCATGTCCGTGCTGGCGCTGCGCAAGGTGCACAAGCAGCAGCCTGACAGCCGGCTTCAGCAGCGCATTGAGCAGGCACGGCAGTTCCTGTTCACGCGGATGTGCCAGGATGGCGGCTGGAACCACGGTTCTTCACGCGCCCTCGGCTTCCAAATCGGCTCCTATCCCGAGACCACCGGCCTGGCCCTGCTGGCGCTGCACGGGGTGGAACAGGCGCGTCTGGCCCGCTCGCTGGCGCTGGCCGAACGCTACCTACAGGAGTGCCGTTCCCAGGAGGGCCTTAGCTGGCTCCAGTTAGGCCTGCTGGCCCATGGCCGCCGGCCGGCCGCCCCGGAAGGCATCCCCGAACGCAACCCGCTGGAAACGGCTCTGCGCATGCTCGCCGCCAAGGCCGCTGGCGGGCGCAACGTTTTCCTGGAGTGAGCATGGCTCTTCTCAAACGCCGGCACTGGATCGCGGGTTCGCTCGCCGCCCTGACCGGCTGCTCGCGGGATCCCAGGGCCGAGCCTTCCGCCGTCTCGATTGCGCGAGCGGCGCACTACGACGGGCAGCTTTTCGATCTGATCCGCCGGCTGCTCATCGAGCAGGGGCTCGACGTGCGCGGCAAGCGCGTCGTGCTGAAGCCGAACCTGGTCGAGTTCGACCCCGGCACCACCATCAACACCCATCCGCTGGTGGTGCATGCGGCCCTGGAGGCGTTCCGCTCCCTGGGCGCGGCTGAGGTGAGAATCGCCGAAGGACCCGGCCATCGCCGCAACACGCTGGAGCTGGCGGAGGCGGCCGGGTACTTCAAAACGATCCCGAACTTCGAGGGTCTCTTCACCGACCTCAACCTGGACGACATCTCCCCGGTCCGGCTCGCCAAGCCCTTTGCCCGGCTGGAGTCTCTCTACCTGCCCAAGACCGCGCTCGGCTGCGACCTGCTGGTGTCGCTGCCGAAAATGAAGACGCACCACTGGGTGGCGGCCACGCTGAGCATGAAGAACCTGTTCGGGCTGGTGCCGGGCTCCGTCTACGGATGGCCCAAAAACATCCTGCACTGGGCCGGCATCCACCAATGCATCGCCGACCTTCACACCCTGTTCCCGCGCGCGTTCGCGATCGTGGACGGCATCACCGGGATGGAGGGGAACGGCCCCATACAGGGGACGCCGAAGTTCGCCGGGGTGATCGTCGCCGGGCGGGATCCGGTCGCGGTGGACGCCACCTGTTGCCGCATCATGCGCATCGATCCGGAGCGGGTCCATTACCTGCAACTGGCCGCTCGCCGCGGCGGGCTCAGCGAGGCAGCCGCGCGCCAGACCGGCGAGCCCATCGCCTCCGTTCAGGTGCCCTTCGAGCTGATTCCCCAGTTCCGCACCCTGCGCCTGGGGCCGGGCTGATGGCAAAATGTTGGACAGCCATCAAGCTTCCCCGCCGCCGCGCTAAACTAAGAGCATGAGGCCGCTACCGGCACTCGCGCGACCCGCTCTTTTCGGCTGCGACTAGCGGTCACCCTCCTTCCGCGTAGTTCTCGAAACCCACATCCAGGGAGGGATTGTTCATGAAGGCCGATGTACCCGCCATCTTCACCGAGTTGCCCGGGCCGCGGGCGCGGGCGGTGATCGAGCGGGATAAGAAAGTCGTATCGCCGTCTTACACGCGCCCTTACCCGCTGGTGGCCGCGCGCGGCGAGGGCGCTGTCGTCGAGGACGTGGACGGCAACCGGTTCCTCGACTTCAACGCCGGCATCGCGGTGGTCGCGACCGGCCACTGCCACCCTCGCGTGGTCGAAGCGATCCAGCGGCAGGCCGCCCGGCTGATTCACATGTCGGGCACCGATTTCTACTACGAGAACATGGTGGAGCTGGCCGAGCGCCTGGGTACGCTCACCCCCGGCGGCGTGCCGCGCCGCGTCTTTTTCGGCAACTCCGGCGCCGAGGCCATCGAGGCAGCCATCAAGCTGGCGCGCCATCACTCCGGGCGGAGCCAGTTCGTTGCTTTCCTGGGCGGCTTTCACGGCCGCACGCTCGGCGCGCTGTCGCTGACGGCCAGCAAGGCCGTGCAGCGGCGCGGCTTCGGTCCGCTGGTCCCCGGCGTCCACCACGTGCCCTATCCCTACTGCTATCGCTGCCCGTACGGCCAGCCGCCAGACACCTGTGCGGTTGAGTGCGTGAAGGCCATCGAGGAGCGGTTCCGCACCACGCTGCCGCCCGAAGAAGTGGCCGCCATCGTAGTCGAGCCGGTGCTGGGCGAAGGCGGATACGTCGTGCCGCCCGGGAAGTTCTTCGACGAGTTGCAGCGCCTGGCCCGCGCGCACGGCATTTACCTGATCGTGGATGAGGTGCAGTCGGGCATGGGGCGCACCGGCAGGATGTGGGCGGCCGAGCACTTCGGCCTCGTGCCCGACTTGATGGCGGTGGCCAAGGGGATCGCCAGCGGCTTGCCCTTGAGCGCCATGGTGGCCCGCGCCGAACTCATGGATTGGCCGCCCGGCGCGCACGCCTCCACCTTCGGCGGGAACCCGGTGGCGGTCGCCGCTGCCCTGGTCACCCTGGAGCTGCTCGAGCAGGAGCTGGTCGCCAATGCCGCGCGCGTCGGTGCGCATATAATGGAGCGTTTGCGGGCGTGGCCCGCCCGCTTCCGCTCGGTCGGCGACGTGCGCGGCCTGGGCCTGATGATCGGCATCGAGCTGGTGCGCGATCAGGGGACCAAGGCGCCGGCGCCGGATTTGCGTGATCGCGTCGTCCGGATGGCCTTCGAGCGCGGGCTTCTGGTGCTGGGGGCCGGCCCGAATGGGGTCCGGCTGTGCCCGCCGCTGGTCGTCACCAGCGACCAGGCGGATTTCGCGGTGGACACGCTGGAGGAGTGTTTACGAACGCTGAGCTGAGAACGCTCGATGTCGGGTGCGGCATCAACAAGCACCCCGGCGCTATCGGCATCGACCGCAATCCCGCCAGCCGCGCCGACGTGCTCGGCGACCTGGACCGCTTCCCCTACCCGTTCCGCGACGGCTCGTTCGATCGCGTGCGCGCCGTGCACGTGATCGAGCACGTTTCGGACGTGGTGCGCACCATGGAGGAGTTCCACCGGCTGCTGAAGCCCGGCGGGCGCGTCTACCTGGTGACACCTCACTACACCGACTTCAGCTCCTTCTGCGACCCGACCCATCGCTGGCACCTGAACAGCTTCTCCTTCCGCTACTTCGGCGAGGACCACGCCGGCTTCGGCTACTACTCGCCGGCCAGATTCCGTGAGATTTCCGTCCGCGTCCGGCTACTAGCTTTCTGGAGATGTCTCGGCTTCGGATTGCTGGTGAACGGCTCCGCCCGTTTCCGACGCTTCTGGGAGCACTACCTGTGCTTCCTGGTGCGGGGGAAGGTGGTGGAGTTCGATCTGGAGGCGCGGAAGGATGAGGTGGCTGTACCGCCTGGCTGACGCCGCCCGGCACGCGGCCCGGAGCAGATTCTGGGCGCCCGACCAGGCCACTGGCCGCCGTGGCGAAGACCTTGCGCACCGGTACCTGGAGCGGCGGGGCTTCACGGTAGTGGCGCGGAACTACCGCCCGCCGGCCGGCTCCGGCGAGATCGATCTGGTCGCCTGGGAGGGCGAGACGCTGGTTTTCGTCGAGGTGAAATCGCGCCACAGCGAGGAAAGCAGCGCCACGGAGCGCAGCGTGGATGCCGAAAAGCGCCGCCAGCTTTTCCGGGCCGCGCGCGATTACGCCCGGCGAGCCGACATCCCCTGGGAGCGGGCTCGCTTCGACCTGGTGAGCATCGTACTGGCCAGTCCCCCGGCGGTGCGCCATTACCGGGCAGTGTTCCCGGTAATCGCGGCCTAGGCGGGGCGGGCCTCAGGGCTTCTTTTCGGGCGCCTTCTCCGGCGGTGCAGGCATCTTGAAGATGGAGTCGTCAATGTCCACGTTGGCTTCAATAGTCTCGAACGTCACCCGCATCATCGCCTTGCCGCCCACCTTGCTCTCGATCGAGTGCGCCATCAGCACGCCGTTGACCGGCTTGTAGTCGCCCGTGAAGCTCTCGACCTCGAGCTCCTGGCCCATCTGCTTGCGCCGCCCGACGCTCTTGATGAGGAGGAACGACTTGGCGTCGAGGAACATGTAGTCGGTACGTCCGATCTTCCGGGTGACCTTGAGCTTGTAAGCAGGCGTCCCTTCCACATCCTCCTTACCGGCCAACTCGACGCTGTGCCCTTTCGCCTTGTAGTCCACGAGCGGCCCGTCGAAGTCGGCGCTTTCCGCGGTTTCCTGAGCCTCTTCTTCGCTGCGCTTCTGTAGTTCCGAGGAGCCGGTCATCGGATTGATCATCCAGGCCGAGGTCCCATCAAACCCGGTGACGATGCTTCGGCCCTGAATTGTTAATTCCGTGTGTATCAACCGCGGCCGCTTGAACTGTATCGTCATCGGGGCTTCCATTGCTCCCCCGCCGAGGACGGCTTTTCCCGTGATCTTGACGCTCCGGATGGCTTTGATTTTCTCGACGCCGCCGAGCGCCGCGTGGTGCTTCTGGATGATCTGATCGACCGTCAGCTCCTGCTGCGCCGGCGCGCCCAACGAGAGTGCGGCCAGGATCAGCGTCAATCGGGCCACCGATGATGAAGGCATGGCCCGAGCCTAGCACACCCTGGCAGCCGCGGCGGGGCAGGCTCCCGCTTGTCGGAAATGCGAGTATAATTGTCAGCTTGCCCGAGTTTCGCAAAGACCCGATCACCGGCCGCTGGGTGATCATCGCTACCGATCGCGCGCGCCGGCCGAGCGACTTCACCCGCGAGCCCGTCGTCATCAAGGGCGTCCGCTTCTGCCCCTTCTGCCCCGGCCACGAAGAGAAAACGCCGCCGGAAATCCTCGCTTATCGCCAGAACGGCGGACCCAACCAGTCGGGTTGGTCGCTGCGCGTGGTGCCCAACAAGTTCCCGGCCCTTCGCGTGGAGGGCGATTTTGACCGCCAGGCCGAGGGCCTCTACGACCGCATGAACGGCATCGGCGCCCACGAGGTGATCATCGAGACCCCCGACCACAACGCCACGCTGGCTGGGATGCCGGAAAAGGGGATCGAGGACGTCTTCTGGGCCTTTCGCGACCGCATCCGTGACCTCAAGAACGACCGCCGCATGCGCTACCTGCTCATCTTCAAGAACCACGGGGAAGCGGCCGGCGCCAGCCTGGAACACACCCACTCCCAACTGATCGCGCTGCCGGTGGTGCCCAGGAGCGCCCAGGAGGAACTGGACGGGTCGAAGCGCTACTACGACTACAAGGAACGCTGCATCTACTGCGACATTATCCGCCAGGAGACCGAAGACCCCAGCCGGGTGGTGCTGGAGACCGATGCCTTCGTGGCGATCTGCCCGTTCGCGGCCCGTTTCCCTTTTGAGGTCTGGATCGTGCCGCGGCAGCATCACTCGCACTTCGAGGACACCGACATCCCGACCATGCGCAACCTGGCCTGGGTGCAGCGGGTGGTGCTGCGCAAGCTCGACCGCGTGCTGGAGCGTCCCGCTTACAACCTCATGGTCCACACCTCCCCGGTCCAGGAGCCTTCGATGCCGCACTACCACTGGCACATCGAGCTGATCCCCAAGCTGACCCGCGTGGCCGGCTTCGAGTGGGGCACCGGCTTCTACATCAATCCCGCGCCGCCGGAAGAAGCGGCCGGCTTCCTGCGGGAGGCGGGGCTGGGATGAGATATACTCCGCAAGGTGGGCTTCCCGGGTCGTTCGTTCGCAGCCGCCGCATTCCTTGGCCTGCTCGCTGCCGTTCCGGCCGCCGCTGAAGCGACCCGCGCCGAAATCCTTTGGGACACCTACGGCGTCCCGCACATCTTCGCTCGCGACGCCGAGAGCTTGTTCCGCGCCTTCGGCTGGGCGCAGGCGCACAGCCACGGCAACCTCATCTTTCGCCTTTACGGCCAGGCCCGTGGTCGGGGCGCCGAATACTGGGGCGAGCCATACCTGGCCGCCGACCGCTGGGTCCGGATCAACGGCATTCCCGAGCGCGCTCGCGCCTGGTACCAGGCCCAGACGCCGGAACACCGCCGCTACCTCGACGCCTTCGCCGAGGGCCTGAACGCCTACGCCCGCGAGCACGGCGCGCGCATCAGCGATGAGGTCCGGCCGGTGCTGCCCGTCTCGGCCATCGACGTGATCGCCCACATCCAACGGGTGATCCACTTCAGTTTCGTCGCCAACCCGCAGATGGCGGCCCAACTCAGCGGCCCGCCGCGCGGCTCCAACACCTGGGCGGTCGCGCCGGCGCGCTCCGCCAGCCGCCGCGCCCTGCTCCTCATGAATCCTCACCTGCCCTGGTCCGACTTCTTTCTCTGGTACGAGGCGCAGTGGGTCGCGCCAAGCGTCAACCTCTACGGGGCGACGCTGGTCGGCTTCCCTGTCCTCCCGCTCGCTTTCAACGACCACCTGGGCTGGAGCCACACCGTCAACACCTACGACGGAGCCGACCTCTACGAGCTGACCCCCGCCGGGAACGGCTACCGCTTCGACGGCGCGGTCCGCGCGTTCGAGACCGAAACGCAGATCGTCAAGGTCAGGCAGAAGGACGGCACGCTGCGCGAGGAAAAGCTCGTGGTGCGCCGCTCCCTCCACGGGCCGGTGATCGGAGAGCGCAACGGCAAGCCCATCGCGCTCCGCGTCGCCGGCCTCGACCAGCCGGGCATGGCCGCACAGTACTGGGCGATGGCTCGCGCCCGAAACCTCAATGAGTTCGAGACCGCGCTCAAGCGAATGCAGATCCCGATGTTCACGGTGATGTACGCCGACCGCGACGGCCACATCATGCATCTTTTCAACGGCCGGGTGCCCGTGCGCCCGAAAGGCGACTACGACTGGCGCGGCGTCGTCCCCGGCGACACCTCGAGCACGCTGTGGACCAAGACGCATCCTTACGAGGACCTGCCGCGCGTGCTCGACCCGCCCAGCGGCTGGCTCCAGAACGCCAACGACCCGCCCTGGACCACCACGTTCCCGCTCGCGCTCAACCCGGAGAAGTTCCCGCCCTACATGGCGCCGCGCTCGATGGCTTTTCGCCCGCAGCGCTCCGCGCGCATGCTGCGCGAGGACGCAAGCATTACCTTCGACGAGCTGATCCAGTACAAGCACTCCACGCGTATGGAGCTGGCCGACCGCATCCTCGACGAGCTGGTCGCGGCCGCGCGGAAACACGGTGGCGCGAAGGCCGCGCAGGCGGCGGCAGTGCTGGAGAAGTGGGACCGCGGCGCCGACGCCGAGAGCCGCGGCGCAGAGCTGTTCTTGTCCTTCGCCCGCCGGTGGCTCTCCAAGACCGCCGCCAGGCCGTTTGCGGTGCCTTGGAACCAGGACTCGCCCGCTGACACTCCGCGCGGCCTCAGCGATCCCGCCAAGGCGGCGGCCATGCTGGAGGCGGCGGCTGAAGAAGTCGAGAAGAAGTACGGCCGCCTGGACGTGCCCTGGGGCGAGATCTGCCGGCTGCGGCGCGGCGACCTGGACCTGCCGGGCAACGGCGGCCCCGGCGATCCGCTCGGCATCTTCCGCGTGGTCGGCTACGCGCCCACCAAGGATGGCCACTTCGAGGCCGTCGCCGGCGACTCCTGGGTGGCCGCGGTCGAGTTCGCCAACCCGGTCCGGGCGATGGCGCTCGTCACCTACGGCAACTCCTCGCAGCCCGGCTCGCGGCACCTCACCGACCAGTTGCCGCTGTTCGCCAACAAGCAACTGCGCCCGGTCTGGCGCACTCGCAAGGAGATCGAAGCTCACCTGGAAGACCGCACGGTATTCTGAGATGCGAACCCTGTCCCTGTTGTGTCTCATCCCTGCCCCGGCGGCCCTGGCCGGCTGCCTGAGCTTTGCCGAACCGCTGCTCGGTTCGGCCTGCGCCAAGTCCTCAACCGAGCTGGTGTGGCTCAACCGGCCAGCTTCCGTTGAGACCGAGCGGCGGCCGACCGGATACTACGACCGCCTCCTGACCGACCCGGCGCTCTCAACAGGCGTCGTTGCGGGCGGCGACCTGCGCTTCGAGTTGCGGGCCGCCGGCCCTCAGCTTGTCGAGGTGTTTCTCGTGACCACCGAGGAAGCCCGGCACTCGTTCGTGCTCGAAGCCGGCGCAGCCGTGATCGACGCGCGCTACCGCGACAAGCCCGGCCCGGTGCGGCTGCGCCCCAAAAGCGGCGCGCGCTACCTCGCGCTGCTGGGGATCATCCAGGGCGGGAGCGCCTTCATCGTGCGCACCGATTCGCCGCGCTATACCCTCTCGGCCGTGCGCTGGACACCGCGGGCGGAGTTCGAGAGCGCGCTGGTTTCGAAGTGGCGCGAGCGGGCGCGCTACTGGGTCGAAAACCCGTTCCCCGCGAACGGCGAGCGAGGCCGCACCGCCCGCCGCAACTACCTGGAGCAGCTCGGCGACCGCCTCGCGCTGAGCGAGCAGCCGGAAGTCAGGCGGGAAGCGGTCGTGATGCAGACGCGCGCCGCTTACTGGGCCGCGGCCGAGAACCACGAGCCGCGCGACATCGACCGCACCGCCGAGCTGTTTCTGGAAGGCCTGAAGCTCGCGCCCGGCGACAAGATCCTGCGCGAGATGATCTCTTCCTCCTGCCTCGCGCTTAACGTTGGCGCCCGGAACATGCCCGAGGGACCGTTCTGTAAAGAGGTTGCCCCGGTGCCGTGGTCGGTAGAGGTGCCCGCGCCTCCGCCCGGCGCGCCCGCCTGGGCCATCGAGCAGCGCAAGCTGGCCGCCCGCATGGACGCGATCACGCGCTGGTGGGTCGAGAAGCGCCAGCAGCCCAACGGCGAACTCGGCGGCGGCTGGGGCGACGATGTAGAGATCCTGCGCCACTGGGGACCCGAGTCGCTCGGCCTCGGCTCCGAAGTGGCGCTGCGCGGCATTCAGCGCCTGGCCGACGGCCTCTGGGCCAGCGGCACGCTCTCAAACGGCTACGACCTCCGCGTCTCCGACGTCGAGCACTCCTCCGAACCCAGCACTGACACCGTGCCCCTGCGCCTCGCCATTCTTCCCGATGATGCCGAGGCGCGAGCCAGGCTGAAGACCTCCGCCGCCTGCGCCTACAACTGGATCGCGCAGCAGCCCGACGGCCGCTGGCGCTTCCGCGGCTCCTGGTTCAACTGCAAGCAGTTCGATCCCAAGCCCGAGCGCGCGGTCGATGTGTACATGAACCTGCGCGCCATGGGCCCGGCCCTGTGGCACGCCTACCTCACTCGCGATCCGAAGATGATTGACCTGCTGGTGAAATGGGCGACGGCGTGGGTCGAGGGCATGCGCTCGACCGCTCACGGCAAGCCGGTCGGGGTCTTTCCCTCCGCCGTGCGCTCGGCCGACGGCTCGTACCTGATCGCCTCCGACCGCTGGGACAAGCCGGACGTCGAATGGGACTACTATCAGTGGAGCGGCGCAGCACAGTCGGCGCTCACTTCCCTGCTGCTGGCGGTGCACGATCTGACCGGCGACGCCCGCTGGCTCGAAGCCGCCGGCGAGAGCTTCCGCATCCTCGACCGCTGCTCCGCTTTCCCGGAACTCTGCAAGCAGATCGCCAGCTCGCCCGAGGCCTTCTACGAATGGCGCCGCCTCTCCGGCGATGCGCGCTACGACAAGGCCTTCGGCTACGCACCGCGGCGCTCGCTCAAGGAAACGCTCGCACTGCTCACCCGCCAGGCCCGCGAAACCGAAGCCCGGCTGGCGGTGAACTTCGAGATGTGGACCTCCGAGGTGCTCTACACCGACCGCGTGTACTACCGTTTGCCGGCCGAGTACCGCTGGTATCTTTTCGGCGGCGAAGCGCCGCGCGGCGACCACTACCCCACTTTCGCAGTCACCTGGCCGACAGTGAAGGGCGCGTTCGCCCGCGCCGTTCTCGACGCCACGTCAACCAGCCTCAAGCTGCACCTCTACAACTTCGAGCGCGAGGAGCTGCGTGTTCCCTTGCGCGCGTGGCGTCTTCAGCCGGGCCGCTACCGCTGGCAAGGCGGCGAAGTCAACGTCTCCGCCCGCGCCCAGGTCATCGAATTGCCGCTTCCGCCGCGCAAGGAGACCACCATTACGCTGGAACGCATCCCATGAAGCTGCGCGGCCCCATCCTGCTCGTCGGCACGCTGGACACCAAGGGTGAGGAGATCCTCTACCTGAGAGAGCGGCTGCTGGCTGCCGGCGCTGAGCCGCTGGTGATCGACGTGGGCGTTCTTGACCCGGCGCCCTTTGGTCCCGACGTCAGCCGCGAGGAGATTGCGCGGCGCGCAGGCACGTCGCTGGCGCAGTTGCTCGCCGCGCGTGACCGCGGCCGGGCCGTCGCCGCCATGGAGCGCGGGCTCGCCGCCTGGATCCGCGAGCGGCACGCGGCCCGGCCGGTGGCCGGCGTGCTGGCCATTGGCGGCTCGGCCGGCACCACCATCGCCACCACCGCCATGCGCGAGCTTCCGGTCGGCGTGCCCAAGCTGATGGTCTCAACGCTGGCCTCCGGCAACACCCGGCCCTACGTCGGCACCTCCGACATCGCCATGATGTACTCGGTGGCCGATTTCACCGGGCTGAACCGCCTGACGCGCACCATACTCGGCAACGCCGCCAACGCGATGCTCGGCATGTGCGGCCTGCCGGTCGAGACGGGCGGCGAGCAGCAGCGCCCGCTCGCCGCCGCCACCATGTTTGGTGTCACCACCCCGTGCGTGAACCAGTTGAAACAGCTCCTCGAAAAGGAAGGCTTCGAGCTGCTGGTCTTCCATGCCACCGGCACGGGCGGGCAGGCGATGGAGCAGTTGATCCGCGACGGCTTCATCCGCGGCGTGCTCGACATCACCACTACCGAGCTCGCCGATGAGCTGGCCGGCGGCATACTCTCCGCCGGCCCGCATCGCCTGGAAGCCGCCGGCCTCGCCGGCGTGCCGCAAGTGGTCTCGGTTGGCGCGCTGGACATGGTCAACTTCGGCCCGCTCGATTCGGTGCCGGAGAGATTCCGCTCGCGCAAGCTCTACCAGCACAACCCCACCGTCACGCTGATGCGCACGACGGCGGAGGAGAATGCCCAGCTCGGCCGCATCATCGCGGAAAAGTTGAACGCATCGCGGGGCCCGGTAGCTCTGTTTTTGCCGCTCAAAGGCGTCTCGGCCATCGATGCGCCGGGCCAGCCGTTTCACGACACTGAGGCGGATCAGGCCCTGTTCGAGGCCATCCGCACCAGTGTGGGTTCCAACGTGAAGCTAGTCGAAGTGGACGCCCACATCAACGATCCTGCCTTCGCCGCCCGCGTGGCGGCGGAGTTCCTCAACATCACTGGAGGCACGCATGACGCGTGAGCAATGCCTGGCGAAGCTGCGCCAGACTGTCGAAAGCGGCTCGCCGATTCTCGGTGTCGGCGCGGGCACCGGCATCTCGGCCAAGTTCGCCGAGGCCGGCGGCGCCGACCTGATCATCATCTACAACTCCGGCCGCTACCGCATGGGCGGCCGTGGCTCGCTGGCGGGCCTGATGCCTTACGGAGACGCCAACCAGATCGTGGTGGAGATGGCCGCCGAGGTTCTGCCGGTCGTGCAGCACACGCCGGTGCTCGCCGGCGTCTGCGGCACCGACCCGTTCCGCCGCATGGAGGTCTTCCTGCCCCAGCTCAAGCAGCTCGGCTTCGCCGGCGTACAGAACTTCCCTACCGTCGGGCTCGTCGATGGGACGTTCCGCCAGAACCTCGAAGAGACCGGCATGGGCTACGCACTCGAAGTCGAGATGATCCGCCTGGCGCGGCAGCTCGACATGCTGACCTGTCCTTACGTCTTCAACGAGGACGAAGCCCGCCGGATGGCCGAGGCAGGGGCCGACGTGCTGGTAGCGCACATGGGCTTGACTACCAAGGGCACGATCGGGGCGCGGACCGCGCTCACCCTCGAGCAGGCGGCCGCGCGCGTCCAGGCCATCCGCGATGCCGGCGCCGCAGTCAATCCCGATGTGCTCGTCATCTGTCACGGCGGCCCGATCGCCGAGCCCGAGGACGCCCGCTTCATCCTCCAGCACACCCGCGGAGTGCACGGCTTCTTCGGCGCCTCGAGCATCGAGCGGCTGGCGGTGGAGCGGGCCATCACCGGGCAAACCAGAGCGTTCAAGGAGATCCTCATGCCACAATCTCACGGCCGCCGTTTCGTCGAACCGCGCCACGTCGAGACCCAGGTCTTCGACTGGGGCCGCATCCAATGGATGAGCGAGCCGCGCGTCACCGGCGCCGAGCGCTTCTCGGCCGGCGTCGTCACCCTGGAGCCGGGCAAGGGCCACCAGCGCCACAATCACCCCGGCGTCGAGGAGATCCTCTACGTGCTCGAAGGCGAGGGCATGCAGATGGTCGATGACGGCGGCGAGCTGCGCCAGAAAGTTGGTCCCGGCACGCTGATACACATCCCGCCGGACATGTACCACGAGACCATCAACTGCGGCGCGGGGCCGATGAAGATCCTGGCCATCTACGCCCCGCCCGGGCCTGAGGCGATGCTGCGCTCCTTGCCCGAGTGCCGCATCGAGGCGCCGGAGGAAGGCGGGGCACCATAGAAAGCGCCGGGCGGGCCGCTCACGCTGCCGGTATTACAGCGTCGACGTACTCGCACAGCGAGGAAGGTTCGGGGATCGGCTCGCCTCTTAGACGCATCCCCTCAATGTGGAACTCAACTGCCTCCTTGATCAGGCGGCGTACCTCATCCTCGCTGCCAGCGGCCGCGATGCAAGCCGGCAGGTCGGGCACGTAGGCGCTGCAACCCCGTACGCCCCTCTCGATAATGACTGCGTACCTAAGACTCATGGCTTCTTCAACCCCGCTTGCCGCAGAATCGAGCTCAGCGTCCCGAATCTTCACGGGCTTCCCTTGTACCTGCGCTCAGTTGGCGCGCACGAAGCGAGCGGTCACCGCTGTGGATGAAGCCCCGGCGCCTATCCCAGACGAGGTTGATGTGCGTGCCATCCGCATGCGCTGCGGTTCGTCCCAGATGGCCTTCGCCAGCCACTACGGGTTCAGGTTGCCCACCATTCAGTGCCAATCCACGTTTTGTGGTGACCTCGCTGTCCGCGAACTTGCGGCCCGAGGATTGGTGAGAAATCCGGGCTAACATCAAACCGCACCGCGCAGTATCGGCCTAAGGTGCGCGGCAGCGAGATCCATCCCTCGGCCGACGGCGCCAGCGGCACCGGCGCGGCCAAGTATGGCGAGTAGAGCACCGGCTTGCCCGCCGCCAGCCAGGGAGCCACCCGGAGGCGGAAGCCCTCCGGCTGGCCGTCGCCGTACCAGACTACGTGGGCCACCACGGCCTTGGGCACGCGGTACACGTCTACGAACGTCAGCGGCTGGTGCGCATGCCCGCCCTCCAGCGCAGCCGCCACCCCTTGGCGGGCAAGCTCCCGCACCGCATCGACGATCTCCAGAGCCTGGCGCGGCATCGCCGCCCGCATCGAGTCCCCCTGCTTCGTCACCCCCGGGCACTCGGCAAAATAGCGCACATGGGGTTTCGCGTGAACGTCTTCCAGGGCCGCCTTTTCCCACTGGCGGAAGTTCTCGTCGCACTCGGCTGTCTTGCCGGTGAGGATCAGACCGCAGCCGCGGCCTGACGCCCCGCGGATCGCCTGGCACTCCTGCTGGCCCAGGCACCTCTGGTTAGCCACGATCAAGACGTCGCGCACCCCCAACTGCCCCAGGTGCGCCTGCTTGGCAACCCGATATGCGATCCGGCCCAGCAACGCCTGCTCGAAGCCCAGCACGCTGTTGTAAGCGACGGAATGGTCGAAGGCCAGCGAGGCCAGGGAATGATACACCCAGACATTCGCACACGGCTGCGAGTCCGCATAGAGGTCCTCATGGTCGCGCGAGAACCCCATGTACCGCTTCAGCGCCTCGTGAAACGCCGGCTGCTCGAAGAATGCCGAACCGTCGCGCTTTTGCCCCGAACGCAGCGACCAGGTGGCCGTAAGGACATGTCCGCCGCAGGCCAGGCACTCGGCCATATCCAGCTCCACCGGCCGCGGATCTTCCGGCAGGCCAATGCCCCCCTCGGCCGTGCGCAGCCAGTCGGTGGAGAGCACCACCCGCCCGATGGCCGTGCCCTCCTTCAGGTGCCGGATCTTGGTCACCAGCTCGCCGTCGAGGACTTGTGGCATGTCGTGGCTCTCCGCGACTGCCAGGTCGAGGTAATCGCCGTGATCGGGCTCCGCACGCGTGCGGTCACTGCGCCACAGCGCCGGGCAGTCTTCGTAGGTCACCATGGCGGCCCCGGGCTTCTTCCGGTGCACATAAGACCGCATCTCGCGCAGCCTCCGATCCATCAGGTCGGTTCGAAACCGCACCCACTCCTGCCAGAGCGGATCCTTCCGGTCAAACCGCGGCGGGATGCGCGCGTGACGGAAGTGCGGTATCCCGAACCGCTCCAGCGGCTGCGGGTTGTGCTCGGTCAGATACTGCCGGAACGCCGCCTGGCATTTGTCGCAGTGACAATCGTAGCTGGTGCCGTCGTATTCCACTCCGTCCATGCCGGCATCGAGCAAACAGCGATCGACCACCCGCTTCAGGTAAGCGATGAACTCGTCGTGGATCGGGCAGGCCATCCAGCGCCAGGTGGCACTGCCGTAGGTGCGCATCGTGCCGTCGGGTTTGCGCTGGATCCATTCGGCCAACTGCGGCAGCTCGTCCAGCATCGTCTCGTAGATTACGGTGCTGAACTGGTGATAACCGAGCACACGGATCCCGCGGGCGTGCGCGCGCCGGGTGAAGTCGGCCGCGCGGGCCATGTCCTCGGCTTCCGACTTCAGTCCGAAGCCTTTGTAGAAATGCGTGCTCACGAGGTTAATGCCGGCCGCGGCGAGCTTGTCGAGAATCTCATCGCTGTGCATGCGCTCGTACCACTTACGCACCCAGTGGCCCGTCGCCCGCCCGTCGCCGATGCCGGCCGCGGAACCGCCTCGGGTATAGAGGCTCAGCGGCTCCCACAAGGCCCAGACCCATCGCAGCTTGCCCGGGGCAATCCAATCCGGCGCCGTCAAAGCGGCACCCTGGGCTGCCACCCTGCCCCGTGGAACGGTTCCGGCCAGCGCCGCCGCCAGAGTCCCCTTCAGAACCGCGCGACGAGACCAATCCTTTTCAGCCATCCACTCCTTCCGGTTACCACAGCAACCTCAGCCCGAACTGGAACTGGCGGGCGAACATGTTCGTGCTGGTGACCTTGCCGAAGTTCGGCCCGCCGAACGTCATATCCGGCGAGTTGTATTCCGGCCGGTTCGTGGTGTTGAAGCTCTCGGCGCGGAACTGCAGCTTCAGCCTCTCGGCCAGGGTCGTCGTCTTGAAGATCGAAACGTCGAAGTTGTTCCGGCCGCCGGAACGCACGTCGGGCAGCATCGACGTGCCCACTAGCTCGAGGGTCTGACGCACGCGGAACACCGACGTGTCGAACCAGCGGCTGACAATACGCTGATCGTTCGGCAGCTTCGGGCTGCGGCCGGTGCTCTCCGCGCCGGAAATGCGCATCGGGATGCCGCCGTTCGCGGTGTAGATGACGTTGAGCTGGAAGCCCTCGGTCAGTTTCGCCCCCAGCCCCCGGGCGCTGCCCAGAAAGTGTTTCCCCGGCCCCAGCGGCAGCTCGTAGATGCCGCTGGCGACCAGACGCTGGGGGACGTCGAACGTGGCCAGCTCCTTCACCGTTTGCGGATCGGTCTCGTTCAGGTAGCTCGATCTCTCCAACAGCTTGGAAGAAGTGTAGGACACCAGCATGCTCACGCCCTGCGACATCCGCTTGGTCACCTTGAGCTGGAACGAGTCGTAGCGGGTCTCTCCCACGCTGCGGTTCTGGTTGCTGATGCCGGTGAACTGCGGATACGGCCGCAGCAACTGGCTGCGTGTGACAGTTCTCGCCGCGAGCGTGCCGGTGGCGATCAGCCCGTAAAACGGGTTGGAAAAGCTGTCGTTGAGCATGTTCCGGCCTGTCGAGAGGAACGTCTCACGGGCCGCGGCGCGGTACTGGTCCGGCACCGCGTCCACCTGTCTGTTCACCGCGATGTCGCGGCTCGCCGACCCGGAATAGGCCGCATCCACCAGCACGCTGCCCGGCAGTTCCCGCTGAATGCCGAACTGGTACTGATGGGCCAGCGGCTGCTGGCGGTCCGGGTTGACGAAGCTCACGCTTTGCCCAACCAGCGTCATCAGGCCGAGCTTCGCGCCAGAGGGCGCAATCAAACCGTCGGGGAACGGGTTGCTGAGAGTATTCACCGGCGTCAGGCCGCCGTCGATCGAGCTCACGAAAGGCGTCGAGATACTGAAGCCGTTCCGCGTTTCGCTCAGCAGCGTGGTGGCTCCGAAGAACATTCCGTAGCCCGCGCGCAAGACCGTCTTCCGCGTCACCGAGTAGGCCACTCCGATCCGGGGCGCGATGTTATTGCGGTCCCGATTGGTGAGGGCGCGCGGCTGGCTGTTGACACCGGCGAACAACAGGCCGCCCTTGACCTGGAACTGCGCCGGCGTCACCTCGGGGATGGGTGCGGCCCCGTAATTGGCGCGTGCCGGGGCCGCGATCGGGCTGTCGGTGGTGAAATCGAAGCCGCGGTTCAGCCGGTTATAGCGCTCCGTGTAGGCGCCCTCCCATTCATAGCGCAGTCCGAGGTTGAGGGTCAGCCGTGAGCTGGCGCGGAAGTCGTCCTGGACGTACAGGCCGTAGTAAGTGCCCTGGTCGGCCGGCTTGGCGCTGAGTGACGCCGAACCGCTCGCCGGCAGACCGAGCAGGAACGATGCCAGGCTCGAGCCGGCCGTGATGCTCGTCGCCTGCGGATTGGGCCCGCGCGTGAATCCGTTGTTGAAGGTGAACGAGCCGGCGGCATCGGAGGCCGGGCTGGCATCGTTCGAGCGCATCAGGCGAAAGTCGGCGCCGGTCCGCACGCTGTGGCGCCCGAGGATCTTCGTCAATCCGCCGCGCAGCGTGTGCGTGTCCTCGGCCGAGCGGGCCAGCGGGGACCGGCTCAGCGTGTCGTATCCGCTGATGTTCATCACCGGGACGCTCCGGACGTCCGTGGTGCTGACGAACGAAGCCGGGAAGCCGAGCTTCAACATGTCATAACCCAGCAGGTTGGCCGGATTGTTCTGCGACCAGCGGCTGATCCCGTAACGGAAATTCAACACCGTGCTCGGGCCCACCATGTAGGTATCATCTAGAGCGAATCCCGGAGCATAGCGGTTGTTCTGTACGCCCTTGGTCCAGGTGTAATAGTTGGGATTGGATCCCACAAAGAAGTGGCGAAACGAGTACCGCCCGAACACCTGGTGGCGATCGCTGAAGCGGTGGTCGATGCGGATCAGGTACCCGTCGTCCAGCACCGGGTCCTTGTATGCCGCCAGCCAGTTGCCGCCCGCGGTGATCGAATCGCCGGGCGCGTTCGGCTGCGGGTACAGCTCCATCAGCTTGGCCGCCACCCGATCGAGGCGGCTGGCCGGGATCTGGTTGCCTGCGAACGGGTCGCGCACGTAACTTGTGCCCGATTGCCGGGTCGAGCCCGGATCGTAGATCGTCACGAGCGCCGCCTGGCCGTTGGGCTGGCGCACGAATGTCCGCGAGAAGTCGGCCCGGCGCTGTTCCACGGTGGGCACAGTCAGGACGTTGGTACGCGGCACGCCCTCCCGGCTGCCCTCGTAATTGAAGAAGAAGAACGTTCGGTTGCGGCCGTTGTAAACCTTGGGCACGTAGACCGGGCCGCCCACCGAACCGCCGAACAGGTTGTAGCCGAACTGCGGGATCGAGGTAGCGAAGGTGTCGCGCGCGTTGAACGCCGAGTTGCGCAGGAATTCATACAGCACCCCGTGCAACTCGTTGGTGCCCGACTTGGTGGTTGCGTTGATGATGCCGCCGGTGAATCGGCCGAACTCGGCGTCGAAACTGTTGCCCTGCACCTTGTATTCCTGCGCCGCTTCGACCGACGGTACGAACTGGATTTCTCCGTTGCTCCCGGTGATGGAAACGCCGTCCAGCAGCGCCTCGTTGAAGCTCGGCGCTCCCCCGGAGATGCTGATTGCCGTCATGCCGCCGTTGGACGTGGTGCGGATGAAAGAATTGGCAGACCCGCGGGCGGTAAACGTCACGCCCGGCGTCAGCATGGTGAGCATGAAGACGTTACGGCCATTCAGGGGCATGGCAGTCAGGGTTCGTTCGGCGATCACCTCGCCCCGCGAAGCGGTGGCCGTTTCCAGCGGCGAGGCGTCGCTCGAGACGGTTACGCTCGTCGCGATGTCGCCTACCTCCAGGGAGACGTCCAGCGTGGGGCGATCCTGCACCTGGAGCACGACCCCGTCCCGCTGGTATTTGCGGAATCCGGGATGCTCGATTTCCACGCGGTACCGGCCCGGCGGCAGGAACGGAACCACGTAGTCCCCGGTGGCGCCCGTTACCGCGCGGGTGGAAAGATTGGTTTCCACGTTCGTCGCCCGGACTTGGGCGCCGATTATTGCTGCGCCGGAGGGGTCGGTGACTCGCCCGACAATGGTGGCACGGAATTCCTGGGCATAAGTGCGGCCGGCCCAGGCCATGGGCAAGAGTGCGAATAGAATATACGAACGTCGATTCATATTCCCTCTCTGCTCAAGCAGCCGAATGTTGCGGCGGCGCGGCTCATGACGCGAATCTCACAACCGCTATGCTGTAAACGCCGAGGGCCCGCAGCCGAAATCGAATGCGCCCCACCTCCGAAGTGAAGTTCACCGGCTCGGACGCCTTGCGCTCTGGCGAAAACAGCTCCACCCGCAAAATCTTCTTGCCCTGCGGAATCGCGAGCGTCACCTCGATGGGGTCCACGACCGTGCCGAGCCTGTAATTGAGCCAATGAAGTGCGCGCTCGCTGCCGTCGCTCTTTTCCGTCAATTCCATGACGGTGGTGAGCGGTGCGCCCGCAAACTCGACCGACAAGGGCGCGCCAACCGCGTACCGGATGGCCGCGAGGATCTGCTCGGAGTTCTTCGGCATCTTCCAGAATTTCTTGTGGAAGCCGGCGGAAGCCCAGGTCGAAAACGGCGGGATCGGCTGGGCGGGGATAACCGCGGGAACGTACGCAACGCGGCCTTGTCCAAAGCTGCGGCGTTGTGGCTGAGGCAACGCCCGGTCGCGCGCCAGCGCGATTCCCAACACGTCCGCCAGCCCGTAATCGCTCCGGACGCGCCGCCACTCGTTGAATAAGGACGTATGGCCCGTGGCGACCAGGCCGCCGCCGCCGCGTACATAGTCCCTGATTTGCTCCAGCGCCCGGTCCGACAGACATTCCTGGCCCGCGAGGATCACGGCCTTGTATTTCCCCAGTTCGCCGAGATGCTGGTCGAAGATGATGTGGAATGGCACCTTGTGCTGGATCAGCGCCTGCTCCATCAGCATCGTTTCGCGGTGCGGCTCCACGCTGTTGTAAGCCATGGACGGGAACGAGCGCAGAACCGCCACGTCCGCCACGGACCGGGTGGCGGAGAAAAGCCGGTTGTTTTCCCTGTAGAACCGGATGTATTGCTTCGCGTCCTCCGGTATTTCCCACGCGTCCAGCGGCTTGCCCACGTCCCCCAGGCAGTTGCGATTGAACGCCATCGCCTCCGCCATCCGCAGCCGGTGCGAACCCGGCCCTACGTCCACCGACGGGTCATTGACGAACCGGCATTTCACAAAGAGCGTCGTGTCGAGGCTGCGAGCCGCTTTAAAGGAACGGATCTTCGAAACCAGGATTCCCTCGGCGTCCACCTGCGCGTCGTTGGCCTCCTCGGTCCAGAAAACCGAGCCGTGCCTCACCAGTCTGGCGTGGTCCACCGCGCGCAGAAACGCGCTGTTCTGGCCGGAGATCCCGTGCGGATTCAGCTCCACTACCACGTTCGGGTTCAACTGCCGGATATAATCGGCCAGCTTGCCGTAATAGTCGGCGAGATCGTGAGAGCGGAAATCAATCCACTCCTGAACGAGCGAGTCGGTGATCTTGGCCATGCCTGCCGGGTTTGGAATGCCGGACCACGAAGGGACTTTGACCGCGCTGATATCGGAAAATCCGAGGCGATCCTTGAGTTGCTCGGGAGTGTACTTGGTGCGCAGAAACCGGCGAAACCGGCCGTTGATTTCAGGAGTATCGCAGGCTTTCGGCGGGGCGTCCCGAAGCACGTTGTCGAAGTGAATAAAATCCGTCTTGACTTCCTCAATCGCGACACGGATCACTCTCTTGATGTGCTCGACATAGCCCGGGTGGCTAAAATCCGCGCGGTAGCGGAAGGGTTGGGCCCCATAACGCACCGGATCGCCGCTTTCGGTATAGCAAGCCCACTGCGCCGCCTCGGGCATGTCGCGCAGCATCGTTTCAGCGTAGATCGTGTCGCCGATGTAGGTCCCGATCTTGAGGCCGTGCTTGTGGCACAGTACGGCCAGCTTCTTCGTCCACTCGATGTCTTCGCGGTCGGCGTCGAGGCCCGTTTTGTAGAAATGGGCGATGATCATGTTCACGCCGGCCTCTTTCAGCTTCAGCACGGTCTCTTCGGAGTGCTCGCGCTGGTAGCGTTCGGCGATGTTCACCGGCAGCTCCAGCCGGGTGACGGCGTCCGTGCCGAGCCGCCGCCGGACGTTCAGCGGCTCCCAGTTGCCGACGAAGACCACGCCCTGGTCCCACCAGCCGGGTTCCTGGAAATTCTTCGGCACGGTGGTCGCCCATTCAGCAGTCCCGATTTGGCCAGCGGCGCTGGAAACGGAGAGAAAAGCGGCGAGCAGGAGAGACGCGGGGCGAACCACAACGCTAATATAGTTCTCGCTGCCGGCTATGTCAATTCAAGACTGGGAGCGGGGCCGCCGGCAACCGGACAGCGCCGTTCGCGCGTACCTGACCGTCATCGACCGGAACCCCAAGGCAGTTGAGAAGGCGCTGAAGAAGACGGCGTGATTCGGAAGACGCGGCCGGTCCTCATCCTCGTTTGCCCACACCACGCTCCAGCACGGCTCGCATGGCGGCCATGAACGCGGCTTCGGAGAATCGCGCGGCCGAGGCCCGAAGCTGGGCGGGGTCAATCTGTGCTTCGGCTTTCTCGAAGCGCGCGATCGCTTCCGCCAGCGGTTCCTCGCCCGCTTCGGAATAGAGAAAGCCGCCTCCCTTATCCACTGGAGCGATTTCCAGCACACCGCCTCGGCCCAGGGCGATCACCGGCTTCCCACTCGCCAGAGCCTCCACCGCGGTCATGCCGAAATCTTCCTCCCCCGGCAGGATCAAGGCGCGGCTGCGCGCATACAGCTCCCGCAGTTCGTCGTCGGACACACGGCCACAGAATTCGACGTTCGCGCGGGCCATGCGCTTCAGCCTTCGGAATTCCGGCCCGTCGCCGACTACGCGGAGCTTGCGGCCGGTCCGCGCGAAGAGGCGGACCGCGGTGTCGATCCGCTTGTAGGCCACCAGCTCGGAAACCACCAGGTAGTAGTCTTGCGGCTCCTGCCAGGAGAACGTCTCCACGGCCACGGGCGGATAAATCACTTCCGCCTCGCGGCGGTAGGCCCTCCAGATACGCTGCCTCACGTTGCGGCTGTTGGCAACGAACTCATCGACCCGAGCCGCCGAGGCGTAATCCCAGAGCCGCAGCCACCCGGCCAGTGGCGCCATCAGCGCGCGTTTCCAGCGTCCCGCCGTCCACTCGTGCAGATAGGCCGGGTAAAGCTCCCACAAGTAGCGCATCGGAGTGTGGCAGTAACAGATGTGGCGCGCCGTCGAAGGCGCCAGGATACCCTTAGCCGGCCCTGACTCGCTGCTGATGATCAGGTCGTACCCGCGCAGGTCGAAGTGCTCCAGCGCCAGCGGCATCAGCGGCAGGAGCGAACGATACCAGCGGCGGAACGGGTTGAGAAAGGACGCCCTCACCTTGTGGGCCCGGATGGTGGCGCTGACGCCTGGTGGGTGATAGAACAGCGTGAACACGTCAGCCTCCGGCAGCAGCCGGCAAAGGGACTCCACCACTTTCTCCCCCCCGCGCATGTTCAGCAGCCAGTAGTGGACGATCGCCGCTCGTACGTTCAGCATGGCACCTACCTACGTGATTAAATCGTAGCTGGGATGCGTGCTTCCCTGCGGGCTGGCGTGGACCGGTGGAATGCCTGGCGGCTGCGATCCGTCAACCACCGCATCTTCGCCGCCACCCTGACCGTCGGCAGCCTGGCCGCGGCGGTGAAAGTCGCCGGCGCCCTCAAGCTGATCGTCATCGCCCGCGCTTTCGGCACCGGCGACCCGCTGGATGCGTTCCTGATTGCCTTCCTGCTGCCCGGCTTTCTCGCCGAAGTCGTCGGAGGCTCGTTTCACGCCGCCCTCATCCCGATTTTCATCGAGGTTCACGAGCGCGACGGGCGGGCCGCCGCGCAGCGCCTCCTCTCGGGCGTGGCGGCGTGGAACGCCGCCTTGCTCGTAGCAACGGCCGTGATGCTGGGGCTGACCGGCCGGTGGATTCTGACTCTTCTGGGGTCCGGCTTTGACGCCGGCAAGCTGGCGCTGGCGCGGTCGCTGTTCTACGCGCTGCTTCCGGTGCTCATTCTGAGCGGGCTGAGCACCGTCGGGCGCGCCATGCTCAACGCCGGCGAGCGGTTTGCCGTGGCCGCGCTGGTCCCCGCGGCCACGCCGCTGATGACGATCGCCCTTCTGCTTTCACCGGCAGCCGGCCTGGGTCCATATGCCCTCGCGCTCGGCGCCCTGGCCGGCAGCGCACTGGAACTTCTAGTCGTCCTGCTGGCCCTCAGCCGGCGAGGCGTCTCACTCATCCCGCGGTGGCGCGCCGGCGACCCGGCGGTCCGGCGGGTGATGCATCAGTACGGCGCCGCCGCCGCGGCTTCGGTGCTGATGGGCGGCGCGACCGTGCTGAATGCGCCCATGGCGGCCATGCTGGGTCCCGGCAGCGTCTCGGCGTTGAATTACGGCGGCAAGCTGCTGACGGTGGTGCTGGCCATCATCTCCACCGCGCTCAGCACCGCTATACTGCCTCACTTCTCGCGCATGGCGGCGCTGGGCGACTGGCGGGGCTTGAGGCATACCCTGAAGACTTACTCCCGCCTCATCCTGCTGGCGACCCTGCCGCTGGCGGTGGTGTTAGTCTGGCTTTCCCAGCCGCTCGTGAGGGCCCTTTATCAAAGCGGAGCGTTCACCGAAGCCGATACTCGCCTGGTCGCGGCCGTGCAGCGCTTCTTCTTTCTGCAAATGCCGTTCTCACTTCTGGGTGTGCTGGCCGTCCGGCTGGTTTCATCCCTCAAAGCGAACCGGCTCCTGGTGCAGGCGGCTGTCATTAGCCTGCCGTTGAACGTGGTTTTGAACTACGTGCTGATGAACTGGCTTGGCGTGGCGGGAATCGCGCTGTCCAGCTCGGCGGTTTCCATGACCTCGTTGTGTTATCTTGGTTATAAGCTACTGGGTTTGATCAGGAGAGCCGGCGCCAGCGCCGGTTAAGCCAGAGGGGCAATCTCATGCCAGAAGTGGGAGCGGTTATTGTGTCGTCCTGGGATCCGCTGATGTTCCGGGTGGAACTGCCGCGTGAGGCGGCTTTTCACCCGCTTGGCTTCCCGCTGCATCTCTCCACGAATTCGGCCGAGATCGCTAAGGCTGCCGAGGAGAGCTGGGGCGGTTTCCCGCCGATGTTTCCCGGGCCGCCGATTCAGCTCCGGGTCGCGGTCGATGAGGACGGCCCGGCTGAGTGCGCCAGCGGCATGGTGATGCGGGGCCAGAAGCACCTGGTGACGATGATCGCCGACGAGAGGAACTTCGCCGTCTGCGATCTGGCCCAGGCCTTCGCCTTTTGCTGGGTGACGGCCGCCACCGCCCGAAATCGCCCCTGGTTCCGCTACTACTTCCTCGACACCATCGCCTTGCTGATCCTCTGGCACTCACACCTGACGCGGATTCATGCCGGCTGCGTGGCGCTGAACGGCCGCGGAGTGCTGTTCTGCGGCGCACCCGGCGCCGGCAAGAGCTGCCTCACCTACGCCTGCGCCCGCCGCGGATGGACTTTCATCTCGGATGAAGCGCCTTCGCTGCTGCGCCGTTCCAGGGACAGGATCGTGCTGGGCAAGCCGCAGCAGATCCACTTGCGCGAATCGGCTTTCGAGCTGTTCCCCGAGCTCAACGGCCGCGCCGCCCGGCCCAACCCGGTGGGCAAGCTCACCTTCGAAATAAACACCGCCGATCTGCCGAACATCAGGACCGCCTTCCGCTGTCGCGCCGATGCGCTGGTCTTCCTGAACCGGCAGCCGGGCCCCACCCGTCTCACGCCACTGCCCAAGGACGAAGTCTGGCGCCGGCTGATCGCGGACCTCCCCTTCTTCGAGCAGCCGGCACACGCCGAACACGAGGCCTCGCTCGCAAACCTGCTTCAGGCCGCCACCTTCGAGATCTGTTACGAGGATCCGCATTCGGCGGCGGAGGAGCTCGAGCGCATGGTCCGGGAGGAAGTTGGATGATGAATCGCTTGCTCGCTCTGCTGGCCTTGGCAGCGGCCGCGCCGGCTCAGGTTTCCTCCAGCGCACTGCTGGGCGAAGTCCGGGACCAAACCTCCGCCCTGGCGCCCGGAGTCAAGATCACCGCCCGGCACCTCGCCACCGCATTTACTCGGACCGCGTTCACCAGAGCGGACGGCAGTTACCGGATGGATGAGCTGCTGCCCGGGACTTACTCCGTTACCGCGGAAGGGCCCGGTTTCCAGCCCGTGACCGTCGAAGGTGTGGTCCTGGAAGTCAGCCGTAAGACACGGCTGGATCTGAAACTTCAGGTCGGCGCGACCCGCGAGGCCGTCACCGTGACAGGGCGGGTGTCGCCCGTCGGGACCGAGGAGGCCTCGCTCGGCTACCGGCTGGACTACCGGGCGCTGACCAGCCTGCCGCTGGCGGCGCGCAATGTGGTCTCGCTCGTCACCCTGGGGCCGGGCGCTGTCCCGCGGCACCTCGGGGGCTTCGTTCACGATGTGATCACCGATGTGCAGGAGGGGCCGCGCGGCGCCGTCGCGCTGAATCCGCCCATTAACGGCGGCCGTTCCACCATGAATGCGTTTTTGTTTGACGGCGCCAACAACACCGATCGCAATGCGTTTGTCATCGCCGTCAATCCGCCGCTGGACGCGGTGCAGGAGTTCCGCATTCAATCCGCGCTGCCGGCGGCGGAGTTTGCCCAGGCGGGTGGCGGCGTGGTCGATGTGGCCAGCCGGTCGGGCGGCCAAACTTTTCACGGGAGCGCGTTTGAATTCTTCCGCAACGAAGCCATCGACGCGCGGAACTTCTTCGACGATCCGCCGCTGCCGCGCCCCATCTTTCGTCAGAACCAGTTCGGCGGTTCGCTGGGCGGCCCCCTGCCTGTACCCAGTACTTACTTCTTCGCCGCTTATGAGGGCGTGCGCGGCAAGTCCGCCAAGTCGGCGCTGGCTATCGTGCCCGATCAGGTTTTCCGGGAAGGCGACTTTCGCGGTCGTGATGCGATCTTCGACCCCCTAAGTACGGATCCGGTCACCGGCGCGCGCCAGCCTTTTGCGAACAACATCCTCCCGCCGGCCCGCATCGATCCCATCGCCACGAGGTTTCTCGATCTGTTCGAGCCGCTGCCCAACCGGCCGCAGGGCGCCGGCAACTACCTCGATGCCACACCGGGCCGGAACACCGGCGACAGCGTGCTGGCGCGGATCGATCGCCAGTTTGGAGACCATAGCCGGCTGTTCGGACGTTACACACTCAACGGCGATCGCAACCGGGTAGCGCCGGTCTTTCCTCAGCGCCCGGCCGCGGAAGACCTCCGGGCCCAGCAGGCGGCGCTGGGACATACGCTGAGCGGCCACTCGTGGCTGAACGAATCCCGGCTCTCCTTCACCCGGCTCAGGATCTTGAAAGTGCCTGCAGACGCGTTCCGTACTAACGTGGCCCGCGAGCTGGGCCTCGGCTTCGCGCCCGAAGACCCGTTCACCTTCGGCCTCCCTGTCTTCCTGGTCACCAATTTTTCCATGGTGACCGACTCGCCCTCCCTCCCCCAGGTTCAGCGCGACAACTCCTGGCATGTCTCCGACGGCCTTTCGCTGGCGCGGGGGAGACGCACCTGGAAGTTCGGCTTCGAGTGGGTTCACTTCCAGTTGAATTACTTGCAGACCCGCGATGCCCGCGGCCGATACACCTTCACCGGCGCCTTTACCGGCAACCCTGCCGAGCTTGCCAGGACCGGCGATCCGTTCGCCGACTTTCTGTTGAGCTTCCCCCAGGTGACCAGCCGCAGGACCGGCCCCACTCAGGCCTATCTGCGGCAGAACAGCTACGCCGGATACCTGCACCACGACTGGCGTGCCAGCAGCAGGCTGACACTGAACGCCGGCCTGCGTTACGAGTATGTCTCGCCCTTCATGGAGGCCCGCGGCAACCTGCTGAACCTGGATTACTCCGGCCTGCCGGCCGCGCCCCGGCTGGTCTCCGTCCGGCGCGCGACCGACGCGGACCGCAACAACTTCGCGCCTCGCGCCGGGCTCGCCCTGCGGCTGCCGGATCGCCTTCTCGGCCGGGATGCCGTGTTCCGCGCCGGATACGGAATCTACTTCAGCCCCGAGATCGCGGCGGAGTCCTATGACCTCATCCTCAACAACATCCGCAACGAGAGAAATGAGACCGATGGAAGCCGGCCGCCGGTCCTCACCCTGCGAGATGGTTTCCCCCGCACCGCCGCCACCGGGTTTCCCAGCTATTTCGGGCTCGACCGCGCGGCGCCGGTCCCGTACGTGCAGCAGTGGAGCGCGAGCTTACAGCGGGAACTGCCGGCGCGCGTCCTGGCGGAAGTCGCCTATGCCGGGACCAAGGGAACGAAGCTCGGGCGATTCCGCAGGTTCAACACGCCGCTTCACGTAGTAACTGGCGGGAACCTGCCGCCGCGACAGGGCAGCCTCCAATCCCTGCGCCCGTTCTCCGAGCTGGGCACGATCTTCCAGCGCCAGCACATCTCCAATTCGATCTACCACTCGCTTCAGATCAAGACCGAGAAGCAGTTCATGCGGCGCCTGGGATTCCTGGCCAGCTTCGTCTGGTCGAAATCCATCGACGACGCCGACAGCGTCATTCCGGGGCTGTTCGAGAGCTTCGGAGCCCAGGACGAGCGCAACCTGCGGCTGGAACGAGGCCTCTCCTTCGCCCACGTCGGGCGCCGCCTCAGCGCCGCCTTCGTCTACGATCTGCCCGGCGTCAGGCCGCTGCGGCTCGTGTTCGCCAACTGGCGGGTGAGCGGCATTGTCACGCTCCAGGATGGAACCCCGCTGAACCCGGTCTACTTCGCGTTTGACCCGGCCAACACCGGTACGCCGAACCGGCCTGACCTGGTCGCCGGGCAACCACTCAGGCTGCCGCGCCACGAGCGCACGATCGAGCGGTTTTTCAACGCGGATGCATTCCGCGCCCCGCCGCCGTTTCACTTCGGCAACGCCGGCCGCAATATCCTGCCCGGGCCGGGCAACAACCTCTTTGACTTCGCCCTGCACCGCCGCTTACCGCTCCGCGAAGCCGGCACAATCGAGTTCCGGATCGAGGCGTTCAATGTGTTCAACCACCCCAACTGGGGAGTGCCCGGTCCCTACCCCGATTTCGGCCCGTTCTTCGGCAGGATTTTGGCCACCGGGCAACCGCGCCGTATCCAGCTTGGATTGAGGCTCGACTTTTAGGTGCCGCCAGCCAGGATTCCGCGCTGGGCCGAGGCGGTCCTGACCGCACTGCGGTTCCCTCCGGACCCCAGGCCGCTCGGCAGCTTGACCGATTCGGAATGGCAGCGCGCTCTCGCCTTCTGCGACCGCCACCAGTTGACGCTTCTCCTCGGCCGCCTCGGCCGCGGGCAACTGCCGGAGCGGGTGCGTCGCAGAATCGAGAGCAACCTTGCCGCCAACTCGGAACGCTACCGGCGCACCACTCGGACCTATCTCGAAATCGCGGAGGCTTTTCAGGCGCGACGAATCGAGTTCGCGCTGCTCAAGGGCTTCACCCAGTGGCCGGCATTCGTCGCCGAGCCGCGGCTCCGCGTACAATACGACCTCGACCTGTTTTGTCCGCCGGATCACCTTGCACCGGCGCGCGACACGCTGCTCGAACTCCGCTATGAACCGGTCGCCGGATTCGAGCGGTTGCCCACCGATCACCTGCCGGTTATGATTCGCAGATCCGGCTGGATCTGGCGCGGTGACTATTTCGATCCGGAGATCCCGCTCGCCGTCGATCTGCACTTCCGCCTTTGGGACGAGGAAACCGAACGCTTCCGCGCGCCGGGTGTGGACCAGTTCTGGACCCGGCGCTGCGAACGGCAGATGGACGGCCTCGCCATTCCGGTCTTCCACCCGGCCGACGCGCTCGGCTACTCGGCCCTTCATGTACTCCGGCACCTGCTGCGGGCCAGCCTGCGGCTGTGCCAGGTGTTTGAGCTGGCGTATTTCCTCGAGGTGCACTCCAACGACGAAGATTTTTGGAACGGCTGGCGGTCCTTGCACCCTGAGCGGCTGCGCGTTCTGGAGGCCATCTGTTTCCGGCTGGCGGCGGAGTGGTTCGGCGGCCGGCTGGCCGGCGCGGTGCGCGAGGAGATCGACAGGCTGCCCGCCTGCATCCAGGACTGGTTCGAGCGGTACGCCGCCTCGCCGCTCGAAGCCTTATTCCACTCCAACAAGAACGAGCTGTGGCTCCACTTGTGTCTGTTGGATTCGCTCCGCGATAAGGGGAAGGTCTTGCGCCGCCGGCTTTTGCCGATGCGCCTGCCGGGCCCGGCGGGGACGGCCGGGCTTGCGGACTCCCAGTTGAGCCCGCGGCTGCGGATTGAGCGGAAACTGGAATACCTGTCCCACCTGGCCGGGCGCGCGATCTTTCACTTGCGCCTGCTGCCGCCCGTCCTCTGGCGCGGCCTGCTGTGGTGGACGCGAGGCCTGGGAACTCAGTTCTGGATCTTTCTGGGCGCGGTCGTCCTGTTCAGTTTCGGCGCCTTCATTTTCTTCCTGCTTTACAACCTCTTCCTGCTGGACCTGGGATTCCGGGAAGATTTCCTCGGACTGGTAGCCGGTGCGACGTCGGCCGGCAACATCGCCGGAGCGCTGCCCGCGGGCGCGCTGGGGCGAAGGGTCGGGCTGCGAACGACGCTGCTCGCCTGCTTCGCGTCCCTGGCGGCTGTTTCGGCGCTGCGGGTACTCCTCACGACACAAACTCCACTGCTGGTCCTGGCTTTCCTCAGCGGAGCGGCCTTCTCGACCTGGGCCGTGTCGGTTGCTCCGCTGATCGCTCGCCTGACCCGCGAGGAGAAGCGGCCTCTCGCTTTTAGCGTGTTCTTCGCTTCGGGCATCGGCGCCGGGATTTTGGCCGGCTTGGCGGGCGGGCGCCTGCCGGGCTGGTTGGCAACCCTGGGATTCGGGTCCGGCGCGGCCGGCGCCAAGCGGGCCGCGATGCTGATCGGTTGCGCCCTCTCGGCAGCGGCTCTTATTCCAGTCGCGCGCCTGCGTTTCACGGATGCCCCGCGGAGCGAAGGGCGCGTTTATCCGCGCAGCCCGTTTCTGCTGCGGTTCCTCGCGGCGATCGCCGTCTGGAACCTGGCCGTGGGTTCGTTCAACCCGTTCTTTAACGCTTATTTCTCGCGCTACCTGCACACGCCGGTAGAGCGCATCGGCGCCATTTTTTCCGCTGCTCAGCTTGCCCAGGTCCTCGCGGTTCTGGCCGCGCCTGCGGTCTTCAAGCGACTTGGGCTGGTTGCGGGCATCGCCGTCATGCAGCTTGCGGCCGGAGCGGCGCTGGGGGCATTGGCCGCCAGCCCCGCGCAGGCGGCCGCCGCCGCGGGCTACATCGCCTATATGGCCGCCCAGTGGATGAGCGAGCCAGGGTTGTTCAGCCTGCTGATGAATCGCATCGCGCCGGCCGAACAGCAAGGCGCGTCAGCGTTGAATTACCTGGTTGTCTTCTCTTCCCATGCCATCGCCGGCGCGCTGGCCGGCGCCGCCTTCACTCACTTCGGATATCCGCCGGTGCTGGCCGCGGCCGCCGGCGTAGCGCTGAGCGCGGGGCTGCTATTCCGGCGGCTGCTCGGATGACGCGGCCCGTTCCATCACCGCGATCATCTCGCGCTGGTAACGGGCCAGGGTAAATCTGCCGCGCCAGGCGGCCCGCGCGGCCTCAGTCACCCGGCGCAACCGGGGCGGCTCTTCGCGGAGCACCTTCCGGATTTCGCGCGCCAGGGCCTGAGGCGACGGTTCGTCCACCAGAAAGCCCGTCTCGCCATGCGCGACGATCTCCGGGATCCCGCCCGATCGAAAGGCGACCACCGGCACTCCGGCCGACCAGGCTTCCAGAATCACCCGGGTCGTCGCCTCCCGTCGCATCGAGGGCACCACCAGCAAGTCGAGACCCCACAGCACCGCGCACACGTCGTCCCGCCAGCCGGCGAATTCCACCGGCAACCCGGCGGCCAGGCGTCGAAGCTCGTCCGCATAGCGCGTTGCCGCCACGCTGGAGAACAGCGGCGCGCCACAAACGACGAACCGGCACTCGGGGATGTCTCTGACGAGCAGCCGGGCCGCCTCCAGGAACTCGGCCTGGCCCTTCTCCGGCCCGATGCGGCCGATCACCCCGATGCGCCATTCTGCCGTCTTGTTGGCTGGCGCGAGCGGGCAACCCGCCACCCCGTTGTACACAACCACGCGCCGCTCGGGCGGCGCATACGCCAGAAACGGTTCCATGACGAACCGGCAAGAAGCCACCAGCGTGGCCCGCGCCAGCCGCAGCGACTGCCCGGCCAGCCACGCTGCCAGCTTCAGCGAGAGCATACTGTGACAGTGGAACAAGAGCGGCCGCCGCCTGCGCGCGGCCCAGCAGGAGGCCGGCAGCAGCCGCGGCCCATTGACGTAGATCAGGTCCGCCCGGTGCTTCTCAGCCAGCCGCGAGATCCGCAGCGCCATGCGGGGCAGATCCCAGGCGAAGCGCGCACGCGCGCCGGTTGAGCGCCACCCGGAGCTGTACGCTCCGCAGTGAAGCAGGTCTACCGAAGCCCCGTGGGCCCGCAGGGCGTCAGCCAGCGGCCCCTCGCACGGCAAGGCCGCGTGCGCGCCCCAGCCGCGCTCGCGCAGCGCCGGCATCAGATCCAGGAGACAACGCTGCGCGCCTCCCAATTCGCTGAACTGGTCCAGGAACAGGATGTTCATGAGGCCGGCGCCTGCGTTGATTCGCGCACCGCCACCGCCAGCACCCAGAAATACACCGGCAGGACGCGCCAGTACGTCAGCAGGTCGCCCGATAACATCTGGAACAACTGCCCAATCCAGAAGCAGAAGATCCAGGTGCCGAAAAAGGAGGCTCGCGGGCTGCGCGCGGCCCGGCGCGCGGCCCAAAGAATCCCCAGGTTGAGCGCAATCAGGGCCGCCAGCCCGATCAACCCTGTCTCCACCAGCATGCTGAGGTACATGTTGTCGGCAATCACCGGATGCCCGGCGAAACTCGTGTACGGCAGCGTCTTGTAGCCGATGCCCGCCAGGGCGTGCCACGGATTCTCGGCCAGGAACTGCCCCAGCGTGCGCCAGGACTCCAGGCGTCCCGAGAGCACCCCTTCGGTGGCCGAGAAGAAATACTGGACCGACCGCTGTACGTTGAGCCAGTAAAGGCGCACAAAGGCCGGGAAGAAGGCGTACCCGAGGGCGACGCCCGCCCCGATGGCGATCAACAGCGCCGCCGCCAGTCGGCGCAGTCGCAGGCGGCGGCGATGCAGAAACAACAGCGCCAGCGAGGCCGCGATCAGGTTCAGCAGCGAAGCGCGGGAGTAAGAAAAGACCAGGGCGGCCGAGAAGATGGCCCCGCCGGTCAGCAGCCCCGCTCGCGATACCGGCGATTCCCGGGGCGGCCGTGACAGCGCGGCCGCGATCATCACCAGGAAGAAAACGCAGAAGTTCCCGAGCGTGCTGGCCTCGTAGAACAAGCCCTGGGCCCGGCGGTAGACACCCGAGTCCAACCAGACGAACTGCGGGCCGAAGCCGGCGGGGGCCGGAAACTGAAAGTAGAAATCCAGGCAGGCGAACAGCGCGGAGGCGGCCGCGATCCAGAACAGCGCCCGCGCCGTGCGGGAAGGATCGCTTCCCTCCCTCGCCCCCGGCCCGTAGGCGGTGTAAAAGAACAGATACACCGCAATGCCGAATAGAAGAACCCGCGCCAGGGTGCCGGCCGCGATGACCGGGCCGGAATAGAAGGCGGCCAGCGAAACGCTGGCCAGCAGGACGAAGAAATAGACCAGCAGGGCGCGCGTCAGGCCGTCCGCGCGAATCCGCCATTCCGGCAGGCGCAGCAGACCGGCGAAAAGGCCAAGGGCGGCCACCGCGACCGCAACGTGCGGGCCGGTGTCTCCCAGGCGGACAGGCAGCGGCGGCAGCAACAGTGCGGTGGCGAAGAACAGGGTCACCCAGCGCGCCGGCGCCAGAATCGTCCACCAGCCCAGAGCGACGACCAGCAACGGGAGGGAAAGCAGCGCGGCGCTCTTGAGGTCCGGCGCCAGCGCGACCGCCGCGGCCCACAGGCCCAAAGCGGACGCAATCCAGAGCCGCCAGGCCGGTTCGGCAACCCTCGCCTCAGACATCGCTGCCCGTGCTCGCAATGCGCAAGGCTGGCCGGCCCGGCTGGACTTGTTGCCCCCGGAAGCTGAACTCCAGGGTCACATACAGCACCGAGCTGACCAGGCCCAGAAGAAACGCCGCCAGCAGATTCAGCGGGAGGTTGGGAAACGAGGGCCGCTCCGGAACTATGCCGGGGTCGATGATGCGCAGGCGCTCGCTCCGCTGCCCCAGCATCGCGCCCAGCTCTCGCAGCCGGGCTTCCGAGGCGTCATAGCCGGCCCGCGCTCCTCGCAGCCGCGCCGCCAGCTCTTCTTTCCGCGCCGTGCGCTCGGCCAGCAGAGCCTGTTTTCGCGCGAGCTCGCGTTGCAGTTCGTCGCGCTGTTTGCGCAGCATCTCGGCGCGGGTGCGCAGACCGGGAAGCCCCTGGCGCACTGCTTCCAATTCCGCGGTGTGGCGGCCAGCGGAGGAGGCCAGCGCTTTCTCGCGCTCCGTGTCTTCGGCAATCAGCATCTCGGCCTGCAACAGCTCGCGCTGGACCACACCCTGCATATCTTCCGCCGCCCGGATCTCGGCCGCCACCGACTCCACCGGCTGGCTGGCCGCCATCCGGTTCCAGTCGGATTGCACCGCCGCGAGCCGGTCCCTGGCTTGCGCGAGCTGCTTCTCCAGGTCGGCGCTGAGTTCCTGGTCGCCTCCCAGGCTGATGGAGCGACTTAGCTTCACCGTCTCCTCGGCCAGGTACAAGGCCAGCGCGTGGGCCGTGCGGGCGTCCGGCAGGGTCGCGCTGATCTCCAGCACCTTGGTGCTCCGCAAAATCGCAACCTTCAGGATGCTGCGCTTCCGGGCCTCGACCGATTCGTCCGCTTCCCGCTTGCGAAGCTGGAAATGGTTCAGCGCGCGACGAAAAAGACTGTCGCTGGCGGCGAAGTGCTCGTAAGTCTTAAGTGACTCCAGGTAGACGGGGCTGACCACCGTCGCTGCGCGGGGATCGCCGGTGGCGGGAGATTCGATCAGGATTTTACAGGTGGCCGTATATTTCTTCGGCAGCAACAGGGTGACGGTCAGCGTGACGGCAAGCGCGGTCGCGCACGCCGCCGCAATGAGGCGCCAGCGGCCGCGCAGGTGCCTTGCGTACTGATAGGCGTCAAACGACTCCGCCACTGTCGTTCGCCCCTCCGCGCCGAAGCGGCATTCTCCGCCTCCCTACCCTTCTGGCATAGTGTAGCGTATATGGTGGTTGTCCTGGCGGCTGTGGCGGCGCTGATCCCGTTGCTGATCACGCCCAGCCACCTATTCTATTTCGACGTGACCCCGAAGGTCGTCGTGCTGTTGCTGGGCACGGCGGTGGCGCTGGTGTGGTTCGCCTGGCGAGGCGACGGTCTGCACCCGTTGCTGGCATCGCGCACCGGACGCTGGTTGTGCGCCCTGCTGGCGGCGCAGGCCGTCTCGCTCGCCTTGTCCACGGCCTGGTCGGCTGCTCCGGAGCTTTCCCTGAGCGGCACGAACTGGCGGCGGTTCGGCCTGATCACCCAGGCCGCGCTGCTCGCCTTCACGCTGCTGGCCGCGGCCCGCGTCGCCGTCCATCCGCGGGACCTGCTCCTGCTGCTGCGAGTGATCTCGGTGAGCGGCGTGCCGGCCGCGCTCTACGGAGTGCTTCAGTATTTAGGCTGGGACCCTTGGCTGCCCGCGGAGGCCTATCACGTCGGCGATGGAATCTGGACGATCGTGCGCCCCCCGGGCACGCTCGGCCATGCCAGCTACTTCGCCAGCTACTGCCTGTACGTCGTCTTCGCCGGCGCCGCGCTGGCCGCCGCCGGCCGCGCTTTCTGGAAGGCCCTCGGCCTTGCCGCGGTGGCGGCGGGATCGGCGGCCGTCATCCTCAGCGGAACACGGTCCGCTCTCCTCGGCCTGCTGGCTGGCGCGGCGGTGATGGTGGTGTGTTTCCCCCCGCGCCTCAGGCGCCGCACGCTGGCGTCCGGGGCGATTCTCCTGGTCGCGGCGGCCGTGTTCTACTCCTCGCCGGCGGGTTGGAAGCTGCGCAGCCGCACCCGCTGGTACACCGAGGATCCGCTCGGCGGTGCACGCTTGCTCCTGTGGCCCGACTCAATGCGTCTGGGCGCCGCGCATTGGGCGGTCGGGAGCGGGCCCGAGACCTTCTCCTCCGCCTTTACTCCCTTCCAGTCGGTCGCGCTGTCGCAGGCGTACCCCGATTTCTACCACGAGTCTCCGCACAACATGTTTCTCGATGCCTTTGCCGCGCAGGGCCTGCCGGGCCTGGCCGTGCTCCTGCTGCTGGGCGGCCTCGGCGCGTACGGCGCCTGGACCGCGCGGTCTCGAGAGCCCCTGCTCGCCCCCGCGCTCGGCGCATCCTTGGCCGCGGCGGTGGTCAGCCAGCAGTTCGTCTCGTTCACCGTTCCGACCGCGCTCTTCTTCTACCTGACCGTCGGCCTGGCGGCGGCCTCGCCTGGCGCGGAACGGGACGTCCCTCGTCGCCGCCTCCTGTCGCTCTCCGTTGCGCTGCCACTGGCGGCGGTGATGGTCGCCTTCGCTGCGTGCCTCTTCTGGGCTGACCGCGCGCTGGCCCAGGTGAAGCGGGACCTGGAACAGGGGGAGATAAGCCGGGCGATCAATGGTTACCAGACGGTCCGCCGCTGGCAGCCTCGCGGCGTGAGCGCCGATCTCTGGTTCTCCCGCAAACTGGGCGCAGCCGCGGGGAAATCGCCGGACCTGCTGGTGCGCCTGCTGGCCTCGCGAGAGGCGCTGGAGGCGGCTGTCCGCGCCACCCAGACCGCCGAGGACCGGCACAACGCCTACTACAATCTCGCCGCCCTCTACGCCGCCCACAACGATCTGGCTCATACCGAGCAGAGCCTCCGCTCGGCCATCCGATGGGCCCCGAACTGGTTCAAGCCGCATTGGGTGCTGGCCCAGGTCCTCGAAACCGCCGGACGCCGGCGGGAAGCGGCTGCGGAAGCCGCGATAGCGGTCCAACTGAACGGTGGCAAGAACCCCGAGGTGGCCGTTTTCCCGGCCCGGTAGCTTGTCCTGCCGACCGCTCTCGTGTATGATTTGAGTAAGGAGTTTCTGGGGGTGTGATATGAGGGGCACTTGGGTTTGCTTCCTTTTGCTTGCTTCCGCCCTGTTTGCTCAGACACCGGCCGTGACGCCCGGTGGCGTGGTCAACGCGGCCAGCTTCGCGGCAGGCCAGCCGGCGGCGCCCGGCTCGTTGGTGTCGATCTTCGGCTCCAACCTCGCGGGTAGCCTCGCCCAGGCCGACACGATCCCGCTCTCCACGTCGCTGAGCGACGTGAGGTCGGTGACCTTTAACAACATCCCGGCTCCGCTGATCTTCGTCTCGGCCGGACAGATCAACGCTCAGATCCCTTGGAACGTCACGACCGGCACTGCCAACGCGGTGGTCACTCGCGCGACCGGCGCGTCGGCGCCGGCGCCAGTCGAAGTAAGCACGTTCTCGCCCGGTGTGTTCGCGCTGGCGAGCGGAAGCCAGTTGCTGGCGGTGGCCGTGGATTCGGACGAGGGCGCGCTGGCCCAGCCCGAGGGCGCGATTCCCGGCGTCCGCTCGGAACCCACCCGGCCGGGCCGCATCCTGATCCTGTATGCGAACGGGCTCGGGCCGGTCGATCCGCCTGCTGAGACCGGACGGGCCTCGCTCGACCGCCTGAGGACGACCACGACGACGCCGGTCGTGCTGATTGGCGGGCTTCCGGCCGAAGTGTTATTTTCCGGCCTGGCGCCGCAGTTTGTGGGAGTGAACCAGCTCAACATCAGGGTCCCGGCGGGCGTGCGGTCCGGCAGCGCAGTGCCGTTGCAGATTCAGGCCGGCGGCATCACCACCACTGACCGGGTCACGATCGCGGTCCGCTAGCTCACCACGAATCCCTGCCGGTGAGCACGCGCGGAATCGTGCGCGCCAGCACCCACAAGTACATGCGAACGGAGCGGTGGCGGACGTAGAACAGATCCAGCCTCCGGCGCTGCCGGTAAGCCAGCCGGCTGCGACCCATCACTTGCCACAGCCCGGTGATTCCCGGCGCCAGTTTCAGCGTCTCCGACGCCTCGGGTCCGTATTGCGCGAGCAACTCCCCCTTGGTCAGCGGCCGCGGGCCGACCAGCGACATGCGGCCGCTCAAGACGTGTGCCAACTGCGGCAGCTCATCGATGGAGTACTTTCGAAGGAAGCGCGCCGCGTACCCGTTCACGCGAGGATCGTCGGAGCGTTTCAGCCCGGCGCCCGGCTCCGCGACAACCAGTTCCACCAGCCCGCCATGATTCCCCCGGCCTGGGACGGAATTCCACATGGTCCGGAATTTCAGCATCCGGAAAGGAACCCAGTTTCGGCCGACCCGGAGGTGGCTCACCAGCGGCGACTGGCCCGAAAGCACTCGAATCAAGATCCCGATGAAAACCAGGAATGGCGCCAGCGCGAGCAGCAACACCAGCGCCGCGCACCGTTCCACGGCGTTCATGAGACCCCACATTTTACCCAGACGGAACTACCTACACTGTACCGCATCGCCGGCGTCGCGCGTCCGAACGAGGCCCCTCACACTCGCAGCGCATGGTCGCGGTAGAGATGCCGGTTACCCGGCGCCCCCCGCACAGACCCGTGCTGGCGCTACTAACGCACACGGTTCCTACCTCGGATGCTTGGCGGCAAACCGCTCATTGGGCCACGGGTGTAGGATCTCGACGAGGGGGAGCAAGGCGCCAAGTCGCTGCTGAAAACGGGTCCACGTCCAACGGCTGCGTTGACTCCGCCGCCGAAGCTGGCGCAGCTTCTGCCGAATATCCTTCAGCTTGGCTGCCATAAGTTTGCCGATCGTCTTGCGGTACATCGTGAAGTACCCTTTCTCGCGGCTGCGCCCACCGATGTGAGTGAAACCCATACTTCTTTGTGCTCCACACCGGGCCCGATGCCGCCTGGATCTACCCCGGCTTCGCGCCAAGCCTGTCGAATCAGCCCTACTTTGTGGTGGGGGCGGGAGTATACTAAAGCCCATGCTTCGAATAACAGCCCTTGCATTCACGCTGCTGCTCATGGCCGCCACGCTGGCCTGCCAGCCGCAAACCGCTCCCGCGCCCGATACCCGGGCGGCGGACGAACAAGCGATTCGCGCCGCCGAGGGCGAATGGTCCAAGCAAGCGGTCGCCAAGAATCTGGACGGGTTCGTTTCCTACTACGCGGAGGACGCGGCGGTATTCGCGCCGAACGCTCCGATCGCAACGGGGAAGGAGGCGATCCGGAAAGCGATATCGGAGATGCTCGCCCTTCCCGACATGGCCTTAAGTTTCCAGACAGTCAGGGTTGAAGTCGCGCGGTCGGGCGATCTTGCCTATGCGCACGGCACCTATGAGCAGTCCTTCAAGGGTCCGAAGGGCAAACCGGTGCAGGACCGCGGCAAATACGTGAGCGTGTGGAAGAAGCAGGCCGACGGCTCCTGGAAAGCGGTGGCCGACATCTTCAACTCCGACCTGCCGGCGCCGAAGTAACGCACAGGGGGCGGGACGATCGTACTATCATCGGGGGCTATGGTCAGACGCATAGCCCCGCTCGCGTTTGTGGTGTGCGTGGGCGCATTGGCCGCCGAACTGCACGTTTCGCCGGCAGGCCCGCTTACCACGCTCTCCGCGGCGCGTGATGCGGCCCGCAAGCTCCCCGCCGCCGAGCCGAAGCGGATCGTCGTCCACGGCGGGAAGTACTTCTTCACCGAGCCGCTGGTGCTGGACGCACGCGACTCCGGGCTGACCATCGAAGCCGCGCCCGGCGAGACGCCGGTGCTCTACGGCGGGCAACGCATCACGGGCTGGCAGCGCGATGGCGAGAACTTCTGGGCAGCGAAGATCCCGGAGCGCGGCGGGCAGCGGTGGCATTTCCGCCTGCTGGTGGTCAACGACCGCGTGTGCCGTCCGGCGCGCCTGCCCGACAGCGGCTACCTCACGCACGCCAGCGAATTCCCGGTGCGCTGGATGGGCACCAGCGGCGGCGGCTGGCAGCGCAAGCCCACCGAAGAGGAACTGACCACTTTGAAATACCGCGACGGCGACCTCGGCCCGTGGCTGGATGTGAACAGCGCCGAGATCACCATCTACCACATGTGGGATGAGTCGCTGGCGCGGCCGCGCGCGATCGACACCGCCGCGCGCACCGTGACCCTCGCCACTCCCGCCGGCCATCCACCCGGAGCCTTCGGTGTCCAGCGGTACGTCGTGTGGAACGTGCGCGAGGGCATGCATGCGCCCGGCCAGTGGTACCTGGACCGCACCGCCGGCAAGGTCGTCTACTGGCCCTCTCCCGGCGAGGACATGCGCGCGGCCGAGGCGATCGCGCCCACGATGGAGTCAATCATCCGGCTGGAGGGAACCAAGGACACGCCGGTCAAGGACGTGACCCTGCGCGGGCTGGCGCTCTCGGTAACCGACACTCCGCCGGTGGCGGGCGGCTTCGGCGCCGGCAAGTACGACGGCGCGGTTTCGGCGAACTACGCGGAGAATTGCCGCCTCGAAAGGCTGGTCATCTACAACACGGGCGGCCAGGGAATCAAGGCGCTGAACACGACTTCCATGCGCGTGGTGAATACCGAGGTGCGCGACACGGGCGCCGGCGGCATCCTGCTGCGCGGCGCCGCCGCCGAGATCGCCGACAACCATGTCTACCGCGTCGGGCTGCGGTATCCCAGCGCCATCGGCATTTACTGCGGCGGGCAGAACCTCAACGTCAGCCACAACGAGGTGCACGACACCACTTACACCGCCATCAACTGCGGCGGCTCGGGCCACCGCATCGAGAACAACCTGCTCTACCGCGCCATGACCGAATTGCACGACGGCGCGGCCATCTACTTCATCTTCGGCAAGAACATCACCCTGCGCGGCAACCTGGTCCGCGACATCCCCGACACCGGCGGCTACGGCTCCTCCGCCTATTACATCGACGAGCTCTCCGAGGGCTGCCTGGTGGAGCACAACGTCTCCATCGGCGTCGCCCGGCCCTCGCACAATCACATGGCGAAGAAGAACACCATCCGCAACAACGTGTTCCTATTCGACGGCGACATGCGCATCACCCTGCCGCGCTCGAGCGAGTTCCGCTTCGAGAACAACATCCTCTGGGCCAAGGGCCGCATCGTCGTCTCGAACCCCGAGGCCATCGCCGAATCTTCAGGCAACGTCTTCTGCAGCGCCAGCCGCCAGGTGGAAGGCGCGCCGCCGGGCACGCTGCTCGCCGATCCCCAGCTTCAGGTGGAAGGCCGGCGCTACAGCTTCGCCCCCGGCTCACCGGCCGCGAAGCTTGGCATCGAGCCGGTCGATGTCAGCGCGGCTGGCCGGCGAGTTACCATAGCACTGAAGTAGGGAGGACTCTCATGAGCACGCTTACCAGACGCCAATGGCTCGCCTCGGCGGCCGCGCCGCTCGCAGCGGCGCCCACGCCCAGGCCGAACATCCTGTTTCTGTTTTCCGACGACCACCACTTCCAGTGCCTGGGAGCGGCGGGCAACCCGCACATCCAGACGCCTAACCTCGACCGGCTGGCCTCGCGCGGGGTGCACTTCACCAACGGCAATATCACCACGCCGCAGTGCGCGCCCAGCCGCGCCGTGATGCTCAGCGGGCTGGAGTCGTATCAAAACGGCCTAG
>ERZ1292640.212-Hain-H43-02um-R1-212-length-46757-cov-14_pt2 | contig 42200 bp, 43 predicted proteins | sample MGYA00564404_ERZ1292640 | MGnify/ENA primary metagenome ERZ1292640 (study PRJEB36523, sample SAMEA6512636) | groundwater metagenome | collected 2019-01-08 | study: AquaDiva: Metagenomics assemblies of 32 groundwater samples | reverse complement strand
ACCCAATCTTAATGTATTTGGTTTGTATTTATTTTTAAATAATCCCTCCATTTATGTCCATCCATTTTATTGACTTTTAATCAAAATAATAATATCTTATAGTATAACAGGCAGTACCTTTTAAATCAACATTGGCAAGAAACCATAAAAAGAAGGAGGATGTAAAGATGAAGAAAGCAGTGGTTCTCTCGGTGTTTTTGATGTTTTTAGCGGCATCGGCATTGGGCTCATTGCCTAATTCCACTTTGGCAATAAAAAACGATTCAATCGCCAAATATCTGAAGAAAAAAGAACAGAAAAAGGAATCAGGAGTTAAAAATCAATTGAGGTTCTGGGACGCGATCAATCAGATACTCACTGTCTTTGATGTGCCGCAGTCGGGCTGGAATATTAAAATCGGCGACTTTGATGGCGACGACTTGCTTGATTACCGACTCGAAATTCCGGCAAAGGTAACGAAAGAAATCTTTCAGAATTTTCCTTACGAGGCGGAAAACGGCGAAGCGACCAGATACGGCTTTCCCCAACCCGGTTGGTCGCTCCATCTGATTGATACAAATGGCGACCATAAACCGGAAATAGGCGATTTTGACATGCCGACAAAAGTTTGGCATCGCCTGACCGAGCTGTATCTCAAAGAACGCAACCCTGACTATAAAACCTTGGAAGAGGAGGGATTTCCCGAACCGGATGATGAATGATGATTTGGAAACAAAGAAAGGAGGAAAAATGGAAGAAGAACAAAAACCAGAAAAGAGCAATTTAATTATTGGAGTAATTGCCTCACTGCCGACTCTCCTTGCGATTGTTTGCGTCTTATTTATGATAGTGATAATTATACCTACATTCATGAGACACAACATGAGTAAGGGATACTTTTTCTTTTTCGGATGGTTAACAGTAGCAACCGCTATCGCCTATGGCTGTCGAGTGAAATTGGAACGCATGATAAATCCATATGTTTCGACTCTTTCAGCTGTCATGTGGTTTTTGGTTGCAATGGTGTCCTTTATCATAGCGAATCGATTGCAATGAAAACAATTCGACTAAACAAACCAAAACATCTCCCAAGGCAAGCCGAGGGAGATTTTTATTTAAGTCAAAAGTTAAAAGTCAAAAGTTAAAAGTCAACTCGCCGCCAATGGGCGGAATAAAAAATAAAAAAATCAAAAACTTTAGACTTTTGACTTTAGACTTTGGACTAAATGCCTTCCCCTTCAATATTCGTGTCTTCCACCCGACGAGCCGACTTGAGCAGTTTACGCTTTAAAGAAGAAGTAAAAACCGCCATTTCTTCCATATTAAGAAGCAGGCCTAAAAGCCAATAACCGAAAAGACCAACCAAACCGGCGACTAAACCTTGCGCCAAAATGCCAAGAAAAGTCTCTGTTATCACTGCTTGCGCCATCAGTTGAAGCGAAGCGTAAGCAAGCAAGCCGCCGCCAAGGGAAGCAAAAGCGATCCGAAAAGTGGAATCAATAATTTTTCGGCCATCCAGCCGGCCAATCATTTTCTTAAGCCAAATCATTAAAAGAATCATGTTGAAAATTGAAGAAACGGTAATCGCGGCCGGCAAAGCCAAAATGCGCAAGTCATATAAATGCCACAAATCAGCCATTTTCAAAATCGCGACCATAAAAAACGAGAACCAATTGGCAAAGCCGAAAACGAAGCGGAAAAACCAAAGCGCTAAAACATTGACAATCAAAGAAAATATTCCGATATAAAAAGGCGTCTTGCTGTTGTGGAGAGCATAAAAACCGCGCGTTAAAAGCGGCAAAAGGCCTTGGGCGAAAAGCCCCAAGGAGAAAATCGCGAGCGAGGCCGCGACCAGCCGCGTGTCCAGCCAGTCAAAACTGCCGCTGCCCAAGATAACGCGTGTGACCTGGGCGCGCAAAACATATAAAAGCACGGAAAGCGGCGCGATAAAAAAAAGCGTCTGGCGGAAAGCGGCGGAAAAAGTTTTAACGAAATCATTGATTTTTTTCCTCGCCGCCAATTCGGATAAAACCGGCAAAGCGGCAACGGCGAAAGACACGCCAAAAATCCCCAAGGGGAAACTCTGCAGATTATTGGCCAGATTGAAAACCGCCAAAGAGCCGGCCGCCAAAGTGGAAGCAATAATTGTCACCGTCAAAAAATTCAGCTGGTTCAAAACCAAAGTCAAGGTCCGCGGGATCATCAATCGAGATACCAAGCGGACATTTTTATTCTTCAAATTAAAACCAAAGCCGTAGCGCCAGCCTAAAGAAACGGAAGGTGGCACCTGGATAATAAAATGAATAAAAGCGCCCAAGACCACGCCCCAAGCCAAACCGTAGATCCCCCACCAGCGAGTGAAATAAATCGCGCCGATGATGATGCCAACATTGTAAAAAATCGGCGCCAGCGAATAAATAAAAAATCTTTTATAAGATTGGAGGATGGAACCAAAAATCGCCGAAAGCCCCAAAAATATCGGACTTAAAAACATCACTTGCGAAAGTCCCACGACGAGCTTCATCTTTTCCGGCGAAAAGCCGGGGGTGATGGCCGGCATTAGATACGGCGCGATAAAAAATAAAATCGCGCAGACAATCACCGTACCGACCATCAGGAGATTTAAAACGCTATTGACGAGTAACCAAGCTTCTTTTTTGGCGCGGCCAAAAATTGATTTTTTGGTAATCAAAGCGGTAAAAACCGGAATCAGCCCGGCCGATACCGCGCCTAAAATCAAAAGATTATAAACCAAATCCGGCAAACGGAAAGCGGCATAGTAAATATCCAAAGTGTCGCCGGCGCCGAATTCGGCCGCCAGAATCCGATCCCGAAAAATACCGATCAGCCGGCTCACCAAAGACAAGCCGCCGATTAAAATGGCGGCCGAAGTAATGGACTGGGTTTGCCAATTGAGGGATTTAAAAAAAAATTTGAACATTCTTATTCTAATTTCGCCTTGACGATTAAAGCGGCGACCACGGCCACGATAATAATCGCGACAATAATATAACCGTTGAAACCCATAGATTTTTTTAATTAAAAATATAAAAATAAATAATAAATTCAAAATCTCAAATCACAAATAATTTTCAATTTTTAAATATTTGGAATTTGTAATTTTGGATTTGGGATTTACTTAATTATCCTCACATCCACAATCACCGCTCCGTCTTCCTTCACCATCACCGGATTAAAATCAATCTCCTTGACGCTTTCAAAAAGCAAGGAAAAATCGCCGAGTTTGACCAAAATCCGCGCGAGCGCGTTTACATCCAAGGGCTTTTGCCCTCGCGCGCCGGAAAATAAAGGATAAATTTTAAGTTCTTTAATCATTTTTTTGGCCTCGGCCAGTCCAAAAGGCGCGATTCTGAAAGTGACATCCTTGAAAACTTCCGTGTAAATTCCGCCCAGCCCGAGCATAATCAAAGGCCCAAACTGCGGGTCGCGTTTCATTCCAATAATTACTTCCAAACCCTTGACCATCTCACCGACCAAATAGCCGTCAATTTTCGGCGCTGGTTTGCTTCGCGAGAGTCCCCGTTTCATCTCGTCAATCGCTTGTGAGAGCTCCTCGCGGTTTTTAACGCCCAATTTCACGCCGCCGGCCTCGGACTTATGGACAATGTCCGGCGAAACGACTTTTAGAGCGACCGGATAGCCGATTTTTTCCGCCACCACCAGGGCCTCTTCCTTGATTTCCGCCAAAGCCGCCCGATGCAGAGGAAAATCAAAAAGAGAGAAAATCTCTCGGGAGTCAACTTCAGTTAAAATTGATTTTTCCAAAATTTTTCCCGCCGTTTCCCGACTTTTTTTATCTTTTGCCAGTTGATTGCCCTTCGCCTCCTCTACCCCCGACTCTTGTCGTTTTCGGCATTCCAGCATCTGGCCCAAAACCTTGACCGCTTGCAGGGGAAAATTATATTGCGGCAAAGAATATTCTTTGAACACGGCATAATTTTTGTCTATCTCCGCCTCACCCATAAAGCACAGGATGATCGGCTTCTTGGTTTTTTTGGAAATCTGGCCGATGGTTTGAGCGGTCTCTTTGATCTCGGTCATTTTCTGCGGCGTCAAGACGACAATGGCGGCGTCAATATTTTTTTCTTTAATGAGCAGTTCCAAAGCGAAACCGTAGCGGTCGGCTTTCGCGTCGCCCAAGACATCCACCGGATTAATCACGCTGGCCGCCTCGGGCAAGTTGGCTTTTAATTTTTTAATTATTGACGGCGAGAGGTCGGCTAGTTCCAAACCGTATTGAGGCAACACATCAGTAACCAGGACTCCCGGCCCGCCGGCATTGGTCACCACCGCCACTTTGTTCCCTGAAGGCATTTTTTGAAGCGAAAATCCTTCGGCAAAATCAAAAAAATTCTCTAAATATTCGGCTTCAATTATTCCGCTCTGTTTGAAAGCGGCGCTGTAGGCTTCGGCCGCGCCGGCCAACGAGCCGGTATGCGACGAAACTGCCCGACTCCCCTTTTCCGTCTTGCCGGCTTTGAGGATAATAATCGGCTTTTTCTGGGAAACTTTTTTGGCAATTTCCATAAATCTTTGCCCATCGGCGATATTTTCCAAATACATCAAAATCACCTTGGTTTTTTTGTCAGCGTAAAAATATTCTAGCAAGTCAAGCTCGTTGATATCCAACTTGTTGCCCATACTGACGAAATAAGAAAAGCCGAGATGCTGGGCTTGGGCCATATCCAAGACCGCCGTGCCCAAAGCGCCGGACTGCGAAGCAAAAGCGATGTTGCCCGCTTTAGGGAAACTCCGGCCGAAAGAAGCGTCGATTTTGGGATTAGTGGAAATATAACCCAAACAATTCGGCCCCAGCACTCTGATGCCGTATTTTTTCACTAATTCAGCGATTTGTTTTTCCAATTCTTCGCCGGCACGGCCGATTTCTTTGAAGCCGACGGAAATAATGATGATATTTTGGCATTTTTTCTCTCCGCATTCCTCCACCGCTTGAGGGACAAATTGAGCCGGAATGACAATCACCGCCAAATCCACCGCGCTGGCGATATTTAAAATAGAAGAGTAGGCCTGGAGCCCCTCCACCGTCTTTTCCTTGAGGTTGACCGGATAAATTTTGCCGGAAAACGACTTGATTAAGTTGCGGACGATGTCGTTTCCCACCTTGCCCTCATGCGCCGAGGCGCCGATAACGGCGATGGATTTGGGATGGAAGAAATTGTTAAGATTATTAGGCATAATTTTTATTCCCCCTCCTTGTTTTAAGGAGGGGGCTTAAGGGGGGTTTCAATATTTACATAAATAATTTTACCATAAATTTAAATAATAAAAAACGCCCCGCGAATGTATAAAACACTCGCGGGGGTATAAAGATTGAGGCAATCCGCCACTAGCGAATCGCCTTCTGAATATATGTTTACTCGGGTTTGTCGCAGGCGAACCTGATCGTCACCTCGACGCTACCCAAGTCAGCCATGTTTATGAACGGCTGATAAACCGGTTCGCCGCCGCCATAATACATAGCATAGAAGTCGAACTGGAGGAGAGCCGAGTACCACTTGCCATCTGTATTCTGAACGGTTATATAACCCCGCTCGAAATCAAACGGCAGTAGAGCGCTGAAAATCGGCCGCCCCTGCGCGTCCAGGCCGAGGTAGTAGGCGGTGTATTCACCACCATTATCCACGGTAACATTCAACGGCCCCCAATCCCAGTACTCACCGGGCAGACCGTCGATGGCGAACTGATAATTGTATAAATCGGCGAGTTCCAGCCAAACTTCCAAAACGGAAGTTTTTCCGGCGCTCACGCTCACGCTAGTATGGCCATCGAAAATAACATTACTGTTATCGTCGAAGGCATACACATTCACCTCATAATTGCCGGGGACGATGCCGGTGAACTCGCCCTTGTATTGACCGTCAATAACCGGCAAGGTGAAATAGTAGTTGTAGCCGTCGCCGGATGTCTGGTAAAAGTCAAACCCCAGCTCTACGATATCCTGCTTGAGCGTCTGGGCGACCGAATCAAGGTTGATTCCTCCGCCCTTCGTCACGACGCCGTCAAGTATCCGGGCGACCGAAATTTCATCGCCTCTGGCCGTGTCGGCAATGCCCGCCGACGCTGCCGTTGAGAACAGCGCCACCAACGCAATCGCCACCATCATCACAAACATCTGCTTCTTCATCTTCGTTCTCCTTCTCTTGTTTCCTCGGTTCACTAACACACCATCAAGGACAACTACCATAGCCGTCCCTGGACTCTCACTGTTCCTGTCGCGCCACTCGTCGGCACCTGCTCGCGTCCGTCAATGACTGTCGTGGCCACCTTCACCGGAGCGAAATGAATTGATTCCGCCAGCGCCGGTTGAACTGGCGCCTCGTCGGCCCTGATAACCTGCCATGTCATAAACATGGCAACGGCCAACACAAACACCAAACCAATGACTACACAATACCATGTCCTCATTGCCTTTCTCCCTGTTTTTTGCCCAATTACAGACAAATTTCAAATCCCAAACTGTCAACGAACTAACCTATAATTATAGCATACCCTATAATCTTTGTCAATAGCGATTTTATTTTTTGACTAATATTTAGCTAAAATTGGATAAAATTAATGAAAAAACCAACAAAAAAGACACCCCGCAAAATGCGGGGTGTTTCTACAAATTATTTTATTCAATTACCAATTACCAGTTACCAGTTACCAGTTACTTTCGTTCTTTAATCACCGCTTGCGCCGCGGCTAACCGAGCAATCGGTACGCGGAATGGCGAGCAGGAAACATAATTAAATCCTTCTCGATGGCAGAATTCCACGGTTGTGGGTTCGCCGCCGTGCTCGCCGCAGATGCCGATCTTTAAGGTAGGATTCACGCTTCTGCCTTTTTTGATCGCGATTCTGATCATCTCGCCGATGCCTTCTTGGTCAATCGCTTCAAAAGGGTCGCGCTCGTAAATCCCCTGCGCCACATATTCTTTCAAAAATTTTCCCGCGTCGTCACGGGATAGTCCCGCGCCCATCTGCGTCAAATCATTGGTGCCGAAAGAGAAAAATTCCGCGCCCGCTTCCACGATCTTATCCGCGACCATGGCCGCGCGCGGCACTTCAATCATGGTGCCGATTTTATATTCTATTTTCATGCCGGCTTCAGCCAATTTCTTCTCCACGATATCAACCACCCGCTTTTTCAAAATTTCAAATTCTTTCGTGGTCGCGACGAGCGGGATCATAATTTCCGGCTTGACTTGGGTGGCCCGGCCGCACATCGGACATTCCTTGGCGACTTCAATCGCCGCGTCAATAATGGCCTCTGTCTGCATGTCATAAATTTCCGGATAAGTGATGGCCAAGCGGCAACCGCGATGGCCGAGCATCGGATTGAATTCGTGAAGATCGGCGATTTTCGCTTTCAAAGTGCCCATATCCACTTCCATTTCCCGCGCCAAATCGTAAATATCTTTTTCTTCCGTGGGTAAAAATTCATGAAGCGGTGGGTCTAATAAACGCACCGTCACTGGAAATCCCTCCATCGCGTGAAAGAGGCCGATGAAATCCTGCTTTTGATAAGGCAATAATTTGGCCAGCGCTTTTTCCCGTCCCGGCAAATCCGCCGCTAAAATCATTTCGCGCACCGCTTTGATCCTGTCGCCTTCAAAAAACATATGTTCGGTGCGGCACAGGCCGATGCCTTCGGCGCCGAATTTTCTCGCCACCTGCGCGTCATAAGGCGTATCCGCGTTTGTCCGCACGCCCAGCTTTCTGATTTCATCAGCCCAATTCATAATTATGGTGAAATCCCCGCTTAACTCCGGATCTTTGGTGGTGAGCCGGCCGAGATAAACTTTGCCGTCGCCGCCGTCAAGGGTGATGAAATCGCCTTCTTTAACGACAATGCCTTTATCTTTAATGGTAAATTGTTTCGCTTTCTCATCAATAATAATGTCGCCGCAACCAGCCACGCAACAAGTGCCCATGCCTCTCGCCACCACGGCCGCGTGCGAAGTCATCCCGCCTCGGGCGGTTAAAATGCCCTTGGCCGAGTGCATGCCGTCAATGTCTTCCGGCGAGGTCTCAATTCTTACCAAAACCACATCCAGTCCCTGCTTGGCTTTTTCAAACGCTTCGCTGGCGGTAAAAACCACTTCGCCGACCGCCGCGCCCGGCGACGCCGGCAGTCCTTGCGCCACCACTTCGGCTTCCTCTTTGGCCAGTGGGTCAAGTTGCTTGTGAAGCAATTGATTTAATTGATTCGGATCAATTTTGAGGAGCGCTTCTTCCTTGGTGAGTTTGCCTTCTTTTACCAAATCAACGGCAATTCTGACGGCGGCTGCCGCCGTGCGCTTGCCATTTCGCGCTTGGAGGATAAAAAGCCGGCCGTTCTGAATGGTAAACTCCATATCCTGCATCTCGCGATAATGGTCTTCCACTTTTTTGCAGACCGCCACGAGTTCCGCGTAAATATGGGGCATCGCTTCATTGAGTTTTTCCACGGCAAGCGGCGTCCTGATGCCGGCAACCACGTCTTCGCCTTGCGCGTTCATCAGATATTCGCCGTAAAATTTATTTTCGCCAGTGGAAGGATTGCGGGTAAAACACACGCCGGTGCCGCTCTCCTCGCCCAAATTGCCGAAGACCATCGCTTGAATATTGACAGCGGTGCCGATGAGTCCTTTGATATTGTTGATTTCACGATACCGGATGGCGCGATAGTTGTTCCAAGAATTAAAAACCGCGTCAATCGCCACCTTCAACTGCTCTTTCGGATCCTGCGGAAAATCCATATTTTTAACTTCTCTGATTTTGTGTTTGTATCGGCGCACGATCTCCTGCAAATCGGCCGTTTCCAAATCCGTGTCATAATGGACACCCTTGGTGTCTTTGACATTTTCCAAAATTTCTTCAAAATCTTTATGCTCCAGGCCTAAGACGACACTGCCGAACATTTGAATCAAACGGCGATAAGAATCCCAGGCGAACCGCGGATTGCCGGATTTTTCCGCCAAACCGACGGTAGAATCGTCATTTAAGCCCAAATTCAAAATCGTATCCATCATTCCGGGCATGGAGGAAGCGGCGCCACTTCTAACTGACACTAAAAGCGGGTCGCTCGGGTCGCCGAGACGCTTGCCCATTTTATTTTCCAGTTCAGCCAGCTTGGCGTCTATTTGGGAAGTCGCTTCTGCCGGATAATTTTTATTGTTCTTATGATAAATATCACAAACCTCGGTCGTGATGGTGAATCCCGGCGGCACTTTGATGCCGAGCCCGCTCATCTCCGCCAAATTGGCGCCTTTGCCGCCCAAAATTTCTTTCATCTCCTTATTGCCTTCTTCGAAGGAATAGACAAATTTTTTTTCAGACATAACTCTCAAAAGATTATTTATAAATTTAAAATTTAAAATAAAAAGATAAAATGATTAAGCACCAAATTCAAAATCTCAAATTCCAAATATTTGGAATTTAGTGCTTTGGATTTGTAATTTTACTTTGTGTCACAAAAAATAGAAAAATAAAATAATAGACCAAAATATGGTCTATCACCTTTAAACATAAAAAAATCACCTTCCCGCTTGCCTTCTGTTTAGGAGCCCTTTCTGGGCGCCGATGTGAGTTACCACCGAAGCGGAATTATTCATTCCCCATTTTAAAGCTTCCTTTATATTTTTACCATAAATCAAAGCGGCGGTAAAGGCCGAGTTAAAAGCATCGCCTACGCCTAAGGTATTGACCGCTTTGACCGCTTTCACTTTCATAAAATAATATTTTTTGCCGTCAAAGGCGTAAGCGCCGCTTGCCCCATCAGTAATGACGACTATTTTCGGACCCAAGCCGTGAATATGACGAATTAATCCTTTAATATCTTTTAATTTCTTGAATTCCAGCGCCTCATCGCGATTGACGACGAATAATTTTATTTTGGACAGGAATTTTTTCATCTTAGCGATTTCTTGAAGCTGCTCGCCACCTGGATTCCAAGCGATGTTTTTGCCGGTTTTTATAAGCGATGACATTATCCCTTCCCAATTTTTTTTCGGCAGAGAGGAGACATAATACCAATCCGTCTCAACTCTGGAAATCAGGTCGTGACTGGACAACAGGTCGCTGGCGCCGCGATAAATAAAAGCGATATGCTCTTTGGCGGCGTTACTGATGGTAAGAATGAGAGAGAAGGCGGTTTGGACGCCAGCTGACTTTTTAATCAAACTGGTATTGACTTGATGGCCGGCCAGATTCTTTATCGCTTCGTAGCCGTTATCATCATCGCCGACTCGGGAAACAATAGCCGCTTTAAGGCCCATCTTGGCAAATGACGCCGAGGTGTTGGCCGCTCCCCCGCCAAAAGTGAGATAAATCTTATCGGCCAGAATTTTCGCTCCGTATTCAAACGCTAAAAGCCGCTGCTTGGTCAAATTGCCGGTCTTGAGGAGCTCCCCCTCGCCGGAATAGAAAAGGATGTCGCGCGTGACGCCGCCGACCGAGATAACCTCGTATTTTTTCTCCTTTTTTCCCATATCTAAATTATAATTGACAATTTAATTTAAATCAAATAAAATTTAAATGAGTTAACAAATGCTGCTAAAACGGGGAAAAAGGAGGGTACCCGAGATGTATAAACTGCTCTTTTTAATTTTATTGACGGCAATAATACTCTCTGCGATTTTAACGATTTTAATCGCGATTATCGCCCGAGTGGTAATTTATTTTGCGGACCAGCTTGCCGGAGAAAATCTTTTGGAAAAAGAAGAAAACGAACCGACGCGAAAAGGAGGAATACCGTCATGAAAGTACTTCTCACCTCTATATCTCTTGTTGCCGTTTGTGCCGTAGCCGTAACCGGAATTATGGCCGTTTCCGCACAAGATGTAAAAGACATGAAAAAAATCAACCGATTTTTTTTCCGCTTTGTGGGAGTCCCATGCGCCGTCATCTGCGCGTTTATTCTGAAGGCGTTTATGCCTTTGTTTGACCGATTTCCAAAAAGAAAATGAAAAAGAAAGGAGATTTCAGATGGCTGGAAAAAAAAGGATCCGGGTTGGACGGGAATTGGGCAATGCGACCCAAAAAATCATTGAGATTTTATTTGAGATTGCTCAAAAAGACGGCATGAGTAAAGCCGACGAAGTGATGATGAGGGCGAGAAGCGTCCTCAAAAAGAAATTTTTGGAAAAGAATCATCAGGGCGTGATATAAGTCACGCCCTTTTCATTTCCTTAAAATCTCTTCCTGGCCATCGGTGATTCTTATTTGGAATTTGAAATTTTGGATTTGTTATTTATACTGTTTAAACTAATACAATCATTTTTACTAAACCCTCCCACTCTCGTCCTGACCAGTCCCGCCAAATACGCGCCAGTTCCAAGCGCCTCGCCAATGTCGCGCGCCAGAGCCCGGATATACACACCCGGGCCAGTCACCACCCTCAACTTCAAATCTGGATATTCATATTCCAAAATTTCAATCTCTTTAATTTCCACCTGCCGCGATTCCATTTTCACTTCTTTTCCCGCCCGCGCCAATTTATACGCCCTTTTTCCTCCCACTTTCATCGCGCTGTACTTCGGCGGAATTTGATCAATAACACCAATAAATTTAAAAATAATATTTTTTATTTCGTCGGACTTGATGACTTTATGGACTTTATGGACTTTATGGACTTTTTCCTCGTCGTCCGTCTCACTCGTCATCCCCAGCCGGATGTCGGCAATGTATTCTTTTTCTTTATCCACGACTTCCGAAAGCCGTTTTGTCGCTTCCCGACCGACGCCAATAATTAAAACACCCTCGGCGAGAGGGTCTAAAGTGCCGGCATGGCCGACTTTTTTAATGCCAGTAATTTTTCTAATCTGGGCGACAATATCAAAAGAGGTCGGCCCTTTCGGCTTATAAACAGCAAAAATACTATTCATTTTTAAATACAGGACTACTTTCTGTTCAATTGGGCGGCTATGGCGATTAGATATACCGCCGCCACGCCGACCACGACATAGACCACTCTGGCGGCGATTGACATGTCGCTAAAAATCAAAGCGACCACATCCCATTTAAACAAGCCAACCAAAGCCCAGTTCAAACCGCCGATCACCACCAAAATGATGGCTAGCCAATCTAAGCCGTTTAGTTTTTTCATTTTTTTGTTTTTAATTCCATATATTAATGAACGACCTTTTATTAAGACAAAAAACCCTGTTAAGGGGGGTTTTGATATTATTATAATCCCAGATTTTTGTCGGACAGGTCAGTATCGCTGAAATCAGAGGCGTTGATTGAATTTATTGACTGGTCCAAGTCGTTGATTTCTTTGTTTAAATTAATTTCCTCGTTAGTATTAGCATTGGCATCATTAATATTTTCATTTCCGGTAATCACGCCGACGGGACCAGGCGCCACTTGACCGTTATAATTAGCCGCCGGTTGACCAATGGTACAACCGCTCACTAAACCCGCCGCTACCGCCACCACCGAAACTAAAAGAGAAATTTTTAAATTCTTTTTTGTCATAAAATTAAATTATTTTTTTTAATCTTCATCGGTGCTTGTGGCCGTGCTGGTCGCTCGGTTGCCGGCGGAATTTTCATTACCGGTGATTGACGGCTTTTTCAAATTATCCACTTGCGATTTGAGCGCCTGCAAATCTTTGCGAATTACGGTCTGGTAATATGTCCTCACGTCTAAAATATCTTTTTGGAGATTTTTGAGCAAGGTTCGGGAAGATTTAAGGTCGTTCTTAATCGGATTGTTCAAGCCGGTATCACTGCAAGATAAATTATTAATCTCCTGGATTTTTGCCTGATAAGCGGCGTAGTCAGTTTGGAATTTCGTAATTTTTTGATTCAAAACCACTAAATCGGCTTTAAGGTCGGAGACATCAATGCCTTGGGCTTCCAATCTTTGGACGATGCGGGAAAGCCGGTTTTGCAAATTAATGAAAAGATTGAGATATTTTTCTTTATTATTGTCGTGGCGATCAATAATTAATCCGAATTTCTCCTGAAAATTTTCGCATTTTCTCAATTGCCGTTCACTGGTGGAAGTGGCTCTGGTCGAAGTGGCATTAGCCGTTAAAGTATTTATTATTTGTCCGGGATTTTGAGCTGACTTGGCCGCTTGGACGGTAAAACCGACCCCCAAAACAAAAACTGTTAAAATAGCCGTAAAATAAGCGATTTTCTTCATATTTTTCCTTTTTATGAATTAAAAATCCTCCTTAGCAGAATCATTATAACACAAAGGAAAAAAAGGCAAAAGCACGCAAACTACCGTTGACACTCTGGCAATCCGCTTGACAAAATAATAAATTTAAGATAGGATTCCGTAAGATAGTATTGTTCGTTACAAACTGAAGTAAAAAAACAAGGAGAAAAACGCCATGCTAATGACACCGGAAAATGTAGAAGACGAAATTATGAGCTGCCTCAGACTATATTCCGTTTACGGCCAAATTGAATTATTAGATATGGAACAGACCATAAGCTCAATGGTGGGCCAAAACGAGGCCACCCTATTGCTTTCCTACTGCTATTTGGGCGGCGTGAAAGGCGCCAAGACGCCCGCCGCGAGACACATCCACCGAATCATAAAAGAATGTTTGGCAGTCATAAGAAGAAAATCAAAAGCCGAGAGATATCGCCTGATCACCATTTTGGCACAGCCGATTGACACCCTTGAACTGCCCGAGCGGCTTCGCCATGTCTTGAAAAGAGCCCAAATCCGTTACTTGGCCGACCTCGGCGCGCTGACCGAAGCGGAATTTCTAAGGTGTCGGGGCGTAGGCAAAAGACATCTTGATTACTTAAAAATCCTATTGGCAAAAAATAATCTACGCTTCGGCATGACCTTCTCCGACGATTTTAGAAAAAAATTGGAAAAAGCCGAGGAAACGGCCGACTTCATCTGCAAATAGCATGTTCATCACCCATCACCGCCGCGAAAATCTTTCGCGGCTTTTTTATTATAAAAAACCATTTGGTGTCATTCCCGCGCAGGCGGGAATCCAGATTAAAAAAATGTTGCGTATTACTTCTCCTGGATCCCCGCTTTCGCGGGGATGACAAAAAGAGAAAGAGGGTATAAAATTAAAATTTTAAAATTCAAATAAACTATTTCAAATAACTGACAAATCTAATCAGCTCATCGCCGGTTTTTTCCTCCGGCCGCAGACGGTAAAGCCGAAAAATATTTTCTTTTTTCTGGTAAAGACCGGCATAAGTGGAGAAAGCGTCAAGATAACCGGCTTCTCTCACCAGCTGCTCGTCGCGGTCAATAAAAAATCCGTAAGGATAAGCGAAACTTTTCACCTCTTCGCTGATAATCCGCTCCAGCTTCCTCTTGCTTTCAAAAATTTCCGTCTTAGCTTTTTCATCGTCAATAAATTTCAAGCTGACGTGATTTAAAGTGTGCGACCCGATTTCCACCAACCCGCTCTGATTCATTTCGCGGATTTGGTTCTCGCTGACATATCCCGACTGGCCGATGGCGCTTACAATAACAAAAAGCGTCGCTTTGAAATCATATTTTTTTAGGAGCGGAAAAACATTATAATAAAAATCGGCATAGCCGTCGTCAAAAGTGAGAACAATCGGATTTTTGGGTAGAACGCCGCCGTTTTCCAAGACCTCTCCAAGTTCACGGGCAAAAATCGGCTGAAATCCATGGTCTTTTAAGGTTTCAAGTTGATTTTCAAAAATATTCGGACTTAGATAAAGCCCGGCTAAAATCTTGGTATTATCTTGTTCTTCAATATAATGATAAATCAAAATCGGCACCTTGAGTGCGATCTGAATTTTTAAAGTTTGCGTCCGATTCGGATAAATGCCGCGATTTTTCACGATATCAACCATCGGCGCCGGCTCCAAATGGTTGAGTTTTCGCTCGCCTTTTTCTTGAAAAAATTGAAAAAATAATTGATTGGCAAACGGGCTAAGATAAGTTTTGAAATTGGATTGATAAAAAATAAAAACCGCAGCCAAAACAGCCACGGCAATCGGCGGCAGAATTAGAAAATATTTCCAATATTCTCTTATTTTTTTCTTCTTTTTCACCGGTTTAATTTTTAAAATAATGGCTACTTTGGGACTCGAACCCAAGACCTCTTCGATGTGAACGAAGCGCTCTAACCTCAGCCAGAGGCTGATCTCGTGCCATAGGCAGACTCAACGCCTTTGGCGGAAACTGATTTTATAATCGCATCTCTTATTTTTCTACCAAAACCAGATTTGTAAAATTTTTCTCTCATTATAGCACCTGTCTTGCAATAATATCTTTCGTAATATAGTAATATAAAAGGTTTATTTTCCTTAGTCCAAAAATTAGAATTTGTATTGTGTTGTTTTAATCTAATTTTTGGATCAGTCTCGGTATAACCTACATAAATCTTTCCATTCTTTAAGCTTTTGATGAAGTAAATATAATTCATGTGGGCATAAGAGGATTTGAACCTCTGACCTTTCGGATGTGAACCGAACGCTCTAACCAACTGAGCTATATGCCCATAAAATGAATCTAACCTCAGCCAGAGGCTGATCTCGTGCCATAGGCAGACTCAACGCCTTTGGCGGAAGCTGAGCTAAGTGACCGATGTGGAGATACTGGGAATCGAACCCAGACCTCGGCAATGCGAATGCCGCGTAATACCATTTTACTATATCCCCCAATTACTTCCCATTATCGCATTTTTTTCGCGTTTTGTCAAAAAAAACAGGCATAAAACCTGCTCCTTATCTTGTTACGTAGCATGCTACATAATATGCTACATAGCAAAGTAGCCAGCTATTTTTTTATATTTCCATTTTGGAAAAAAGCCAAGCCCCGAGCGAGGCGGGAAACCGAAACTTTACAAATTGGCTGGGTCTTTTGGACAAAATCCGAACTTTTTTCCGCGAAAATCCGGACGCTGACTTTTGATAATTTTCGCTCGGGCGGGCCCCATAGCAAAGCCTTCGGCTTGCTACGGGGCAAGTAAAAAGCAAGAATTTTTGTTTATCCCGTAGTCAAATGCGAGGCATTTGTACTTCGGGGCCCGCCCTCGCTTCTTGCCCCGTAGCGAACGCAAAGCGTTCTGCTACTGGGGTTCCGCCGCCGAATTTCGTGCCAGCGAAGCTGGCGCGCCATATTAAAACCTGCTGTTCAAAACCCGACCTTGAATATTTATTTCAATTTTATACGGGAATTGTGATATAATATTTTTATTTTTTTATTGTATTTCTTTAACAAATTTTTAATTTTTTTACATTTTTCAGGTTCATTAAGATAGTAATAATCATCAAAGATAATAAATACAACATTATCCGCGATGCGTAACTCTTTTATTTTTGATAAGGTTTTGATATCCTTCTCTATAGCTTCTTTCACAGTTTGTTTATTCCGAGATATAGATTCTACTGAACAATGAAAATATTTTGCTTCCGCGCACATTAAAAAGGGGCCGAACCAGTCTTCTGGTGTAATTATTAAATCTACTTTGGGAACTCTGCCAAGTTCATCTTTCAATTTTTCCAATTTATCCTCAAAACTATAATCCTGGAAATTAGTGTCATCTAAATTTTTGTCAAAATGCATTTCAATATTAGAATCAGTCTTATCCAATTCTTTGTAAAAGAATCTTGCAAATTGAACCATTAAATCAGATTCGTTCCAGCATATCCAATGCGAATCCTTAGCTTCCTTTTTGCCTAATGGCTTTGAATATTTAAAAGCCTTGTAATCATAATATTTACAAAACATTTTCCACGCATTATCTACCATTTTTTCAATTTTATTTTTATTCATTATTATCATCTCTTAAATGAATCTCTTTTCCGCCGCCGAATTTCGTGCCAGCGAAGCTGGCGCGCCGTTTGTTCTCACATTAAATTATATTATCCTCCTGTTGAATCTAATTATTAGCCTGTGCTCACGTGTTTAAATCCGGGTTTATACCATAGAAGGGTTATCACCGAGAGTACAGTAAAAATTATTCCCAGCCACATTGGCGGCAGTCCGCTCTCCTTGAACGGTTGCAACAAATTCACCATGCCCTCGCTAAGATTAACTGTAATTATCACAAAAGCATAATAGCTGGCCAGACCAAATAAGATGCCCTTGGGACTCCATATTTCTCTAAGATGGTATAAAATTACCAATAAAACTGCGGCCGACACAAGATGATGAAATTGTTGAAGCGAAAGGTTGTTCTCGGATAGAGCGGGCAAAAGCGGACCGTTAGAAATCCAGGCAACGAGTGCCGACAAAACAAAGCGGTTACGCGGAAAAAACAGAAGAACTATTCCGCCAACAACTGCCGTTAAGGGGCATACCCACAGAAGGAGCCCCCACGACGTCCACTGGAGTTTCCACGGATCGGCAAAACGCGTGATGGTAATAACATAGTTCAGAATTCCAAACACAAGAGGCAACAACCCAACCCAATGCCAATTCGGACTTATTTCTTTTAGCCCACGATTTTTTATATAAAATTTTTGTACCCCCCAAAAGAGAATTAAGGATAGCATCAACGGAAACAGTCCTTTCATAAATTTTGGGTTATTAAGGAAATAAGATTCATATTTCTAATCGGCTAACTCAGTTTAGCAACCATCACAGATTTCTTACCCTTAAAAAGTAGCCACAACGCGCCCGTTAAAATTACAAATTCGGACCAAAAATCGCACTGAAACCACCATTGGCTAATCAGTTCCATTTTAGTAAATCTGGAATAGTACCCTCCCGTCAGATCCATACCAGAGATTAAAAATGAGAAATGTCCAAGCATTAAAAACGCCGTAAATATTATTGCGCCGATTAGTATGAGCTTATAGCTTCTTGATGTTTGCGGGGTTGATTTTGTCAAAAAAAGGACTCCAAACAGCAAAGCCAAAACTGTCGTATCTGTAAAATGAACATTAAGAAAGTCCCATAAAAGCTGTGGCCAAACATGGATATTGCCGGTTCCGAGTGGAAGCTCAAAATTTCGTATTCCAAAGACAGAATATCCGTCTTTGTACGGCATCCAAATCTCCTGAACAAAAATCATTATCAGTATAATCAGAAAGAGAAAACCTCCCGCTAAAATCCATTTCCAATTTGTATCTCTTTTCAGATTTAAGCTTGGCTTGAATATCTCATATGCCAAGCCGATAAGAATAACAAGAAAACCAATCCACGGAGGACCAAAAACTACCCCCGGAGCATTTCCCACATTTATTTTTGTCCAGGTGGGCATCCAAAACAACAAAGACAAAACTATCGTGAAGAAGATAGACGCAAAGACGCGATTTGAAGTATTGCTCATATTTTTAATTATACCACTTTTATCGCCGAATTTTTTGAATAAATTTTTGACTTCAATCATAACTATCTGCGGGACATGGACTCGAACCATGATACCATCCTCCAGAGGGATGTGTCCTACCATTAGACGATCCCGCAATAACTCTTTAAATCCTACCAAAAAAAAGCAAAAAAATCAAAAACGCCCTGTCCGCCTTAGCGAAATGGGGCGCCTTAAAATAGTTTCTTCTAAATCTGGGTCGTATAAGCAAGTGGCCGGCGGACTGAATGTTTATTTATACTTACTAACCAGCAAATTACTTATATTTATAATCATAATCGGCGTAAGAAGTGGTGATTTCTTCTCCTTTTTTGATTTTTCTGGTACTGACAAAAGTCAAAAAATTATCGCCCTTGTTAATGGTTTTGGCGTTTGGTTTTTTTGAATTATTGACAAAAAAAGAAATATCCATGGCGTTAAGAGCGCTTTCGGGAATATAGACGGTCTGGTCTTTTTCAATGACAAAAAAATCATCAATCATTTTCAATACCGCCGGGTCTAAACGGTTTAATTCGGCTAACTTAAATTGATGCCACCGGTGATTGGTGATGCCGGTGAACAATTTAACTCCTTTAGGGATATTTCTTACGGCAAAAACACCCACGCCTTTTATTTTTGACGGCTTGAGGCGGCAGTAAGTATTTTTTAATCGGTCTAAAATTTTTCGCTGAATTTTATTCATTTTTTATAATTCTCTTAAATAGCCCCAGTTGTGAAGCCGGTCGCTGTCGTCAAACCAGCGGTCGCCGATATCTTTCCGATAATACATATTGGGAATTAAAATATTGTTAACGCGGTTATAAACTTGGGTTTGGGCTTGTTTTAATGTTGAACCGGTGCCCACAACCGTTAAAGCGCTGCCCTCGGTTCCAGCCACCAGCCATTCGCCATCAATAATTTTAACTTCTTCAATATGAATCCCCCCATTGGCCGGTTTTTTAAAAAATATTACCGAATCTTTTGAATTCACTTCAAAAGTTCGTTTGTCGTCAAAAGGAAACGGCGGCACGACAACTTCCACTCCGACTTGAAAGCCGTTTTTGGTTTTAAGCTTTGTTGTTTGGCCGGAAGCCAATTCATAAAGGAATTCGCCGATCGGGTTTAAAATCCCCTCTTGCTGAATGTTGATAGTCGGATAGCCGAAACGGGTGGTAAATTCTAAAGGATAAATGCCATAACCGTTGACGATGCAATTCAAATCAATATAGCCGACATATTTCTCTTCAGCCAGTTTTGGCTCCATTTTTTTTAAGGTCGCGTTAAAAAGATTGTTAGGTTGGCTCCAAAACATTAAGGTGCCCATTTCTCCGGTAAAGGGGCCAATATCGCCGGGAAAAAATTTTTTATGTTCAAAATTAACGTTAATGGGATAAATAAATTCTTTGCCGTTAAAAAAAACGCCGACGGCAATTTCAACGCCTACCACCCTTTTTTGCAGCTGAAAAGTTTTAATTCTTTTTGACCAGGCCTTGCTGTAGGCCTCAAGAATTTGAATCAGATCCCGACCGTCTTCTTCTTCGCCCAAAAAAAGAAGTCCTTTATAATTGCTGGCTTCGCCGCAAGGCTTAAAAGCATAACGGCCGGGATTTTTTTTGACAAAATCAATGGCTTCTTCAAAAGAATTAAAATCCTGATGGGGAATTATCGCAATACCGACCTTTTTCAATTCTTCTTGGCCGAAAAACCGGTCATCCTCAAGCATGTCGGTGTAAGTCGTACCGCCCACGACATATTTACCCTTTTTGCGCAACTCTTGAGCTTTTTTGCCTTGGCCTAAAGTATCGTCAAAAACAATAACATCGGCCCAATCAACTTCTTTTTTCCAATCGTCAATTTTAGAGACAAAGCCGTCACCAACGTCTTTGGCTGATGAATCTTCAATATAAAGTTTTACTTCATTACCCTCCTTGGCGACATGCCAAGCTAAATCAACGCATAAGGCCTCGATAGTGACAAAAAGAAAGTTTTTTTTGCTCAAGATTGAATTCCCGTTCATAATTTTTTTGTTCTACTTAATTATTAATTAACTTTTTTAATTTTAAATTATTAAACTTTATCCCGCAATACTTCTATTTTGTGTTGCGGACAAGTCCAGCAATAATCTTTTTAAATAATAGCAGGAAAAGATAGAAAAATCAAAGACGCCCTGCTGGGCGTCTTTAAAATAACCATTTAGCCATTTGACAATTTATTATTCAATCTGCTCAATTCGACATTTAATTTTTCCGGCTGGGACTTGAAGCTCGAATTCGTCGCCAATCGTCTTACCGATAAACGCCCGCCCCATCGGCGATTCATGAGAAATCTTGCCGCCCGCCGGGTCAGCTTCGCTGTGGCCGACAATCATATATTTGATTTTCATCCCATTATCGCAAGTCGCGTGCACAGTTGAACCAAGCGACACCACGCCGGTATTTTTTTTATTTTTAATGATGACGGCGTTTTTAATCAGCCCCTCGAGCTCCTGAATCCGGCCTTCCATAAAACTCTGTTTTTCCCGCGCTTCATGGTATTCGGCGTTTTCCGACAAATCGCCGAGGTCTCGCGAACGCGCGATGCGATCGATGATTTCCGGCCGTTCCTCGTTTTTGAGATAATCCAGTTCTTTTTTTAACTTCTCCAAACCATCTTTGGAAATGTAGTTTTCTTTCGTCATAATTTTTCAAAAGACCCCCGAAGGACGGCTTCGGGAGCTGATTATTTATTGGGTTTTACTATGAGATGGTTACAAAACTATATTTTTTCTAAATCTGTCTTTTTCGGCTGCGGCTTTGTCGGACTGGCGCAAAAAGATTTTCACCGTAGCTACGGCTACGATTCAAATCTTTTTGCTGGTCCTCCTCGCCTCGCTCGAAAAATCCTAAATTTATAAACAAAATAGTTTCGTAACCATCTCTATTTATTTTTTGAGATAATAAAAGATATGATATTACATCTTAAAAAATCTGTCAAGGGGCAACTGTTAATAAGATGGGATTTATTTATTACCTGTTATCTCCCGAACCAATAAGCCATAATATCTCGGGCAATTGGCGCGGCGATGGCGCTGCCCTCTCCACCCTCTTCCACGAGAACGGTAATGGCGAAATTGGGGTTGTCGTAGGGCGCAAAAGCAGTAAACCAAGCGTGATTTTGCTTTTTCGTGTTCCATTGCGCCGTGCCGGTTTTGGCCGCCGCCGCGATCGGCAGTGAGCGAAGCGCCGCGGCCGAACCGGATAAAACCGCCTCCCTCATCCCTTCTCTCACCATCGCCAAATTAGCCGAATCGATAAAATTTTCCCTGATTATTTTCGGCTCGATCTTCTCTCGCTGATTATTGGGATGAATGATTTCTTTGACTAAGTGGGGCTGATAAATTTTGCCCCCATTGGCGACCGTGGCAGTAAAACTGTTTATTTGAAGCGGCGTGACCAGTAAATCTCCTTGCCCGATGGAAAGATGATAGGTGTCGCCGATATACCACGCTTCGCCCTTCTCTTCTTCTTTCCAGGCGGGCGTGGGAACAAAACCGGTCTTTTCATTCGGTAAATCGATGCCGGTTTGCTCTCCGGCGCCAAACAAGGTGAGATATTTATCAATCCGGTCCACGCCCAAACCGCCAAAATCGCCATAACCGCCGCCGATATAATAGAAGAAGGTGTTAATCGACCAGGCCAGCGCTTTGATGACATTGGTGACCCCATGGCCGCCCGCTTTCCAGTCGGGGAAAAACCATTGCCCGATTCTGATCCCCCCGACGCTCAAAAAACTGGTATTTCGGTCAATAATTTTTTCTTGTAAAGCGGCGCTGGCCATCACCGGCTTGATGGTTGAACCGGACGGATATTCGCCGGAAACCGAACGGTCCAGAAGCGGTTTCCTTGGGTCGTCAATCAATTTCTGATAATCTTCCTGGCTGATGCCTTGGGCAAAAAGATTGTTATCGTAAGAAGGATAATCAACTAGGGCCAAAATTTCACCGTTTTGCGGATTAGAGACGATGACCGAGGCCGCTTTGCCGCTGCTTAAATATTTTTTTAAAATTTCATGAACTCGGCTCTCCAAATCGGCGTCAACCGCCAAAACCAAATCACTGCCGGCCACTGATTCGGTTTGGGAGATTATCTTTTTTTCCCGGCCAAGCGAATCCACTTCAATTCTTTTTTCCCCGTATTCGCCGCGAAGCTCTCGTTCATAATATTTTTCCAATCCGGTCTTGCCGATATTGTCGCTGAAAAGATAGTTGCTTTTATTTTTTTCAAATTCTTCGGCGTTGATTTTGCCGACATAGCCCAAAAGATGGGAAAAACCCTCCCCCAAAGGATACTGGCGCCAAGCGTCCGATTCCAAATCCACGCCGACCATCTCCGCGCTGGCAATTTTTAAGGCCATCGCTTCTTCATAAGCGATGCCGGTTTTTATCACTATCGGCTCATAATAGTATTTATTGGCGCTTTCTATTTTTGTCTCAATTTCATTCACGGGCACGGCCGAAATTTGAGAGATTCTCTCCAAGACTGTCCGGCGGGTAGCAAGCTCTTTCGGCAATCCGGCCGGCGTCACTAAGAGCGAGAAACCGGAAATGTTGTAAACTAAATTTTTACCGTTCCGATCATAAATTATCCCGCGTTGGGCTTTGAGATATTCCACTTTAATGCGATTGTTTTCCGCCAAAGAGAAATAATAGTCGCCCTTGAATGTTTGGAGATAAAAGCTTTTTGCCGCCAGAATCAACAAGACAAAAATTAAAAAAGAAAAAAAAGCGGCCAGCTTTTTCCGGCTTAGCGACAAACTCAAAAAATCCGAATGCCAATGTTTAGAATCAGCCGCCAAATCAAAACTCTCCTCCACCCACTCAAGCGAGCTGCGCCGACCGATATCTATATCCTCGGTGATGAAAAAAAATTGGTCTTTTTTGTCCATTGTAGTGTCATTCCCGTCCCCGCCTTCGCGAGGATAAACTGCGGCGGGAATCCAGATTTTTAAAGTTAATAAAAAATAATTATCTTCCCAGAAACATCGGTTTGAACCTTTTGGAAATCTTGTCTATCAGTGAGTAGCAGATTGCTAAAAGAAAAACGGTCGTGACGATTTGACCCAAAAATAAATACCAATAGGAAGCGGTTGGCAGAAATTCGCTGCCGCCGATTAGATAAATCAAGCCGCTCGCAATTAAAAATATAAGATGATAAACCGCCGCCCCGAAAAGGCCCAAAAAGATCAAGGAGTAAAACGAACGATTGGTAAAAAAATTCTGAAGCAAAAATTCCAAAATAATAAAAGAGGCGGCGAAAGAAAAAAGAAAGATGCCAAAAGGCAGGGGGGAATAAAGATCAAAAATCAAGCCGCTCCACAGAGATACGGCCAATGATTTTTTAAAATCAGCCAAAAAAACGAACAAAACCAGAATAACCAAAACCAAATTAAAATTGGCCGAGATTTTAAAATTAGCCAAAAAACTTATCTGAAAAGCCAGAATCAAAGTCAAAAAAATAAAAAACGCGGGCCAGCGATATCTCATCTTCTAAGGGATAATGACTAAGACATCGCTCAAGTTATTGAGCGAAATAATCAGTGAAAGAATCGCGGTTTTAAAAATCTCGCTTTTAACCTGACGGACATTTTCCACCCTGGCGATAAGCAGATTCTTCGGGATCTGCCCTTCAAGGCCGGAAGTGACGATGAGATCGCCCTCTTTGACATCCTCATTTTGCGGAATGTTGGTCATTTGGAGCCCCAGGCCGAATTGCCCTTCCACTAAACCGATGGTTTGAGTCAAATTTTGGACCGTCGCCGCGACTTTGCTTTTATTATCGGTTAAAAGGGTCACTTTAGCGTACCCGTCCTCCGCCTCAAAAACCTTGCCGACCAAAATTCCTTGTTCCGCCACGACCGCCAAACCGGCAACCACGCCGTCTTTTTTTCCACGATTGATCACCACTGATTGGGACAAGGGATCGGAAACGCCGGTGATGATTTTGGCGCTGATGAATTTATAGCCGCTGCTCTCGGTAAATTTCAATTCCTTTTTTAGAAGTAAATTCTCCTCCGCCAAACTTTTAAGCTTTGATTGATCCAGTTGATAGTTCTTCAATTGATCTTTCAAATCTCCGTTTTCTTTTAAGAGGTCTCTCTTGATAAGCCAACCTTCTTTAAAAGATTTCAAAGACCGGGAAGCGGCGTGCGTCTTCTCTTGAAAGAAAGAGAGGGATTTAACCAGTAAATTTTCAGCCGGTTTCAGCCAGCCGAGATAGTGCGTCGCGACAATTAAAGCGATTATTACCAAAACAATAATGATTCTTTTTAAAAAAATATTCATGGATTTAAATCACGAAAGCGCAAAAGCACAAAAAACACAAAATCAAAAAATGTTTTCGTGCTTTTGACTCGCCCCGTAGCCAGCTTTGCTGTGCTACTGGGGTGTTTTTTTGTTTTTGTGAATTTATTTTGTCGATAAAACCTCAATGTCTTTCAAGAGCATTTCGTTTTCCAAAATCAGGCCTAATCCTCGCACAGTGCAAGTCTGCGGATCATCGGCGATGTGGATGGGAATCTGGATGTTTTGAAAAAGAAATTGGTCAATTTCTTTAAGCAGCGAGGTGCCGCCGGTCAAGATGATGCCTTTTTGATAGATGTCGGCGACCAATTCCGGCGGCGTCGTTTCTAAAGTTGATTTTATTGTGTCTAAAATCTGATGGAGAGAACGAGCAATCGCGCTGTGAATTTGAGCGTCCGTCACCACCACTTCGCGGGGCAAGCCGGAAAAAACGTCCCGACCGCGCATTTCCATTTGCATCGGCTCTTTAAGCTCCGTGGCCGCGCCGATTTTTTTCTTAATTTCCTCCGCCACGATATCGCCCAAAACCAGATTGAATTCTTCCTGGGCAAAACGGATGATATCGCGATCAAAGGTCAGCCCGGCGACTTTTGAAACTTTTGAATTGACAATGCCGTCCAGAGAAATCACCGCCACTTCCGTCAGCCCGCCGCCTAGATTGACGACCATGCTGCCAGTCGGGTCTTGGGTGGGAATCCTGGCGCCTACCGCCGCCGCCATGATATTTTCCACCAAAAACACCGTTCTTGAACCGGCCGAAACGACCACGTCTTCCACCGCTTTCTTTTCCACTTCCGTCACATCCAGCGGTATTCCCACCACCACCCTCGGCCGAAGGGAAAAAGAAAAACGGCCGGCTTGGACCCGGCTCATAAAATATTTAATCATCTTTTCCGCGACCTCGAAGTCGGCGATGATGCCGTGCTCCAAGGGCTTGGAAGCGACGATGTGCGGTGGGGTCTTGCCGAGCATCCGCCGCGCCTCGTCTCCCACCGCCAAAATCTGGTCGGTGCGATTATTGACGGCGACAACGGACGACTCACTTACCAAAATTCCCCTGCCTTCCTGGTAGATCATCGTCTTGGTGCTGCCCAGATCTATACCTAACCCCTTATTTAACTTGCTAAATATATTCTTCAGCATAAAACAAAATTTTTAATTTTATAATTTTTAAATAATGCTCTAATTTTTAATTTTTAAAAATTAAAACATTAAAAAATTATTTACAAAATTAAAAATTTGAAATTAAAAATTTAAATGGAAATCGTTTTGATTAATTTATTGATTTTCATCACCTCTACTTTATTTTCCCCTCTCTTCTTTACTTCCACTCCGTCTCCCGTCTTCTTGCTAACCACCACCCGATACGGAATACCAATTAGGTCCGCGTCAGCGAATTTGGCGCCGGCCGAGTCGTCTCTATCGTCAAAGAGGACTTCAATTCCCTGTCCTTTAAGCTCGTCGTAAATCTTACCAGCTTTCTTGTCTTCCTGCAAAGAAATCAAGTGGATTTGGAACGGCGCCACGGACTGGGGCCAAATTATGCCATTTTTGTCATGATAAATTTCCGCAATCGCGCCCATCACCCGGCTCGGGCCGATGCCATAGCAACCCATCACCACCGGCTGGGGCTGGCCTTTTTCGTCGGCGTATTCCAATTTGAATGGCGCGCTGTATTTGGTTTTGAGCTGGAAAATATTGCCGACCTCAATCGTCTTGCCTGCCATGATTTTGCCGCCGCATTTGGGGCACTTGCCGCCTCCGCCAAGGACGGATCCGCTAATGGCGGAGACATCGGCGATTTCTTTATTTTGAGCGTAGCGGCATTTCTCGCAATAAAAAATCGTGTCTTCGCCGTTTGGCGTCAAAACCTGAAACTCGTGGGAATATTTTGAAAATGAGCCGCCGGACGCTTCCACGACCAGCGCGTCCAATCCGCACCGCTTGAAAACTTTCTGATACGCCTCAAGCGCCTTTTGATAATATTTTTCCAAATCTTTTTCGTCGCGATGAAAACTATACAGGTCCTTCATGGAAAACTCAATGCCACGCAAAAGTCCGGATTTGGCGCGCGGCTCATTCCGAAATTTGTCTTGGATCTGGTAGACATAAACCGGCAAATCCTTGTAGGACGAAATAAATTTTTTGGCCAAGGGGGTGACGATTTCTTCGTGCGTCCAGCCCAAACCAAAATCCTTCCCGCTTCGGCCTTCAAATTGAAACATTACTTCTTTCCCCGGGTCGTCCCAGCGGCCGGTGGTTTTCCACGGCTCGGCCGGCTGAAGCGTTGGCATTAAAATCTCTTGGCCGCCAATGGCGTCCATTTCTTCACGCGTTATCTGTTTGATCTTATTTAAAACTTTCAATCCCAACGGCAAATAAGAATAAATACCGGCCGAAAGCTTGTCAATAAAGCCGGCTTGGGCGAGCAATTTGGCATTGACGCTCACCTCGTCTTTGGGTGGATTTTTTAAGGTTTTGCCGAAAAGTTTGGATTGGAGCATAAAATTTAGTTTTTAGTTTATAGTTTTTAACTTTTAAACCCAGTTTTTGTGATTTTATTTTACCTTAATCCTCCCCAAAAATCAAGATCGGTCATTTGACAAAATTATTAAAATGCTATATAAATATTCAGTTAAATGTTAGCACCTTAACACCAACCGACAAAGGGAAAAAGAAAGGAATTGGACATGAATATGTGGCAAAAACTTTTCGGCAAGAAGAAATCTACGCGGCAGTATGGGCGCGTTATCGGGCAAATTGGGGGTAGGCCAGTAATCGATTTACGCGATAGCAAGGAGCGTCAAATTGAGAAAGACGCCCACGCAGGAAGGAGCCTCGGTCCTGATATTGATCGTCTAGTCACCGAGTTGATCCAAATTGGCGAAACTGATGGCTACCTATCAATGACCCAGGGCGGTAAATTTAACAAAGACTGCGTTCATATTCGTGCCCACGAGATTGGGGAATCTTTAAATAAACGTGGGGGAATAGATCTAATGCAGGCGGTACACTATAGGATTCGTGTAGCGCTTCCAGGCAAGGCACGCTCGCTTGAGAGGGCTTGGGGTTATATAGGAGAATGGTTGCCATAAAATGATACATAACCATGACCAACAGATGATAGTATAAAAAAACACCCATCTGTCGGCCGTTCTCTCGGTGAAATCGGAACAATTGTACAAACAACACCCGAGATTCTTCACGAATCTCGGGGTTTTTTATTTTAGATTTTATTTTGAGAGACACTTGTTACGTAGCATGCTACGTAACATGCTACGTAACAAAAATTATCTAAATAAATTGGAGAACCAGCCGCCGGATTTTTTTTCTTTTATTTCTGAGGTATTATTATTTCCTTGAGAATTTTCAAGCGTTCTTCTTATTCTTTCCGCTTCGCGTTCCACGGTCTCACCGTCGTATTCGCCGCTGTGCTTATTGGCGCCCTCATAGCTCGCCTGTTTCTGGTCTAAATGAAGATTAAAAAATCCGCCTTCAATATAGATATGAAAGCGCGGATAAAAGCCCGAGCCCATTCGGCGACTGAAACTTTGCTCCCGCGCTCGCCGATCGCCCACTAAGCCATACCCGCACCGGCGGATGGCTTGGGCAGGATTGATATTTTGCGGGATGGGAATTTTCATAAGATTGATAACCGATAACCGATTACTGATTACCGATATTTACAGCTATTGACAAAAAACCGCTTTTAATCTAAAATACCGATAAATCCAATGGGAGGATTTTTTTGAAAAAACGGCACTTTAACAATAAAGGAGGTGATGCTTTATGAAGCCAGAGCAAAATATGGCTATGGTCATGAATGCGAGCGTGCCAATGAATGGCTTTTGCTGGGCATACTGCGACGCTCTTTACCGGAAGATAGTCCAACTTTCAAAGGATGATCGAATATTTGAAGGTGGTATAAAAGAAGCCGAGCGGCAAGAAGAAAAATCATGTTTTGAATCTCGCGTAACAAAAATCGCCGAAGTAATATTGGATCTGCTCTATCAACAAATTCCTACAATCTTTGGGAATGCACCAACCCACTTCCAACCATCAGAATTAGACGAGCATCTAAAAATTGTCCGCGAAGCTTTAGATTGTTTTGAACAACCCAAATAGTCCGCGTCCGCGCCGAACACAAATTGTTCGGCTTTTTTTATTTCCAAAAAAATTTTAAAGTCCGACTACTTTCCCCAACGCGCCCAAAATCCGGCCGCCGTATTTCGCCAAATCCCGATAAGTGACCAAAACCACCAAAACCATCAAAAGGATGAAACCGATATTATGCGCCAAATTTTCCCATTGCTGTTTGATTGCCCGGCCTCTTAATTTTTCAATGATTAAAAACAAGATGCGGCCGCCATCCAAAGCCGGAAAAGGCAGGATATTAATAATTGCCAAATTCAAAGATAAAAGCGCCGTAAATTGCATTACATAAATAAAGCCCATCTTCGCCGCCTGACCGGTGAGGACCGCGATGCCGACCGGGCCGGCGATTTCCAATGGCACCGGCGCGTGAACGAATAAATTTTTGATGAGCAAGCCGACCGCCGAAAAAATCATCACCAGCCAAAACCAAGTCGCTTTGATTCCTTCCCAAAAAGCCAGATGCCAAGGATAACGGACGATGCCCACCTCGGCCAAGGCGACGCCAAGACCGACCGTATTTTCAAACTCCCCCACTTTCACCTGCCTAATTTCTTCTGCCCCGTTCCTTTTTATCTTCAAATCAATCGTCTGGCCGGATTTGTCGGACAGAAAACCGCGCAAAGAATCGTGGGTGGTAAAATTGTTGCCGTTAGCGCCCAAAATCACATCGCCCGCCTTTAGCCCCGCGGCTTCGGCGCCCGTGTTCGGAAGGACTTGAATTATTTGAAGGCTTCTGTCGGAAACTACCGCGCCCTTGGGAATGCCGTCTATGGCCGCCGGCAAGCCGATGCCGAAGCCAACGGATAAAATCGCGACGCACAAGAGAATATTCATGGTCACACCCGAGGCCAAGACAATCGCCCTTTTCCAAATTGACTTACTGGCGAAGCTGTCTTTTTCTTCTTTGGCTTCGCCGTTTTCACCTTTAATTTTGACAAAGCCGCCAATCGGAATCCAATTGAGGGAATAAATCGTGCCGACACTGTTTTCCTTTTCATCGCCCCGTCCCCACACCCAAGACCGCTTTTTTATCGGCGTCAAAAGGTCAATTTCTCGCGTTTTATCCGTGATGATTTCTTCGGTCGCCACCGAACCATCCGCCCTCTGTTCTTCTTTGACTTCAAGGCTGATTTTTTCCGTTTCCGTCAGTTTTTCTATCTTATTTTCCCGATAAAACCGCCAACCAAAAATCCTCGGCGGCAAGCCGAAACCAAATTCCTCCACTCTCATCCCGAACCGCCGCGCCGTCCAGAAATGGCCGGCCTCGTGGACGAAGACGAGAAGAGAAAGAATTACTACGAATATAATAATAGTAATCAACATAATAAAAAAATATAAACTTGGATTATTTTCAGACAGTCATAATTTCCGCCTCTTTTTTCTCCCCAATCTCTTTTATCTTATCATTATATTCCCCGGTCTTCTTGTCCAGTTCCTCCACCTCTTTAAACCTCTCATCTTCCCCGAATTCCTTATTTTTTTCCGCTTCCAAGATTTCTTCCTTGATTTTTTCTCGGACTGTTCTTATCGCGATTCTGGCTTTTTCCATTTTCTCTTTGAGTATTTTAACGATTTCCTTTCTGGATTCCTCCGTCATCTGCGGAAAAACAATCCTGATTTTATCGCCCTCATTAGTCGGATTGATACCCAAATCCGCTTGGGTAATCGCCTTTTCCACTTCCTTGACGATGTTTTTATCCCACGGCTGGACGATGATGCTTCGCGCTTCGGGCACCGAGATGGAAGCCAGTTGATTTAACGGCGTCTTGGCGCCGTAGGCCTCCACCACCACCCCGTCTAAAATCGCCGGATTAGCCCGGCCAGTCTTTAAGGTGGCAATATCGGTTTTAAAATGTTCTATCGCTTTATTAAATTCTCCCTGGTTACTTTCGATAATATTCATATTTTATTTTTATTTACTTGTTTCATTAAACGCCCCCAAATAAATAACCTTTGAATTCTCCGGATTGATGGCGATGGCGCCAACCGAGCGAGCAAAAGGCAGCTTTTGCGATGACCAGCTTTTACCCCCGTCAATTGATTTGACCAAACTGGTCCGGGTCGCGTAATAAATTTCCTCGGCGTTTTTGGGGCTGACGGCCGCGGTATAAAGCAAAGTTGATTTCGGCGCCGGCAGAAGCTCCACGATTTCCCAGGTCGTTCCGCCGTCCTTGCTCCTTAGCATGCTATATTTGGTGAGTAAAATCAAGTTATTTTTTGTCGCCGACCCGACAATCAATTTTTTATAATCTTGGCTACCCGCGTATGATTTGAGCCCGGCGTCCAGCGAATTCCAATTTCTGCCGCCGTCGATTGTCTTATAGATGCCGTGTTTTTCCGTGGTAGCATAAATAATATTGTGATTAAAAGGATCAATGATGACATCTAAAAAAAGTCCATTTTTTACCCGATAGGAAACCGACCAGGTCTGGCCGCCGTTTGAACTTTTCAAAATCTCGCCCGCGCTTGTCGCCAAATAAACCACCGAGGTCGTCGTCTGATCAATGGCTACATCAGTCAAATAGATTTTCGCGTTTTGATGGTAATAAGGATTCTGCCAAGTCCGGCCGCAATCAACTGATTTAAAAAGTTTATTTTCGCCAACGGCGTAAATCACGCATTTAGAATGAGCATCAACAGCGATGGATCTGATCCGGCCAATATTCAATTCCTTGAATTGCCGCCAAGTCACGCCGCCGTCATAGCTGTAAATGATGCCATTTACTTCCGTCGCCAGATAAATCGCGCTGGAATCGGACGGGTCGAAAACGATCCGTCTCACATCCACGTTGGCGATAGACGCGGTCTTGCCGCCCGTCGCCGGCACGGCGACCGTCTGCGCCCAAGTGACGCCGCTGTCAGTCGAACGCCAAACGCCGCCGTCAATTTGCGCCGACCCGCTTTTTTTCGCGCCGCCGCCGATCTGCAAGGTGCAGCCGCTCAAAGCCACGACTAAAAAAACCGCGACTAAAGCAAAAACGACTTCTTTCGCGCGCAGAGAAATGATCTTTGATGTCATATTTTTTATTTAATTTTATATGATACCAATATACGAATTTCTACCAATGATACGAATGATTGCGAATGACTTTCTTTACTGGCTCCATTTGTATCCATTAGTATGATTGGTATTTATTTGTATATTGGTATCATCTATAAATTTATGATTAAATTTTCTAAAACCGATTTGGAATTGACGTTTTGCCTGAAAAAAACTTTGGCTTGATCAATGAGATTTAAGATATTCTTTAATCTTTTAAAAGAAAGCTGATCAGCGGCTTTCTTTGAGGCCGGCAAAAAATCCAAATTCGCCACCACCGGCTCATTGTCGCTTTTAATCAGCAGAATATCGCGGAGCGCCGCTTGCCAACCACTAAAGACGGCGGAGAGCTTCTCCCGGTTGAGCGTCTCATCGGTTTCGAAGTCAATCAATTCGTCAATCAGATCAAAACGCTCGCCGATGCTTTTTGAAAACAGCTCAAACAACCGCCTGATGTTTTCTTGGTAGTCGGCTAATGACTCTTTATTTTTAAAAAAAGAAATGGCGCTGCCCGGCCGGCCGAGAGCGAGGCGAGCCAATTTTTTCGCTTCCTCGGGAAAGGCGGAACACTCTTTGATAAGATAATTTTCTATTTCCTTTTCCGGCACCGGCAGGAATTTTATCACTTGGCAGCGCGACATGATCGTCTTGGGCAAAGAGTTGATGTTGTCAGCGATTAAAATAAGAATGGTTTTCGGCGTCGGCTCTTCCAAAACTTTTAGAAGGGCGTTAGCGGCGCTGATATTGAGGTGCTGCACTTCCGGAATTAGAGCGACTTTATAGCTGTTCATCAATGTTCCTTGGCTCAACCGATTTTTTAAGTCCCGAATTTGCTCAATAACAATGTCTTTCTTCGCTTTGCCGGTTTTTTCATCGACTGTTTTTTCCACGAAATAAACATCGGGGTGGAGGCCTCGTTTGATTTGTGAACAATGAGGGCATTCACCGCAAGGAATATGCCCGTCTTTGGTCTCGCAGAAAACAGAAGCCATAAATTCTTTGGCGACTGCCTCCTTGCCGACACTATTCGACCCGACAAAAAGATAGGCGTGGGCCAGATTTTTATTTTTTATGGACTGCTGTAAGAAATTAACGATATTCTGGTGGCCGCAGATGGACCAAATAAAGTCTGGTTTTTCTTTTTCCATAATAGTTATATTATAGCACGAATTAAGCGATTTTAACAAATAAAATAAATTCAAAACCCAAAGTTCAAATTTCAAAACAATAAAAATTTAATTATTTGAACTTTGAACTTGATTTGAAATTTGACATTTGAACTTTGAACTTTAAAATCGATTTATTTTTAATTCATTAAATCCCATATTCCCCTCGCCGTCTTCTCCCACGAGAAATCTTGGGCGCGCGCCAGCCCTTTTTGAGATAATTCTTCTCTAATTTTATTATTGCTTAAAATCTCAATGATTTTCTGGGCGATTGCCCGATGATTCATCGGCCTGGCTAAAGCCGCCGCGCCGCCGGAAACTTCCCGATGCGGCTCCAAATCGGAAGCGACGACCGGCACCCCGCTCGCCATCGCTTGGATAATCGGCAAACCAAAACCTTCATAGAGGGTGGGGAATAAAAATATCTCCGCGTTTCTTAAAATCTCCGGCAGATCTTCTTCGGCGACATATCCGGTCATAATAATCTCTTGCTCCACTTTTTCTTGGAAAATTATTTTTTTTATTTCTTCGTAAAGATTTCCTCCCTCTCCCGCCAAAACCAATCGCAAGCCGGGAAATTGACGCTTCACTTCAATGAAAGCGCGGATTAAATTGGCGACGTTCTTTTTTCTTTCTATCCGGCCGACATAAAGAAGGTAAGGTTTGACGATTTGGTATTTTTGAAAAATTTCCTGAAGCCGAAAATCGGAGGCCTCACCCGAAAGGTTATATTTTTCTCTGTCATAGCCGGGATAAACCACTTTGATTTTTTCCGGATTAACTCGGTAAAGTTTGATGATTTCCCGCTTGGAAAAATCAGAGATGGTAATGATAATATCGGCGCGATATTTGATGCGCCGCATCGTCAAATCGTGATACCAAATCTGGATTTTTTTATAAAGCTCCGGAAAACGTTTAAAGCCGACATCGTGGACGGTGACAAAAATTTTTGTCTTTCGCCTGATTGGCAAAAAAGGAATCGTATGCGCCGGCACGAATAAAACATCCGGGGGTTTGATGATGAGCTCCCACCAAAGGCGGATTTGCGTCCATAAATATTTCGGCGGCCAAGACAAATCTTTTTCCCGCCAAACCAAACTAACCCCCTCCCCTTTATAAGGGGAGGGTTGGGGAGGGGTAGGCATCACGCTTAAATCGCCTTTGAGCGAAGCATTGGTATATAAAACCACCTGACAATTATCAGGCGTCATTTTCTTTAATTCTTGGATAATATAATAAGAGTACCATTCGGTACCCGTTTTGTTGTCTTTGTTGGCGCGCGAGGCATCAATTCCAACCATCATAATTTTATAAAAAAATTACTTTGTTGCTAAAATACTCCGCTTGTAGCTGTCCAAATTATCCAGCGCGATGCCGGTGCCTTTAGCGACGGAAAAAAGCGGCTCGTCGGCGATGTAGGCGGAAACGCCAGTCGCTTGGGTAATCATCTTTTCAATGTTGCGCAGTAGCGATGAGCCGCCACTCATCACCACGCCCTTGTCAAGGACATCGGCGGACAATTCCGGCGGCGTCTTGTGAAGCACCACCTTGACGGCGGCGATGATACCCTCTAATTCCGTCTGAATGGCGTCAGTCACGTCATCAGAAGAAACAATGATTATTTTCGGGAGTCCGGAAATCATATCCCGACCGCGCACTTCCATTTGCATCTTGTCTTCCAGATAAAGCGCCGAACCGATATTAATTTTTATCTCCTCCGCTGTCCTCTCGCCTATGGCCAAGCCGTATTTGCGCCTAATAAATTCCGTGATCGCCAAATCAAATTTATTGCCGCCGATTCTAACAGAATTGGAAGCGACGATGCCCCCCAGTGATATTACCGCCACTTCCGTCGTCCCGCCGCCAACATCAATAATCATATGGCCCGAAGCCGAACCAATTGGAATGTTTGAACCGATCGCCGCCACAATCGGTTCTTTAATGATATAGGCGGCTTTGGCGCCGGCGGCAATGGTGGCGTCCACGACCGCGCGACGCTCGGTAGAGGTGATGCCGGCCGGCACCGCGACCATCACTTCCGGACGAAAAAGCTTCACGCCGCCAAGCGCTTTATTGATGAAATAACGAAGCATCGCTTCCGTCGTCTTGTAATCCGCAATGACGCCGTCTTTTAAGGGCCTTAGAGCGATGATCGTATCCGGCGTCCGGCCGATCATCTCTCGCGCTTCCACGCCGACCGCGATGATTTTTTTATCGATATTGGAAATAGCCACGACCGATGGTTCGTTGATGACGATGCCTCTTTTGGGCACAAACACCAAAACATTTGTCGTCCCGAGATCGATGCCGATTCTTCTTAGAAACATAAAATAATTTTCAATTTCAAATTTTTCAATTTCTTTTGTCATTGCGAGGAGTACGCCGATCCGCCAATCGGCGGAGAGGCGGGATCCCTCACTTTCGTTCGGGATAAACTCCGCCATCCCATGTTTTCTAAAAGTGTTCCTCTTTATGCCCTGGGATCCCCACGCTTCGCCCCGCCCCGCAAATGCGAGGCGGGGCTCCGCTCGGGATGACGGTTAAAAATTGAAAATTCTAAAATTTAATTTGAAATTCCCTATCCACCATTAAATCAGTTTGCCAACTAATCGAGCTGCCCTTGAAATAAGATGGCTTGACATCGCTCTCGTAAGTGCTGATCCGCTGATTGAAGTTTAAATTAATTTTCAAATCATGTCCAACTGTTCCGGCTTGCTTTTGAACACAAAATTTGTACAACCCTTTTTTGTAATTTTCCTTGATGTTTTCCGGTAGGCGGTATTCAAAAACTAGGGTCTTTTCTTTTTGCGGCTCAACCGTTAAAAATACGCCGGCGTATTTCTTGCCTAAATCATCGCCGATTGCCACCTCGCTTGGAATTTTCAAATCGCTTATCTTGTCCCCTTCTTGAAAATAAGCTTTCAAAAAGTAGGCGCCCGCCGGCGCGTAAACCCGGACATAATCCCGATAACGGCTGATTAAATCTTTTATCTCTTTCCCTTGGTGACGGTAAGTTATCGCCACCTTAGCGATCAAATCACCATTGACATTGGAATTGTTCAGTTCATATTTAATTGATTTTTTCATCACCGAATCGGTCTTCAAAGCCGCTAAGTTGCTGTCAATTACCAAAAGATAATCACCCTCGCCTGATTTCACTTCGCCCGACCAGTTATTATCACTGATAATTTTTTGTAAATCTTCATTAAAAAAATAAATCAGAATTTGTTTCCGGTCAAGATTGCTTTTGGTCGTCACCCATAAATCAAAAAGTTCTCTGGTTGAAAAATTTGAAATCCGATTTTTAATCTCCCCCGTCAAATCGCCGATAATGTCTTTTCTCTCACTCTTCGGCAGTCCCCTTTCGTAATATTCAAATTCCACGAACCGTTCAAGCGCCATCGCAAAATTGTCATGACTGAATTCTATGCCTTCAAGGTTAATCGGCCCGATGATTTCCAGTAAATCGGCGACAAAATCCGGCGTAATCGCGATAATCCCGTCTATTTTTGTCGCTGGCAAACCCGCGGCTTTTCTTTCTTCGCTAAAAAACCACAAAATTTGCTTGGCCGAAGTCGGCCAGTCAGGCGACCAGTTGGCGTCGCGCAGATACCAATTTTTTTGCTTATTATACTCTTGCATCGGCCAAGGAGCCGGCACCACTAATTTTCCTTCCGCCAATTTGTCCAGATTATAAACGTCGTCAATAAAAATTTCATCAACTTTTCCATTCTTTATGGTCACCAAGCCGTAAGAGCCGATAAAACCGCCGGTCGGCCTCATCTCCATATTGTTTTGAAAAACAAAAAGATAATTTTTCTCTCCCTCCGCGCCCAAGATTTCCGACAGCTTGCTAAAAAGGAAAAGCTCGGTGCCGATAAGACGGCCGCTCGGCAAAAAATTTTTCACCGTCCGATTAAAGCCGGAAAAGAAAAACGCGGCAGCGGATAAAACAATAACCAAAAAAAACAAAACCACTAAAGAGCCGACTGTCTTTTGCCGACGGCTTTTCTTTCTAGATGGAAAAAAATCGGTTAAATTGTCTTTTTGGCGGCGAAAAAACATTTTAGTAACGTTAGCCCCCTCCCCTTGTTTGAAGGGGAGTCAGATGCGACCATGGGAGCATTGACGGGAGGGGTCTTAAATATTTTACGAATATTTTCTTAAATATTTAAACCAATCGAAGATGTGGAACCAAAAAATTTTGGAAAAAAAACCATTTTGGGCCGATTCGCGTTTGTGATAATGGATGATTTCCGCGCCGACGAAGTAATACACTTTATAGCCCGCGTCCCAAAACTTCCGGCACCAAGCAATGTCGCCGAAATACAAAAATAAATCTTCATCCATCAGCCCCACTTTTTCTATCGCTTCGCGCCTCACCATCACGCAAGCGCCCAAAATCCAATCCACCTCTCTCGTCTCCTGATGGTCAAAATCAGTCATCAGATAATTATCCAATTCTTTTTTAGCCGATGGCATCTGGCCCAAAAAAGTCCGACGATAAATCGGCACCAATTTCCCGGGGAACCTCAAACACGAGGCCTGGATGGTGCCGTCCGGATTTTTAAGCCGCGGGCCGACCAAAGCCGCCTCCGGATGCGACTCCATAAATTGATAAATTTTATCAATCGCATTGTCCAAAACGGCGATATCGGTATTTAAAATCAAAATATACTTGCCAGTGGAATTTTTAATGCCTAGATTATTGCCTTTATGATGGCCGAGATTTTCTTTGGCTTCTATCAATTTAATAGCTGGAAAATTTTCTTTGACCATTTCCGCGCTGCCGTCTCTGGAATTATTATCCACGACAATGATTTCATACGGCACCGAAGGCGGATACGTCAAAATCCCTTTAAGGCATTGCTTTAAAAGACCGCGAGTTTGATAATTATTGATAATAATGGAAATCTCTTGTGACATATATTAATTTATCCATTTCCTGATATCTACCGCCTTGATTTTTGCCTTTTTAAAAATCACCTTCCGTTTGGTGATCATCCTCGGCAAAAGGGAAATGACCGAAAAAAATGATTTCAAATTATACGGCTCAAAAAAAAGAAGATAAATCTTCTTTTTAAGCTCATACCAGCAAATCGGAAAAAAATATTTAAGCAAATTGCCGAAAAATTCGTTTTTTATCAAAACCAAGAGATGGTTGCGATGGGAATAATAACGGGCGAACCTTGATTGTTTCCGGCGATTCTTAAAAACCATCTTAAAGCCGCCAGCCGTGGCGCCAAAACTGCGAAAATGATAAGCGACCGCGCCGGCGACAAAAAGCGACCCCCAGCCCATAAGCTGAAGCCGCCAGCTCAAATCAACATCTTCCTTATAAAAGAAAAAATCTTCGTCAAAATATTCGCCTTCCGGCACGCTCTTCGTCTTAATCAGGCATTCTTCAAGCGCCTCGCGGCGAAATAAAGCCAAAGCCGCGCTCTGCCCGAAAACCAGCTCATCACTCATAAATTTTTCGCTTGGTTCGCCTATTCCTCTCTCCACCACTTGATGATTTTTATATAGTTTCAAACCGCAGGAATCAGCCACATTAAGCTTTTCTATTTCATTTAATTCTTTATCCAAGATTTTCACTTTTAAGAGTTTGCCGCCGAAACTGCCAACGCGGCGATAATTTTCGTCTGCCGCGCGAGCCATTATCTTTTCCAGCCAATCCGGCTCTAAAATCACATCGGCGTTGCAAAAAACGACATAAGGCGAGTTGAGCAATTTGAGCCCTTGATTGTTGGCGCGGGCGAAACCGAGATTTTTTTTATTCTGGAAAACCGTCACTAGCGGATAATTTCTTTTTAAAAATTCCACGGTGTTGTCTTGGGAATTATTGTCAACCGCCAAAACTTGAAAATCGCGATAGGTTTGATTAAAAATCGAACGCAAACAGTCGGGCAGATATTTCACGCTGTTATAAGTGACGATTTGGATGGTAACTTTAGGAAAAGACATAATTTAGTTTATAAAGTTATAAAGTTGAAAGTTTATAAAGTTAGAAAATAAAAATACTTTATGAACTTTAAAAACTTTATGAACTTTTTACTTGTTTCTCCGTCACCCAAAAACCCAGCCGGTATTTGCCGCCGATCATCAGCCGCGTTTGCGATTCGGTCGCCGGGATGGAGCCGAAGATGATCATAGTCACCGGAAAAATCACCCATTGAACAATCATAATCAGATAATTAAGCGAGCTGTAGCCCTTCGGCCTAACGGGCAGCATTAAAGTATACATAATTGAGTTGACGATGAGTCCCGCCATGCCGATCATCATCAGGCGCTCCAAAGTGTAAGGCGCGTTCTGGAAAAACGCCGTCGCTTTGTCGGCGTCGGAAGCGAGCCATAAGGGCAAACGGCCTAAAATCATAATCAGCAAAGGAGCCGTCGCCCAAGAATACATCCCTTCCAATTGATTCCACAAATATTGGACGCGCTTTTTGAGCGGTATTTTTCCATTGGCGTTCTCGCCAAAAAATTTATCCCAAAGCCATGGAAAGTGCTCGGCTCCCCAAGCCCAGCGCCGCATCTGCTTATATTGGTTTTTCAAACTTTTCCAAAAAGAGCCGATATAAACCGTATCCATGGAAAGCGTGATAAACATCGGCACCACTTCATAATCGCCGTCATATCTCACCAAAGCTTGAAGGCAGATCCGCGAATCTTCGCTGACAATCGTCTTGTCGTGGAAGCCGACATCCACGAGCATCTTAAAACTCATGCTGTGGGAAGAAAAAGTCAGGAGCCGCTCCGGCCGCGACAAATCAGTGAGGAGCCAGAAGGTAGTCGCCGAAGCAACGACTCGGATAATCGGATTTGACTCCCAGATATTATTGTTATAAACGATGAGCGGCTGATAGCTGGCGTGAGTCGGGTTCGGATGGGTCAAATATTTATAAGCGAGATAAGAGAAATACTCCCGGTGGGGCAAGGTCTCCACGTCAAAGCAAGAAACAATCACTTTCTCATACGGAATTTGTTTTTCGTCAATGAACTTTTTCAGATTCTCTTCCATAAAATGGACATTAGAGCCCTTGCCCGGGAGCTCGTCGGCCGAAACCGGATGAACGGTAATCATTAATTTGAAAAATTTATCCTCAAATTTTTCTTTGATTTTGGCCGCGATTTTTTCAAAATTTTCTCGGTCCCTTTCTTCGCCGCCCAAAACCACGATTATTTTGTCTTTGGGATAATCCACCGCCGACAGTTTTTCAAAAGACCGCTCAATCACTTCATCTGGCTCTTTATAGGTCGGATAAGTGATGACTTGATAATATTCTTGATAATTCTGGCCGCCTTTTTCCGCCAGTTTTTCCAGTTCCTTAATCCAATTAATTTTTATGTCGCGGCGATACCGAAACCAGGAAACGACCAGCCAAAACATCATGTAAAAAAGCCGGACAATCCAATACACCGAAAAAACAATAATAAAATAAATCGCCCAAAGCGGACGAACAAAAGACAAGACAACGGTCGCCAAAAAAGTAAGCCAAACCAAGGTGGCCGGCACAAATTCGGCAATTCTTTGAGAAGAAATTTTCTTCATAAGATCATTGATGAATATAACATTTTTAGGATAAAAAAACAAGGCCACGATTAAAAAATTAAAAAATTAAAAAATTAAAAAACCGCCTTAAACTATCCAAGACGGTATTTCATATAATTAATTTAATTTCTTATTTTCTTAATTTCTTAATTTTTTAAATCAAACTCTTCCCCGTCATTTCCTTCGGCTTTTTAAGCCCCATGATTTTAATAATCGTCGGCGCCACATCGGATAAGAGACCGGACGGCTGGGTCAAACTCAAATCGGAATTCGGACTGTCTAATGAGCCGGCGGTCTTGCCTTCCCATTCCTTGCCGACAATAATAAACGGCACCGGGTAGGTGCTGTGCTCCTTGTCAATCTCATTTGACTGCGAATTGACCAATTCTTCGCCGTTGCCATGATCGGCAGTGACCAGCACGGCTCCACCCTTGCCCAAAACCACTTCCACAATCTGTTTAAGAGAATCATCAACCACTTCTACCGCCTTGATCGTGGCTTTGAGATCACCGGTATGACTGACCATATCGCAATTGGCAAAATTGACGACGATAAAATCATATTTTTCTTCCATAATTTCTTTGACCAGCTTTTTAGTCACTTCTTTGGCGGACATCTCCGGCTTTTCGGCGTATGAGGAAACGCGCGGCGACGGCACCAAGATTCTTTCCTCGCCTTTAAACTCCACCTCCAATCCGCCATTGAAGAAAAAAGTGATGTGGGCGTATTTTTCCGTCTCGGCGATATGGAGCTGGGTCAGACCGGCGTCGGCAATCACTTTTGCCAATGGCTCGGTGATAATCTCCGGCGGATACGCGATTTCCACCGGCAAATCTTTTTCGTATTCGGTCATCGCCACAAAATACAAATCGCGCGAATACTCCCGTTTGAATTTTTCAAAACCGGGCAAGACAAAGGCCTTGGTGATTTCTCTGGCGCGGTCGGAACGGAAATTGAAAAAAATCGCCGAGTCCCCAGTTTTTACGGTCGCCACCGGCTGGCCGCCATTTTCCATCACCACCGGCACAAACTCCTCATCATAGACTTTCTTGCCGTATGATTTGTTGACGGCCTCAATCGGGTCGCTGAATTTTTCCTTGCTCTCGCCCTTAGCCATCGCGTTATAAGCCAAAACCGCGCGCTCCCAATGGTTGTCTCTATCCATCGCGTAAAAACGGCCGGCGATGGTGGCGATTTCACCGACGCCGTATTCTTTTATTTTTTGCTGGATTTTGGCAATGAAATCCACGCCGGAATTATAGGGCATATCCCGGCCGTCCAAAAAAGCGTGAATATAAACTTCTTTTAATTTCTGCTTGGCGCAAAGCTCCATCAAGGCGAAAAGGTGCTCAATGGAACTGTGGACGCCGCCCGAGGAAGCGAGCCCCATCAAATGAAGAGCAGTTTTGTTTTTTTTCGCGCGGCTGACCGCTTCCAAAAATTTCGCGTTTTTAAAAAATGAGCCGTCGGTAATCGCTTTATTGATTCTCGGCAAATTCTGATAGAGTAATTTACCTGAGCCGAGATTGAGGTGGCCGACTTCGCTATTGCCAATTTCCCCCCAAGACAAGCCGACCGCTTCGCCCGAGGCCTGAAGCGTCATCGCCGGATAGGTCTTGACCAAATTGTTAAAAGTCGGCGTCTTGGCTTGGGAAATGGCGTTGCCCTTTGACGGCGGCGCGATGCCCCAGCCGTCGAGGATGA
>ERZ1292640.187-Hain-H43-02um-R1-187-length-50568-cov-8_pt1 | contig 42213 bp, 35 predicted proteins | sample MGYA00564404_ERZ1292640 | MGnify/ENA primary metagenome ERZ1292640 (study PRJEB36523, sample SAMEA6512636) | groundwater metagenome | collected 2019-01-08 | study: AquaDiva: Metagenomics assemblies of 32 groundwater samples | reverse complement strand
GCCCCACCCGCCCCACCAGCCCCACCCGCCGCACCAGGTGCCGCTGCGGCGGCCCCGCGTCCTCCTGCCGGGCCTGGAGCCCTCGACTTCGCCAACTCCGACATCGCCTTCAGCGGCCAGCGGATGGTGATCGGCAACTTCCACGGCTTCAACGCCTACGACATCGAGAGCGTGAAGAGCCCGAAGCTGCTTGCCTCGGTGGTTTGCCCCGGCGGCCAGGGTGACGTCTCGATCTACGGCAACCTGCTGTTCATGTCGGTCGAGCAGACCCGCGGCCGCATCGACTGCGGCGTGCAGGGCGTGCAGGAGCCGATCAGCAAGGAACGCTTCCGCGGCGTGCGCATCTTCGACATCACCGACATCACCAAGCCGAAGCAGGTCGCGGCGGTGCAGACCTGCCGCGGTTCGCACACCCACACGCTCGTGCCGAAGGACAAACAGACGCTGTATGTCTACGGTTCGGGCACCGGCGGCGTGCGCTCGGGCGAAGAGCTGGTCGACTGCTCCGGCGGCGACCCGAAGGAGAACGCCAACACCGCGCTCTTCAGCATTGACGTGATCGAGGTGCCGCTCGGCGCCCCCGAGAAGGCGCGCGTCGTCAACCGCCCGCGGATTTTCGCGGACGAGAAGACGGGCGCGATCGCCGGCCTGAATCCCGGCGGCGACAGCGGCCCCGGCACGCAGCGCACCAGCACCACCAACCAGTGCCACGACATCACCGTGTTCCCGGAGATTGGCCTGGCCGCCGGCGCCTGTTCGGGCAACGGCATCCTGCTCGACATTTCGGACCCGGCCAACCCGAAGCGCGTCGACTTTGTTGCGGACAAGAACTTTGCCTACTGGCACTCGGCCACCTTCAACAACGACGGCACCAAGGTGATCTTCACGGATGAATGGGGCGGCGGCACGCGTCCCCGTTGCCGCGCCACCGACCTGCCCAACTGGGGCGCCAACGCCATCTTCGACATCGTCGACAAGAAGATGAAGTTCGGCGGCTACTACAAGATGCCGGCGGCGCAGACCGAGACCGAGAACTGCGTCGCGCACAACGGCTCGCTGATCCCGGTGCCCGGCCGCGACATCATGGTCCAGGGCTGGTACCAGGGCGGCGTGTCGGTGTTCGACTTCACCGATGCCGCCAACCCGGTGGAGATTGCCTACTTCGACCGCGGTCCGCTCGACGCGAAGAACCTGATCGTCGGCGGCTACTGGTCGACCTACTGGTACAACGGCAACCTGTACGGCTCGGAGATCGCGCGCGGCATGGACATCTTCAAGCTGCTGCCGACGCAGTACCTGTCGCAGAACGAAATCGACGCCGCCACGCAGTGGCGCGCGACCGAGTTCAACGCGCAGAACCAGCCGCTGGTGAAGTACGAGCCCACCACCGCGGTGGCCAAGTCGTATCTCGATCAGCTGAACCGCACGAAGGGCATCTCGGCGGAACGCGCCAAGGCCATCACCGACGGCCTGGCGAAGGTCGATCAGCTGCGCACGGGCAAGGAAGGCAACGCCAAATCGTCGCTCGACGCGCTCGACGCGGTGGCGGCGCAGGTCGCCGCCGACGCCAAGGCCGCCAAGGGCCGTGACGCCATTCGTTTGCAAGCGTTGTCCGACACGTTGAAGGGCCGCGCGGCGCGGCTTCGCTAAGGAGAGATCATGAGACTCGTCAAGATTTTTGCCGGCGCCGCCATCGTCGTTTCGGCGATCGCCGCCGGGCAGGCGCAGCAGCCGGCCGCACCAGCACAGCAACCCGCCGCCGCACCCGCGCCGCCACAGCAGCCGGAGCCGGTACCGCCGGCCGACCTGCCGCGGCCGTCGACCACCGACCCGCGCGCCAACCTGAAGCCAGGCGCCGTCGGCTCAAAGGCCGCCGAGGCGGCGTGGAACATGGAGCTCACGGCGAACCTGCCGAAGCCCGAAGGCTTCTACGACGCGACCCAGCCGCTCGGCACGCCGCCGGCCGCGCCGCCGCCCGCCGGTGCGCCGCGCACGCCGCCCAATCCCAACGCGCTGGGGTTCACCAACTCGGACCTCGCGTTCAGCGGCAACCACGTCGTGGTCGGCAACTACCACGGCTTCAACACCTACAACATCGAGCGCGCCAACAAGCCGCAGCTCATTGCCTCGGTGGTCTGCCCCGGCGGGCAGGGCGACGTCTCGATCTGGGGCAACCTGCTGTTCATGTCGGTGGAACAGACGCGCGGCCGGCTCGACTGCGGCCTGCAGGGCGTGACCGAAACGGTGAGCAAGGAACGCTTCCGCGGCGTCCGCATCTTCGACATTACCGACTTGCAGAAGCCGAAGCAGGTCGCGGCGGTGCAGACCTGCCGCGGCTCGCACACGCACACGCTCGTCCCCGATCCGAAGGACAAGAGCCACATCTTCTTGTATGCCTCGGGCACCGGCGGCGTCCGCTCGGGTGAAGAGCTCGAGGGCTGCTCCGCCAAGGACGCGAAAGAGGACCAGAACACGTCGCTGTTCAGCATCGACGTGATCGAAGTGCCGCTGTCGGCTCCCGAGAAGTCGCGCATCGTCAACCAGCCGCGGCTGTTCGCCAGCGACAACAACATCGCCGGCCTGTGGGCGGGCGGCGATCACGGTCCCAACACGCAGCGCACCAGCACCACCAACCAGTGCCACGACATCACGGTGTATGCGGAAATCGGGTTGGCGGCCGGCGCCTGCTCGGGCAACGGCATCCTGATGGACATCAAGGATCCGCGCAACCCCAAGCGCCTCGACTTCGTGTCGGACAAGGGCTTCGCCTACTGGCACTCGGCCACCTTCAACAACGACGGCACCAAGGTCGTGTTCACTGACGAGTGGGGCGGCGGCGGCCGGCCGCGCTGCCGCGCGGTCGATCCCCTGACCTGGGGCGCCGACGCCATTTACGACATCGTCGACAACAAGCTGGTGCACAAGGGCTACTACAAGATGCCGGCGGCGCAGACCGAGCAGGAGAACTGCGTGGCCCATAACGGCTCGCTGATCCCGGTTCCCGGCCGCGACATCATGGTGCAGTCGTGGTACCAGGGCGGCGTGTCGGTGTTCGACTTCACCGATTCCGAGAAGGCAAAAGAAATCGCCTACTTCGACCGCGGCCCGATCAACGGCGCCGGCATGGTGTCGGGTGGCTACTGGTCGTCGTACTGGTACAACGGCAACATCTACGGCGCCGAAATCGCGCGCGGCATCGACGTGTTCCGCCTGAAGCCCAGCGAGTTCCTGTCGCAGAACGAAATCGACGCCGCCATGCAGTTCCGCCTGCAGGAGTTCAACTCGCAGAACCAGCCCAAGGTGGTGTGGCCGGCCTCGTCGGCGGTCGCCAAGGCTTACCTGGATCAGTTGAACCGTAACAAGGCCATCTCGGCCGAGCGTTCGAGTGCCGTGCTGAGCGGCCTGTCGAAGGTCGACCAGTTGCGCACGGGCAAGGAACGTAACGCCGCCGAAGTGCTGACCGCACTCGACGCGGTGGCCGGACAGGTCGAAGGCGACGCGAAGGCGGCCTCGGGCCGCGACGCGGCCCGCCTGAAGGCCCTGGCCGAAACCCTCAAGGGCCGCACCCAGGCTCTCCGCTAGATATCCGCAGGTGGAGGCAACCCTTCAGGGTTGCCTGGCAAGGGGCCGCCCCAAAAAGGCGGCCCTTTTCTGTGTACCGGAACTTTCCCCTTCCTCTTTACGTCCCACAGGAGCAAGCTACTCCTCTAACCATCCAACAGGAGACTCCGTGGGCGACAAATCCGACATCCTGCAAGGCACCCTCGACCTCATGGTCCTCAAGACCCTCGACGCCATGGGGCCCATGCACGGCTTCGGCATCGCCCGCCGCATCGAGCAGATCAGCGAGGACGCCCTGCAGGTCAACCAGGGCACCATCTACCTGTGCCTGATCCGGCTGGTCCAGCAGGGTTGGCTCGACACCGAGTGGGGCGTGTCCGACAACAACCGCCGTGCCAAGTTCTACGCCATCTCGAAGGCCGGCCGGAAGCAACTCGCCGAAGAGACCCGCAACTGGGAACGCGTGGCCGGCGTGATGGGCCGCGTGCTGCAACTCTCGAAGAGGTAAGCCATGCCCACTCGCCTGCGCCTGCTGCTCGCCCGCGTCCGCGCGCTCGTCACCAACAGCCGCCTGGAGGATGACTTCACCGAGGAGTTGCAGTCGCACATTGCACTGCTGGCCGACGAACATGTCAGCCGGGGCATCGCGCCGGACGAAGCCCGGCGCCTGGCCGCGGCGCGAGTCGGCAACCTCACGTCCCTGCGCCTGCAGCACCGCGACCGGCGCAGCCTGCCGTGGGTGCAGGATCTGTGGCAGGACCTGCGTTTTGCGGCGCGCCTGATCGTCAAGGACCGCTGGTTCTCGGCGGCCGCGGTCGCCGCCATCGCCCTCGGCATTGGCGCCAACACGCTTGGCTTCACCATCGTGAATGCCGCGTTCATCCGCGGCTTCGGGTTCGACGGCGCCGATCGCCTGTACGCCGTCTCGTGGCGCCACACCCTGGGCCGGCGCAACCCGGCCTCGATGGCCGACCTCCAGGACTGGCGGGCGCAGTCGCGGACGTTCCCGGCCCTGGCCGCCTATTCCGCGGGCGCCATCAACATCAGCGACGACACCGGCTTTCCCGAGCAAACGCAGGGCGCGTGGATCACCGCCAACCACTTCTCGGTGCTGCGCCAGCCGCCGCTCATCGGCCGCGACTTCATGCCGGAGGATGAGCGGCGCGGCGCGGACCTGGTCACCATCATCGGCTACGACCTCTGGAAGAACCGCTACCAGAAGGATCCCCAGGTGCTCGGCCACACTCTGCGCGTGAACGGACAGCCGGCCACCATCATCGGCGTCATGCCCGAGCGCATGAAGTTCCCCGACAACAGCGAGATGTGGGTGCCGTTCGTCCCGACCGACGCCCAGCTCGCGCGCCGCATCAGGCCGCTCTCGGTCATCGGCCGGCTGGCGGACGATGCGACGCGGGAGTCGGCGACGGCCGAACTGGCCGGCGTCGCCCAGCGGATCATCACGGATCACCCCGACGAGACGAAGGACGTCAAGGGTGTCAGGATCGAAACGCTGATCGAGCGCTTCCTCGGCGGCGCCGCGCGGCCCATGTTCATCACCGTGATGGGCGCGGTGATGTTCGTGCTGCTGATCGCCTGCGCCAACGTCGCCAGCCTGCTGCTGTCGCGCTCGATGTTCCGCTCGCGCGAGATCGCGGTCCGCTACTCCATGGGCGCCACCCGCGCCCGCGTCATCCGGCAACTGCTGGTCGAAAGCGTCGCGCTGTCGAGCCTGGGCGGCCTGCTCGGCCTCGGCCTTGCCTGGCTTGGCGTCGGCGCATTCGACGCCGCCGTGCAATTGTCGCAGCCGCCTTACTGGCTGGTCTTCACCATCGACTATCGCGTGCTGGCCTACGTGGCCGGCGTCGGCGTGGCCACCGGAATCCTGTTCGGCCTGGCGCCGGCGCTCCACGTGTCGAAAGGCAATCAGCACGAGGCCCTCAAGGACGGCGGCCGCGGCGCCGCCGGCGGACGACGGGCGGGGCGCTTTGCCAGTGGACTGGTTGTCGCCGAGCTGAGCCTCACGGTGGTGCTGCTGTGCGGCGCCGGCCTGATGTTGCGCAGCTTCGCCGCGCTCTACGCGAGCGATCCCGGCTTCCCGGTGCAGGGGCTGGCGCGCATGCGGCTGCAGCTACCGCCGTCCAACTACCCGACGCCCGAAAGCCGGCAGGCGTTCTTCGATCGCCTCGCACCGAGGCTGGCCGCCATTCCCGGCCTCAACGGCATAGCCGTCACCACCGCGGTACCGCCGCTCGATGGGCCCGAGCGGGTGATCGAACTGGACGACTCGAGACCGGCGGTGGACGAGGACGGCCGGCGGGTGTCGACCGTCACGGTCACGCCGGGTTACTTCGACGTGCTGGGTGTGCCGCTCGTGCGCGGACGCGACTTCGCCGCGGACGCCGGCACCACCGGCGCGGGCACGGTGATCGTCAGCCAGGTGCTGGCGGACCGGTTCTTCGCCGGCCAGGATCCGGTCGGCCGCCGGCTGCGCTTCACTCGCGACCGCAACGCCGTCGATCCGCCCGAGGAAGAGTGGCGCACCATCGTCGGCGTCAGCGGACGCATGCTGCAGGGCTCGTCCGACGAAGCCTTCCGCAGCGCCGTTGTCTACCTGCCCTTTCGCGAAGACACTCCGCGCACATCGTCGCTGCTGGTACGCAGCGCGCTGCCGGCTGCCACGGTCATGGCCGACGTGCGCCGCACCGTGCAGGCAATCGACGCCGATCAACCCGTCTTCACAATCCAGACGCTGGAGGAGGTGCTTTCTGAAGAACGGTTGATCTACAAGATCTTCGCGACGCTGTTTGCGGTGCTCGCCACCATTGCCCTCGTGCTGTCGTCGGTGGGGCTCTATGCCGTGATGGCATATGCCGTGACGCAGCGTACGCAGGAGATTGGCGTGCGCATGGCGGTGGGCGCGCAGCGCTGGCAGGTATCGTGGCTGTTCCTGCGCCGGGCGCTGACGCAACTGGCGCTGGGCCTGGCCCTGGGCCTGCCGGCGGCGCTGGCCCTTGGCCGGCTCGCGCGCTTACAGTTGGTGGAGATCGAGCCGGGCGATCCGGTCACGATGATCGGCATCACCATCGTCTTGACGGCCGTCGCAATCACCGCCTCGCTGCTGCCCGTGCTCCGTTCGTCACGGGTCGACCCAGTGACCGCATTGCGCAGCGAATAACGCTCGTCGAGCCTGACGCTCACCACTTCTGGGGGATTTTCCCCAGCGGCCGACTGGACGCACGGCGCAAATGCGCTTTCCGGGCCACATTCCAGCTCTGGAGCTATCGGCCTCACGGCACCTTTATTGCTGCGGCCGGAGCCATGAGGCGTCCCCTGCGTCTGCTGGTTTGGGCGAGCTTGCTTGCCGTCCCCGCGCCCAGCCTCGGCCAGACCCCAGTTCTCGACCTGGCCCAGCTGTCCATCGAAGACCTGATGCGGATCGATGTCACGTCGGCGGGGCGCAAGACGCAATCCCTCACCGACGTCGCCGCGGCAATCTTCGTCATCACCCAGGACGACATTCGCCGCTCCGGCATGACGTCCGTCCCCGATCTGCTCCGGCTGGCGCCCGGCGTGGATGTGGCACAAGTCGACTCGAGCCGGTGGGCGGTATCGGTCCGCGGCTTCAACGGCTCGTACGCCAACAAGCTCCTCGTCCTCGTGGACGGCCGCAGCGTCTACAACCGCCTCTTCTCAGGCGCGTTCTGGGACGCCAACGACCTTCTGCTCGATGATATCGACCGCATCGAGGTGATTCGAGGACCCGGCGCGGCCATGTGGGGCGCGAACGCCGTGAACGGCGTGATTAACATCGTCACCAAGTCAGCGGCCGACACGCCGGGCGCATTCGTGCGCGTGGAAGGCGGACGCTGGGGACAACAAGGCGGGGTCCGCTATGGGGGGACCCTCGGTGATATCAGTTACCGCGTCTACGCGCAGTGGACCGGTCGTGAACCAACCGTGATGGGCCAAGGCGAGCGAGCCCCCGACGCGTCGCGAAGTGTGATTGCGGGATTTCGGGCCGACAACACGCGCCAGGCCGACGCGTTCACCGTCGAAGGCCGCTTCACCGACGGCCGCGCGCGCGGGTTGTGGACGAACTTCGACCCGCTGACCTCCGCCGGCCAGCCCTATGCGACCGATCCCGCCGACTCGCATGGCGGTCATGTGCTGGGCCGCTGGACGCACACCCGCGCCGGCGGACAATCGCTGAAGGTGCAGTCGTTCGTCGACCTGTCGCATCGCCACGAGCCGGTCGGGGAACACGAACGGAGAGCCTTCGACATCGACACGCAGTATCGCGCGACCTATCGGACACGCCACGACATCGTCGTCGGCGCAGGTTACCGGTTCGTTGACGAGAAGCTGACGGGAACGATCGGGATCAAGGTGGAACCGCCCGAGACCCGTTCGTCTCTGGTGACCGCCTTCATCCAGGACGAAATCGCGTTCTGCGGGAATCGGCTCGCGGTCACGCTGGGCAGCCAGGTACAGCATGACTCCGGCTCCGGAGCGGGCATCCAGCCGACCGCTCGGGCCATGTGGAAGGGGCTGCCGCGCCAACACGTCTGGGCCGCCGTGTCTCGTGCCTTGCGAACGCCGTCGCAGGCGCAACTGGGCGCCCACCTCGATCACCCGCCGGTCATGACTGCCAGCGGGTTGCCCCTGTTCGTCACCGTGCTCGGAGACCCGGCGGCCAAGACCGAACGCTTCGTCGATGCGGAAGCTGGATATCGCCTCGAGATCGGGACCACCGGGTCGATCGACGTGACGGGGTTCGTGGGCCGCTACCGCGACCTGGCGACGCAGGAAGTGCAGGCGCCGGTCGTCCAGTTCGTCCCGTCGCCGCGCATCCTGGTCACCACGCGGCTCGCCAACGAGCTCGCGGCGACGACGCGCGGGCTCGAGGTGGTAGGGGTCTGGGCGCCGCTGCCGTCGTGGCGCCTCGACGGCAGCTACACCCTGTTCGACCTCACTCCACACCTGAGCGCCACGAGCCTCGACCCCGACGCGAAGTTTGAAGACAGAACCGCGCCGCGGCAGCAGTGGCGGGTGCGAACGTCGTTCTCGCCGGCCGCGCGCGCGACGGTCAACATCGCCGTCTCCCACGTGGGTCCGCTCGAACAGCTGCTCGTCGGGGCCTACACGCGGGCCGACGTCAACCTGGAGGTGCGCTTCACCGACCGCCTCTCCGTCATGGCGATCGGCCAGAACCTGTTCGAGGCGGCGCACTTTGAGTTCGGCACCGACGGGTTGGTGCAACCTACGCAGGTTCCGCGCAGCGCCAGCGTTCGGCTGCGATGGGCGTTCTGATGGCCGCGTGCGTAACGGGGCCTGGCACGGTTACATCGGTTTCTGTTGCAGATCCTGCCAGGTGTGCAGGAACTGCCGCAGAAAGGGCTGTAACCGTGCCAGGCCCCGTTAGTTCACGAACGCCCGATTGAGGACGGCCGCCAGCCGGACGCCGCCAAGCGCCAGGCGCTCGTCGATCACGCCAATGTGGCGCTGGTAGTACGCCTCGTCGATGTTCGTGTCGTTCCTGACGAGTGCCGCCTTACCGAGCGCCCACGACTGCTCCGCCCAATCCTTCGGCGTGCCGACTGGCTGCGAGAACCAGCCTTTCTGCGCGATCAGCTTCTCGAGCACCGGCACGTACGCCTTGTCGGGGAGATCGCGATGCCCGATCAGCCTGCTGTCCCACACCGAGTGCAGGTTACAGGGCAGCGGCGGACGCGCGGGATCATTTCCACAGTTACCGACACCGAACACGCGGACGATCACGTCGTTGCCGCCGCGCCCGACACCGAGGGCGTGAAACGGCTGGTGCAGGTCGCCGATGAAGTGGACGAGATACTTGAGCGCGGTGGCGCGGTCGGCGCGATCGAGCTGGCGATCGGCGAGGCGCTGCTCCATGTAGCTGATGCGATCGACGGCGCAATCGCGCCACTGGTCGGCACGGGCGCCGGCGGCGACACCGGGCTGGCGCGGGCAGTCGCGGTCGCGGTCATAGCCGGACGCATCGGGCGGGATGTTCAGGTAATGCCACGGCGCCGTCTGCTGCCAGTCGGTGACCTGCTGATCGGCCCAACTCGACACGTCGGCCAGGCTCTGGCCGTCGAGCAGCCACGTGACATTCTGCTTCGCGCTACGCGACAAGTGATTGGCGGCAATCAGCGCGACGAGCCGATGTCCCTGGCCGCCCCAGGCCTGAAGTGCGTCCCACGAAGCGACCAGCGCCAGGGCCACGCACACCGCCACGATTCGCATTCGCATGATGCCGTTGATTATACGGGGGCCAGTTGTGGCAAAACCGTGGCGTGGCACTCGGCTTGCTTCGCGAGGGAATGCCTGCTGTTCGGAGGAATGTTTTGTCCCCTAAAAGACTCATTCAAGCCCTGACTGTCGCCGCGATCGTACTGGTGATGCTACCGGCGAGCGCGTTCGCACAACGTGGCCGTGGCGGCCGCGGCGGCGGTGGCGGACGCACCGTCGTCGTGCTGCCGTCGTATAACCCATTCTTCTCGCCCTACTACAACCCCTTCTTCTGGGACTTCTACGGGTGGGGCTACCCGGGCCAGTATCCGCCGCCGTACTATCGCCACGGCTTTGCCGGCGACAGCGCCGCGCGCATCCAGGTGACGCCACGCCAGACCGAGGTTTACGTCGACGGCTATCGCGCCGGCATCGTCGACGACTTCGATGGCTTCGCGCAGCGCCTGCGGGTGCCACCGGGCGAACACGTCATCGAGCTTTACCTGGATGGCTATCGCTCCATCACCGAGAACATCCTGTTCCAGCCGGGCGAGACCTATCGCCTGCGCTACGACATGGTGCCGCTGGCCGCGGGTGAAGTGGAGCCGGTCCGTCCCCAGCCGCGCGCGAACGCGAACCCGCCTCAGGCTGTGATCTACGACGCCTTTGGCCGGCCGTCGCCCATGACCGCGGCGCCGGTTGCGCAGGGCGCCGGCGTCCTCGCCATCCGCGTCCAGCCCGCGGATGCCACGGTGCTCGTTGATGGCGAGCAGTGGCAGGGATCGGGCGCCGAACGCCTCGAGATCCAGGTGACCGCCGGCTCGCACCGGATCGAGATCCGCAAGGACGGTTACGTGCCGTTCACAACGACGGTGCAAGCCACGCCGGGCCAGACGACGCCGATCAACATCAGCCTCACGAAAGGCGATCAGTGATGAAGACGTTCACGCTCCTGGCATTGGCCGCATTCATCGCGTCGAGCGCCAACGCACAGACCACGCCGGATCCGCAGGCGCCGGCAAAGCTGCTGGTCGAGAAGATCGAGAACGGCTGGCTGGTCGCACCCGATGTGCGTGGCGCCGACCTCGATGGCCGTGCCGGCACGCTGGCCGGCGGCTACGTCGGGCGCGTCACGGACCGCACGTTCGTGTTTGGCGCCGGCGGCTACTGGCTGGCCAACCGCGACGACGACTTCAAGATGGCGTATGGCGGCGCGGTCGTGGAGTGGCTGGCACGAAGCGATCGCAAGATCGGGTTCGGGGTCCGCACTCTGGTGGGCGGCGGCTCCGCGACGTTGCCGCGCACCCTTGGCGATGTCGCGCGCATGGATGTCGATCGCGGCCGCGCCGGCCGCACCGCGCGCTTCGGCGGCCGCGGGCTCGATCCGAACGCGCGCGTCGCCGTGCGCGACGACTTCCTGGTGATCGAGCCGCAGGTCAACCTGCTTTGGAACCTGACACGCCGGCATCGGGTGAGCTTCGGCGTCGGCTACCGCGCGGTCGGCTCGGCGCCTCTGCTTGGTGACCAACTGAATGGAGTCAGCGGCAGTGTTGCTCTCCAAATTGGCGGCGGCTCGTAACGGGCAGCGAACAAGAACGGACACAACGGGATCGCCGGCTCGCCAGTGTTGAGCCGGCGGCGCCGCCTCGCTGGTGCCAATCTTGCAGTGTCCCCGGCTGGTGAGCGTTTTCATCAAAGGGGGTCTTCTGTGAAACATGTATTGCGTGCAGCGTTGGTGCTGCTGATTCTTGGTGGTGTGGCGAAGCCGGCGTCGGCCGATTGGCTGTTCACGCCGTACCTCGGCGTGGTCTTCGGCGGCTCTGCCAACACATTTGATATCAACGACTTAGACGACGAGTTTGAGCAGCGCATCGCTTTTGGCGGCAGCCTGGCGTGGATGGGCAACGGCATGCTCGGCTTCGAAGTCGACTACGGTGTTGCCCCGAACTTCTTTCAGTTGAAGGGCGACACCGAGGACATTGACCTCTTCGACTTCGACTCGAGCGTACAGACGCTGATGGCCAACATTACGCTCGGGGCGCCGATTGGCGGCACCACCGGCGCCGGATTCCGCCCCTACGCTTCAGGTGGATTGGGCCTGATGCGGGCCAATGTGAGCAGCCCGGCCGACCTCTTCGACAATCTCAGCAACAACGAGCTGGGCCTGAACGCCGGTGCCGGCGCCCTCGTGTTCTTCAGCGACAACGTCGGCCTGCGCGGTGACGTCCGTTACTTCCGCGGCCTGCAGAAGGGCGACGACGAAGGCGAGGATCTCGACCTGGAAGACTTCGACTTCTGGCGCGCGACGCTGGGCATTTCGTTCCGCTTCGGCCAGTAGGTGGTTTGGTTTCGTCCGTGCGCGGGGGGCACATGTCCCTCCCGCACGGATGGCCCTCGCCTGTTCGTTGACCACAACCGCCCCAAGGCATTTTCACCGGCGATGGCCTGCGGCAACCCCGGCCGTGATACCTTCGCTTGCGGGAATCGTCCCAGGCGTTCTTTGTCGCGGCGGTGTTCATGATCTGGTTGTACGAGCGTGGTCCGGACGTTCTTCGCATCGAGACACGATTCAACAATGCGTCGTCCGAGTTTGAATTGGTTTGGCATCGGCCCGACGGCTCCACCGAATCGGAGCAGTTTCCTACCGAGGCGGCCTTCCGGTCGCGGCTCGACGCAATCGAGGCGTCGCTGCGGTCCGAGCAGTGGAACATCACCGGCGCGCCGCAGATCCTCTCCGACGGCTGGCGCAATGGCGGGTCGAAGCCGGACAAGCTGAATTAGCGAAATCATTTGACCCGGAGGCCCGCGCGGCTTAGGCTCCCGGTCATGAGCAGGTACCCTCGCGCCATCGTTGCAATTCTGGCCCTCGGTCTCCTCGGGGTCACGGCCCTGACGGTTCCATCCGCGCAGGCGCCACCGCGGCGCGGCACGGAGAACGGGGAATGGCGCACCCTTGGTGGCGACATCGGCCACACGCGCTACTCGCCTCTCGATCAGATCACGCCGGCGAACTTCGAGACGCTGAAGGAGGCCTGGAAATTCAGCCCGCTGGATGTGGTCGGCTCGATGACGGCGCGTGCGACCCCGAGTTACGTCGGCGGCAAGCTGCTGAGCGTGGCCGGGCCGCGCCGCCACGTGGTGTCGATGGACCCCACCAGCGGCAAGCTGCTGTGGAGTTGGGTCGAGCCCGAGACCTATCGATCGAAGTACTCCATGCGCGCGGGCTACGGCAAGGGCGTGGCCTACGGTGAGCTCAACGGCAAGGGGGTCGTCTATATCGCGACCCCGGGCTTCTTCCTGGTGGCGCTCGATGCCGACACTGGCCAGCCGCTGCCCAACTGGGGACGGCCGGTGGGCCTGCCCGGCTTCCCGGGCTCGGGCGTCGTCGATCTGGCGGAAGACCTGATCCGCGACTGGGATCCGTGGATCCGGCGGAAGCAAAAGTACAACGCGAACGAAGGTGTGCCGCTCCAACTGGGCTACATCACCAGTTCCTCACCGCCGATCGTCGTCAACGACGTGGTCATCGTCGGCAACTCCGCCGAGCAGGGGTACCACCAGACGCGGCAGGAGAACGTGCCCGGCGACATCCTCGCCTACAGCGCGCGCGACGGGAAGTTCCTGTGGAAGTTCCATGTCATCCCGCGGCCGGGTGAAGTGGGTCACGAGACCTGGGAGAACGACGCGTGGCGCACGACCGGCGACGTGTCGTCGTGGGCGCCGCTGTCGGCCGACGCCGAGCGCGGCATCGTCTATGTGCCGACCAACAGCGCGACGGTGGACATGTACGGCGGCTTCCGGCCCGGCAACAACCTGTTCGCGGCCAGCGTGATCGCGCTCGACGTCAAGACCGGCAAGCGGCTGTGGCATTACCAGATGGTGCATCACGACGTCTGGAACTACGACACACCGACCGCGCCAATTGCCATGGACGTCACCGTCGGCGGCCGCCGCATCCCCGCGGTGTTCCAGGCGACGAAGCAGGCGATTCTCTACGCCTTCAATCGCGTGACGGGCGAACCGATCTGGGGGTTCGAGGAGCGGCCGGTTCCGGCGTCGAAGGTGCCGGGCGAGAAACTGTCGCCGACGCAGCCCTTCCCCATCAAGCCGGCGCCGTACGAGTTCATCGGCCGCAGCGCCGAGCACGTCATCGACTTCACGCCGCAGATCAAGGAACTGGCGTTGAAGCGCGTCACCGAGCAGGGCCTGCTCGCGCCGCCGTTCAACCCGGTGGTCCACCGCGGCAACAAGGACGGCGTCACCGTGGGTCGCTTCTATCCTGGCGAAACCGGTGGCACCAACATCACGCATCCGCCGGCGGCGGATCCGACGACGGGCATCATCTACATTCCGTCGCATAGTGGCGGCGGTGCGCGCGCGGTGGTTCCAGGCAGCGAAATGGATTGCTTCGGACAGACCGGCACCACGGTCAGCCCGTGGGTCGCGACGAGCGCCCTGTGCCCGCCCGAGTCGGTAAGGGCGGCAACCGAGATGTATCCGGACGCGGCGGCGAAGGCCGGCGTCAAGCCGGGCGCGGCGGCGGGCCGTGCGGCAGGGGGCGACGATGCCCCCGCGCCGCGTCCCGCTGCGCCAGCGCCCGGCGCCGCGGCCGATCCGCTGGCCGGCTTCCCGACGTTGTTCAAGGGACCGATCGGCCGCATCACCGCGATCGACGTGAACACCGGCGAGCATCTCTGGGTGATGCCGTACGGCGATGCGCCGCAACAGCAGCAGGACGCGATTCGCAATCATCCGCTGCTGAAGGGTGTCGCGAACGTCAATCCCAACCTCGGACGCACCGGCCTGGGCGGCCTGGTGGTGACGGCGACCATGTTGCTGGCGCCCGGGCAGACCGCCGATGGCGCCACCAAGCTGTTTGCCATCGACAAACGCACGGGCAAGCGGCTTGGCGCCATCACGACGCAGGGTCTCAGCCGCTACGGGATGATGACCTACATGCACCAGGGCAAGCAGTACATCGTGGTGCAGTTGTCGAACGGCCTGCAGGCGTTCGCGCTGCCGTAGGCAGGCCGCCGGCCTGCGGCAAGCAGCCGGCGCCTGCGACTGAAGCATGCAGGTAAGCGTCATCGAGTGGTTGCTCGACTCGGATCCGTCCATTCGGTGGCAGGTCATGCGCGACCTGTCCGCCGAGTCGGACGCGACCGTGGCGCGTGAGCGTTCGCGGGTCGCGGTCGAGGGCTGGGGCGCCCGCCTGCTCGATCTACAAGGCACAGACGGCCATTGGGGCGGCGCGGCCTTTGTGCCGCGCGCCTGGATCTCCACCCACGACTCGCTCCAGCTCCTGCGCGATCTCGGTATCGACCCGGCGAGCAACCGGGTGCGCCGGGCGATCGAACAGGTGCGCGACCACTGCACATGGGGCGAAGAATTCGGCGACGCCCCGTTCTTCGAGGGCGAGGTCGAGCCGTGTATCAACGGACGGGTGCTCGCCTCCGGCGCGTATTTCGGCGTGGCCAGCGACCGCCTGGCCGAGCGCCTGCTTCAGGAGCAATTGAGTGACGGCGGCTGGAACTGCGATGCGCCGCCGAGCCGGCGGTCGTCGTTCCATTCGACGATCTGCGTGCTCGAAGGATTGCTGGAGTACGAGAAGGCGAAGGGTCCGGCGCCAGACGTCACCAGCGCCCGACTTCGCGGACAGGAGTTTCTGCTCGAGCGTCGTCTCCTGCGGTCGCTTTCGACCGGGCAGGTGATCAGCTTCGATCGCAAACTCGAGAAGCCGGCGAAGTGGACGCAGTGTTCGTTTCCCACGCGCTGGCATTACGACATCCTGCGGGGATTGGACTACCTGCGGCGCGCCAGCGCCTCTCCCGACGAGCGCGTGGCGGAGGCGGTCGACCTGGTGCGAACCAAGCGCGACGCGCATGGACGCTGGCCGCTCGAGAACCCGCATCCGGGCCCGGTGCATTTCGAGATGGAAGGCCGGGCCGGCGAGCCAAGCCGGTGGAACACCCTGCGGGCACTCCGCGTGCTGCGCTGGGCGAATGCGGCGTGAGTTGGTGAGTAGTTGGCGAAGCCAGCCGTAGCTCAAATTGTCGGGGACGGTCCGCCTTCGCCAACGGAGGTTGCCCTTCGATTCGCAATCGCGCCGCTCCGCGGCCCGACCGCTCACTCAGGACATTCGACCAGCAGATGGCTTGCCATGAGCGAACCTCCGGCTTGCGGTTAGCAAGCTGGAGGTGAGTCGAATGGTGAGCCTGAGACTCGACAGTTGGAACCAAATCGCGGCCTGGCTGACGCAGCTTGATGGGTTGCGACACGCCGCGTAACCCATCTCCTCCAGTCCAGATGTCGCCGCCACGAGGTGACCGCGCCGCTATTCTTGGCGCATGGCGATTCCTGCGAACATTAACGGCCCTACAGGAAAACCCCGCCCCACGGCCTTCAAACGCGGCCAGAGCGGTAATCCGTACGGCCGCCGCCCCGGCACGCGCAATCGCCGCACGGTCGAAGCCCGCCAGGTCGCTCAACGTCTGGTCGATGACCCAGACTATCGGGACGAGCTGCTCCAGCGGATGATCGACGGCACGGCGGGCGCGATGGAGCCGCTGCTGTGGTACTACGCCAAGGGCAGGCCACTCGACCGAGAACCTGGCCCAGGCCATTCGTTCACCGGACTCAGCAACGGCGAACTGAAAGACCGGATCGCCTCGCTCCTGGCTTAGACCCGAAAGCACCCTCCGATGATGGTTCCGGCATGGTGGGTCCCCCCACCGTGGTCACCTTACGCTTAACTGGCCCGCGGCGCACCCGTCCCCGGCTCCAAATACCACTCTACGAGCCCAGTGCCGTCCCGGCATGCCCGGGCCACTGAGAGGAGCGCCCTGGTGTTCCCTGGTGATGGGGAAGTGGGCGCAGGCCTCGTCGCGCCTGTTGCGTCGTACTCCCCTAGGCGGTTAGTGTAGGCGCGTTCAGGCCTCGGCCGCCGTGTCGGCCGCACCTCGTGGAGACCCGCAGAATGGTGAAGAAGAAAAAGGTAGCTCAACGGCCACCGGCGAAAAGAGCTGCGCAACCGAAGCGCGCTGTCAAGAAAGCGCGCAAAGCGAACGCCGCATTCATGAGGCCCGTAACGCCGAGTGCATCCCTGGCGGAAGTGGTTGGCGCAAAGGCAATCCCACGCACGGAGCTCACCAGAAGGCTTTGGGCCTATATCAAGAGGAATGGCCTGCAAGACAAGTCCAACAAACGCATGATCGTGGCCGACGCTGCGCTGAAAGTTGTTTTTGGCGGCAAGTCGAAGGTCAACATGTTCGAGATGACCAAGTTGGTCAGCAAGCAAGTGACCGTTCGCGGCCACGGCGCAGGCGGAGGGGAGTGAGGTCAACTGTGACGACGCCAAGCAACAGCCGCGCAGTCAGGGGATGCATCGCGGGGACCTTAACCTGCTCCCCTTCGGTTGGCGACCCAGAGTCGACGACGACAACAATCACCGGAACCTTTACGGAATCCTTGGCCGAGGCTGCCCCAGATGAAGGCAGCACCCTCTACAGCACACCTGCCCAAGCGATGACGGCGCTGGACGTTGCTTACAAGAGTTGGACGAGGCGACTGACTGAGACGAGCCTTCAACTGTCCTACGCGGTTCTAGCCGCGAACTGGGCGGTTTTTGGCTCCGTCGACAATATCGTCCAGAACGCTTTCGCAAGATGGTCAGTGGCGCTCGTGGTGATTACACTGGCGTCCAATGTCGCGGTAGCCGGTTGGTTGGGCAGAACGCATAAAGCACTGATTGACAGTGCCCAAGCAAAGCCCGCGGAATGGGCAGAACGTTTCAGGGAGACTGCAAAGGCAAAGAACGCATTTCCGTTCACCGAAGAGATCGAGAAGACCGCTGGGGCGCTGCGAGTTGCCAAGGTTTGGCTTCCGTTGGCGGCCGGAGCCGCATTCATTGCCGCGCTCTTTCACTAGGTGATGGAAGGCGGGACCGAGAGGTATGCGACCAGGTCACGTGCTGGCCGGGTTCCGTCGACGGGAATTCCCACAGCACACGAATTGACCCTCGGGAACTTGACGAGTGACTCTCGCCCATACCTAGGCGATGCGGTCGTTTCGTCGTGGCAAGGCTTGTAGGTCCAGAAGGGCTAACAAGCGAGAGGAGCCTGATGCATATCTATTGCGAGAAGTGCAGGAAGCAACAGGCCGGATCGGAACGGACCTGTTCGCAATGTGGAACCCCATACGGGGGCCAGCTCTGGTTCCTGCTAATGGGGATTGCCTTGGCTGGTTTCCTTCCGGCCCTGGTGCTCACGAGCGGCCAAGACGTCGGCAGTAATGGCCCCAAGATCCTATTCTGGTACGTGCTGCCCGTCGCCGTTGGAACCGCCACGGTCTATGACTACCACCCTCGCCGTCGAGCAATTTACCTCTGGGGCGGCGTGTCGTTGATCGTCGGTAGCATGTTCTTGCTGCTGTGACCGAGACGCGCGGCGCTCGTCACATATCTCCCGGCCCAGCTCGACGCACTCGGCAACCAAGATAACGTGTCCTAGTTTCAGGTATAACGTTCTGTCGTGAGCACCCTCTCCTTGCGTGTCCAGTACCGGCCCGTTCGCTTTGGCTGGTGCGTCGAAACCGGAAACTGGTCGCAGTTCGAAAGCGCCTTGCGCTGGACGCACACCTTGGCGGGAGGACATCGGAATCCGATCATTCCCGTAGATCAGCCTGCGCTGGCGGAAGCCCTGATCGACAGGTTCCGAGTGGACGCCTTGTTCCCAGTTGAAGACGTTGCGGGTGTCCGATCCTTTATCGACAAGCACAAGCACCTGCACTGGCCGGGCGACCTGGGTCGGGAGAGGCTGTACTACGAACAGTGGCAGGACCGTCCTGCCTCGCCTCAGTTCGCCGATGTCACAAACGCTGCCGTTGCCCTTCGAAACGAGCATTTCGAACGCGGGAAAGAGCCGCCCTTTTCGTTGACCTTGTTCGAATGCCAGGGCGCTGACCCCCTTGGTCGCCTCCTGTTGGCCACATTTGGCGGATATCCTGCCGCGCCTGAGCGCGGGCCTGACTACTGTCGCCGCCTAGAGGCGATAGTCGGGCTGAAACGCCTTCAAGTAAACGCGAATGCTGCGGTGCCTGGCAACGACGGCATGCTAACTCCAGCGGAGTTGTGCAGATATGGCCTCGATTCTTTGGGTGATCCCGATTCGCACGGATTCTTCCTTGGTAGCGTCGCGGACTTTGCGGACCTTCTCTGCTACTGGAATCTTCGCGCGGCTGGTATCGAGCTGTGCTTTATCGATCTCGCGCACATCGGTCGTTTCGAAAACTTAGTAACCCAGCAACAAGAGTGGCTCAAATCGCTGCCCAAACGTCCCTGGGACAATGACGGCCGCACGACCGACGTGTGGACGACCCATCTAGGACAGGTCCCGACCTTGCCCAAAGAACTGGCCCTTGAACGTCCAATGTTCCACATGGGAGCAGGTGGCGAGACTATATGGAACGGCCTCAACACCAATCCGGGGCACCTGTTCTGGAACGAGCACCCCGTCCTCGGCTCCGTTGACACCTCTGAGGCAAGGCCGTCCGTGGCCTTCCAACTTCCACCAAAGCCGTTCGGGGACGATGTCATCTTCCAACGAATGGTCGCAACGATCTCCGGCGCTGATCGAGTTGGCCGCAGCGCCAACTCCACGTTCTTGCCACCCTATGTTCCTGAACTAAATGAGTACTACGGCCGTGAACTGCACTTCAGCTACGACACTGCCCGCGCTGATAGCGGGCTGGTCGGACCCGCCGTGTCAATCGTGATTCGCGCCAGTGAAGATCAGCTGACCTTGAGGGCATTGCCAGCCTCAGACCTCATTCACAGGCTATTTCGTGCGTTCGGAATCCATAGCAAAGTGAGCCAACCGGGATTGGTGACCGCGCGCCTGATTGACCAGATGGGAAGTCTGCAAGACTGTAGAGTCTTCAAGATCGAAGGTGTTCGGGATCTGATCAGATCAAGAACGCCAGACCAGCACTTTGATCGCTCGGTCGCGAACAAAATTATCGGTCGGTACGACGAATCATCAAGAGCCATGCGTTTCGAGCCGTTCGAGTCCCTCTACATTTCGCCGCGCCCCCACGGCACGAAGCTTCAGCCCCAGGACGCGCTGAACGAACTTCTTGAAAAGGGAGTGCTCCGGGTGGGTCTAGAGCTAAAGTGCCCTAAATGCCAACTGCTTTTTTGGCAGCATCTGGATGGTTTGGCAACCAAAGTGGACTGTGCGTACTGCGGTAACGGATTTGACATCACTCTACAACTCAAGGATCGGCAATGGGCATACAGGAGATCAGGACTCTTTGGACACCGCGACGATCAGCATGGTGGTATTCCCGTCGCGCTGACGTTGCAGCAGCTTGACACAGAGCTGATGTCGAACGGCATCTTATACACGACCAGCTTGGAACTGTCGTCGCAGGGCGCGGCAATCGCACCATGTGAGACAGATTTCGCGATTCTAACTACTGGGCCTTCAACGCGACGGCGAGACCCCGTGCCCCAACTGCTCATCGGCGAATGCAAATCACCCGGTGGCACGGTAACACCAGAAGATGCAAAGCACTTGGGCAAGGTCGCGGACACGTTCCCGCCGAACCGAGTGGAAGTTTTCATTGTGTTCTCGAAGACAGGGACATTCTCGGACGCCGAGGTCGACGCCTGCGCCGAGGCCCAGGGACGGTGGACGTCTCGAGTGATTCTGCTGTCGAAGGACGAATTGGAGCCGTACCACATCTTTGATCGAAGGCCCGATAACGAGCCGAGAATCCCCGGCCTGGAAGGGATGGCTGACCATATGGTGGCTCTCTATCCCGCATTGCGGCCTAAGGGGCTTGTCGAATCGGAACGGGCACGGGCGGGGACAATCAAGTGATTGGACTTGTTACCTGCTCAATCAAGAATGCCCAGCAAATGCCGTCCTTATTTCGGCGCTTGTTCGGCGGGATTGTCCCACGGGCCGCAAGTCGGCCCAAGGGCCGGAAACGAAGGTAGGGGCAATGAGCGACGTTCAGCGGTACTGGTCTCGCCGGAAGCGTCTCTTTGCCTTGGTGATGGTTGTCGCACTCATCGCCATCCCTGCCGCCCTGGCCGGGCTAACGGTGGCATCACAGCTGGGGATGCGGGCTTGGTCGGTCTGGCCAACACTAGGGCGTACAGACAGGTTGCAGGTGCTGGGACTGATCGTGAACTCAGTCCTGACCGCCATCTTGGTCGCGGCCACTTGCATTTACGCGTGGCTCACTTGGAGGCTACTCGCGGAGTCGGTCGAGTCCAGACGTAGCAGCAGACGACCGATGCTGTCGATTGCCGTTAGCCAGACACGCCTTGACACAAGGCCGGATGGATCGCAGCGAACCTTCTCATGCCAGCTGACGATTAGAAACATAGGTCCTGGAGTTGCCATCTTGCCGTCAGGCGCGATGGTCATACCTTACAGCGCGCCGGAGGGCGTCCAGCCATGGCTGGAGAATGGCCTGTCAAAGCAGGTGGATGGATTGCGGCAGGCGCTGCAACCGGGTGAAGAGGTGATTTCACAGATGACTATCGACACTGATCCCTACCCAATCCCCATCGCAAGGATTCCAGAGTTTGCCCGTCTCGAAGTTCGTTTTGAAGACACAGATCGAAACCTGTTTGAGCATAGGCAGGTGTTCAATCTCGTGAACCATGAAAAGCTACTGGGCCTTGGCCTCGCCTACGATGGCTTCTTCATGCTGCCATTGAAGAAGAGGCATTCTGCGTACGACCAGTCGAGGATGATTTTAATGTCCGACTCGGCGGACGTGATCTACGAGCGGATCGGCTTCTGATTCTCGCTTTGGTTTCCCGGTCGCAATCCATCGCGCCGCAGTCGTTTTTGACACACCTCACAAGGCCGCCGCCGTTCGCACCGTTCCTCAGATCGACCGGCACGCCGAGTAGCTCGATGAGTTCGAAGTGGAGGGCCTTCTGGCGTTCGCTGAGCGCATTCTGCCGCGGGCTGCGGACATGTGGGTGCAGTCCTCGCTCGATCAAAAGCAGCGCCTGCAGCGGCTGTTTTTCCCAGAGGGTATTGCGTTCGACGGGATTCGATTCAATCGAATCCCGTAACCGCACCTGTTTTCAGCTACTTACGATCGGAAACTGTCGTCGGAAATGATGTGGTGAGCCCGCTCGGAATCGAACCGAGAACCAACAGATTAAGAGTCTGCTGCTCTGCCAGTTGAGCTACGGGCCCACTTGAGGGTGGGTCGCACCGACACGTCCTGTGCGACTGGCTTGCCGCGGCGCGTCACGCTCCCCAAAGGGCCGTGTGCGGAGCCGGGCAAACAACGACTATAGCATCCACGCCGCGCGTTGGGCAAACGGTTCCGCTCGGCCCCTTCGGAACGCGCGACGCCCCTGACAGTCCTACGGCTGCTTCTTGAACTCCGCGAAACCGACGACGTTCCCGCCCGGCTCCTTCACATACAGCTCCGTGGTCCCGTAGAACGTGTCGTGGCGCGGCTTGACCACCGTCGCGCCGGCAACCGCCTTCTCGATCCGGTCGAGGTCGTCAACCGTGATGAACAGCACCGTGGAGTGGCCCACGCATTCCGGCGCGGCGTCGGGCCGCTCCGCCAACACGCTCGCGCGGGTCTGATACATGACTTCGACATCGCCAGATTTGGCGCTGGCAAACACCAGCCGGCCGGATTCGCCCGGGACCTGGTTCTCGGCGCTGAAGCCCAGCCTGTCAACCCAGAAGCGAAGACAAGGCTCGACTTCGTCGACGACGAGAACGGGAGTGAGATGCCGCAGGCCGAATGGATTTGCTATGGTCATGCGGCGCAGAATACCAGCGGCCTGTGTCAGATTCTGTCAGCAGGCCAAGGCAGTCGGCACCGCCAGTGGACGGCGGGCCGGGTCGCTTATACGGCCGCTTCGGCAATGCGCTCGGCCTCCCGCCACTCCGTCAGGAGCTCCGCGCGCCGGCGCGGCAATGGTTCGGCGGTTGACTCCGCCACGGTGATCCGATCGGTGCGGAAATGACGGAACGCCTGCCGCAGCTCGCACCACGCCACGACCACGCGGACACGTTCGAAGAAGGCAATGGCGACCGGCCAGACGACCCGCACGGTCTGCTGGCCGGCGTCGCTCAGATAGGCGATGCGCAGCTTGCGCTCCTCGCGGATCGCCCGGCGGACGATGCCGGCGTCAATGCGGTCGAGCGCCGCCGGAGTCCGCGGCACGGCAAACAGGCCGGCGTCTTCGACGCGATGCCGCAGGCGATCCGGAAGCACGGTCATGATCTTCGCGACGGCGTCGGCGGCGGCGCGGGCCAACGGCGCGTCGGGTAACTGCGCCACCCAGCGCGAGCCGAGCATCAGCGCCTCGATTTCCTCGTCGCTGAACATCAGCGGCGGCAGCATGAAGCCGGGGGGCATCACGAACCCGACGCCCGCCTCGCCGGCAATTGGCGCGCCCTGCGCCACGAGGGTCGCGATGTCGCGATAGGTGGTGCGCACCGAAACCGACAACTCCGTCGCCAGCTGCTGCGCCGTGACCGGCCGTCGATGCCGCCGCAGCGCCTGAATCAGGGCGAGCAGCCGCTCGCTGCGTGATGCCATTGGTAAGCTTCCGGCTGAACTCTTCGCCTCGCCTCATGCGAACGGAGCGTCAGGACGGGTAGCTGATCTCCTCGCAGTACTCTCCCTCATCGTCCTGCCACGCGCGGCGGATGGCGCCGCAACTGCAGGTGCTGACGGAGACCGGCGGAATCGTCGGCTCCACGTCATCGTGCGTCCACTCGTGCTCGTGGCGCGCCACCTTCTGTTCAGCAGCCTCGGGCTTCGGGTCTTTGTTTGCCATCTGGATCAGTCTCTCCCGTTCTCGACAGGAATTGCCCTCCCGGCGCGATTTGCCCTCCCGACGGGATGTGCCCTCTCCTGCCAGGCTCGGCGGCACGGTACGCAGGGTAGCTCGTATGGAAGGAAAGGAACAGTTCGTTGATCAGCGGCCAGCTCCCCTGGTGGCTGGCCGGGAAGTCACGCGGGCAATTTCGGCGAACAACTGCTCGCGCTGAATCGGCTTGGACGCATAGCCGTCCATCGAGGCGGCTTCACAGCGTTCGCGGTCGCCCGCGGTGGCATGGGCCGTCAGGGCCACGATCGGCGTCCGCGTGCCCCGCTCGGCCTCGATTCGCCGGATCCCGGCGGTGGCCTCAAGACCATCCATCTCCGGCATCTGCAGGTCCATGAGAACCAGGTCGAACGGCTCCCGCTGGTAGGCCGCAACTGCCGTGAAGCCGTTGTCGGCAACGACCACCGAGTGGCCCGCACGCTCCAGGTAGCGGCGGGCGACTAATTGGTTGACAGGGTTGTCTTCCGCCAGCAGCACGTGAAGGCCACCTCCCGCCGCCCGCGGCGCTGGCGCGGTGGCCGCGGCAGGGGCCACTGGCGCGGCAGCGGCCGCCGGCAGCGGCAGTTCCACCGAGAAGCAGCTGCCGCGTCCCAGTTCGCTTTCGAGTGACAGGCTGCCCGCCATCAGGGCGACCAGCTTCGCGGTAATCGACAGACCCAGCCCGGTGCCGCCATAGCGCCGAGTGGTGCTGCCGTCGGCCTGGGCAAACGCCTCGAAGATCAACTGCTGCTTATCCTTGGCGATGCCGATGCCCGTGTCGCTGATGTCGAACCGGATGCGGTCCGGGTCGCCCGCCGCGCGCCGCACCGACAGCGCCACATGGCCGGCGGCCGTGAACTTGACGGCGTTTTCCACCAGGTTCACCAGGATCTGACGCAAGCGGACCTGGTCACCGTACAACCAGGCAGGGACATCGGGCGCCGTCTCGATGGCGAAGTGGAGTCCACGCGCCTCGGCCTTCAGCCGGAGCGGCGTGGTCAACTGCACGAGGAGTTCGTCGACGGCGAAGGGCGCGTTGTCGATCTGCAGCTTGTTGGCCTCGATCTTCGAGAAGTCCAGGATGTCGTTGATCAGGCCCAGCAGCGACTGCGCGCTGTTGCGGGCGGTCTCGAGGTAGCCGCGATGTTCGGGGCCAGGAGGCGTATCCAGCGCCAGCGTGGTCATGCCAATCACGCCATTCATCGGCGTCCGGATCTCGTGCGACATGTTCGCCAGGAACTCGCTCTTGGCGCGGTTGGCGGCCTCCGCGGCATCCCGGGCCGCCACCAGTTCGGTGGTGCGCGCCGCCACCTGCTGCTCGAGCGTCTCGCCGTGCTCGCGCAATTGCCGATCGCGCAGCTCGATCTGGCCCAGCATGTCGTTGAAGTCGTCGACCAGCACGCCGATCTCATCGGCCGAGGCCTTGGCGGCGCGGACGCTGTAGGCGCGCGAAGTGGCGATCTCCCTGGCGGTGCGGGCCAGCCGCAGGATGGGACCGGAAATGACGGACTGGAGCAGACCCGAGAGGAGGTAGGCAGCGATCAGCGAGATCGCCATGGCCACCGCGAACACCAGGACGTAGCGCCACGCGCGTTCGCGCAACTCGGAGAAGTCGGATTCCACGCACGCCACGCCGATCGTCTGCCCGCCGAGCAGGATCGGCCGGGACACGATCAACGAGTCGGGGCCCTCGAACTCAGCGGCGCCGGTGCCGCAGGCCGGGTGGTAACCGGCGCCGGCCCGATCGAACGCGGCAATCAGCCGCCCGGCCTCGTCGTGAATGGCGGCCCCGCGCAAGGCCGGCTGCTCCCGCAACTGCGCGAGAATGCCCGCGGCCGCCGCGCGGTCATCGAAGGTGATCGCGGCGGCACTGTTGCCGCCGACGATCTGGGCGACGGCCGCCACCTTCGCTTCGAGGGCCCGGCGCGAGGCCAGGTAGTCGTACGCGCCGAACACCGCGCTGGCCACCAGCAGCGCGACCAGTGCGACGGCCATCATCAGGACCATCAGCTTGCGCCTGATCGACAGATCGCGGAGCGTGGTCATGACCGCACTCTCATTGGGATGCGAGGCTCAGTAACTGGGAGCTGATCTTCAGGCCGGCGAGATCGGCCTGCCGCCGATTGACCTGGAAGCGCATCCGATTGTCTTCTACGAAGATGCGCACCACGCCCCCGTCGCGCAGGAACCGGGGGGTCTCGCCCACTGTCAGCACCGGGCCTCGCACCCGCGACAGCGCCGCCGACGCATCGTCGGCCTTCAAGTCGGCGAGGTACAGCAGATCGCAGCCGTCGACGCCGCGGGCGATGTCCAGCGCACGCGCCTCCACCGGCCGCCCGTCCACCAGGCGGCCGCCGACAATCTCGGCGGTCGCAGCCGTCAGCGCGGCATTGCGGGCAATGCAGATCGCGAGCGGACGGCCGGCCGGCGGCCAGGCCACGAACCTGGTGAAGTTGAAGAGAAACGCGGCCTTGACCTGCAGCTCATTCGTCGACTGGCTGGCGGCCGTCGTCGCCGGCCACGCCCCGCCGGCAATCGCCACCACCAGCACGCCGGTCGCAACGACCGTGCGCCCGGCGCGCGAGATGGCGGAGGCGGTGAGGCTCATGACGCTGCCCTAGAACCGGACGTGCACCCGCAGTTGAACCGTGCGCCCATCCTGCCGGATGGACGGCTGCAGATGCTCCTCGGCACCGGGATCGGCGTAGCTGCGATTCAAGGCGTTGTAGACGCTCAGTCCAAACACGACGCGGCTGTTCGTGGGCGAGGTCACCGTGATCTTGGGTGCAAAGAACCCCTCGATCACCGAGCCGTCGAGCGCCAGGCGATCGCCGACGTACTGGCCCTCTGCCGCGATGACCAGCCGAGAGACCGGCACCTGGAGGCTCACCGTCGTCAGGTTGCGCGGCGAGTTCGACACGGCCTGGTCGCTGGCGCGATCCCGCACACGGGCGAAGGTGTGGCTGGCACGCGCCACGACTCCGGTGTCGAGGCGTGCTTCGGCCTCGGCTTCGAAGCCGTGCCCCCGCGTGTGTCCGGCATTCTCAAAGTAGATGTCGCTGTTGCTGGTAGCGCGCTGCTCGATGATCTGCTCCACGTCGTACCTGAACGCGGTCACCGTCATGCGAACGTGGTTCGACAGCGATTCCTCCCACACCAGCTCCGACGACTGGATCTGTTCGGGGCGAAGCGCCAAACCCCGTTCGGGCACCGCGGTGTAGTAGTAGCGCTCGTACGGATTGGGCGCGCGGTAGGCGCGGCCGTGCAGCAACTTGATGGCGGTCCGCGGACGCGGCAACAGGACGACACCGGCGCGCGGGGTGACCCGGGTGCCGAATCCTGAGAATCGATCGAGCCTGAGGCCGGCGTTCAACAGCAGCCACGACACGGGGCGAATCTCGTCCTGGATATAGACGCCGGCCTTGGTGCCCGGCACGTCGACATCCAGATACTTGCCCGTGCTGTCGCTGGCGGTTTGGTGGTTATGCAGATCGCGCCTGGCCTCGGCACCGGCGGTGAAGAGATGGAACCGGCCCACCCGCCGTCGCGCGGTCAGCTCGCCGGTCACGGCATGCGAGCTGCTGTCATCCGTAAACAGGGTGACGGCATCGCCGTCGACGGTCGGATAGGCGCCCTGGTAGCCATAGTAGTCGTAGGCAAGCCGCGCGGTCCCCATCCAGCCCCGGCCGAGCGGGCCGTCGTAGACGGCATTGACGAACGCGCGATCGTCGTCGGTGGACTCACGATCGTCGCCGAACACCGTGCCGAACGACGCCGTCGGCACCTGCTTGACGCGGTGCACGGCGCCGCCCCGGAACGAGAAGCGGCCGGCGGACAGCGATCCAAACAGGCTCGACGCTTCGTCATCGTCGAGATCGATGGCCACCGCCTGCGAACCGGCCTCATCGAACTCCGGGACGTGGATGCGATGCTGGCCAGCGGAGCGATAGGTCGAACCGGCAAGGAGCACCTCGCGGCCGTCGCCAAATACGCGACCGTAGCTGCCGGTCGCGCCAAACGTGCTGAGGGAGCCGCCCTGGAGGTCGGCCTGGACACCGCGGCGGCCGCCACCGGTCTTGGTGATGACGTTGATCACCGCGAACAACGCGTTGGTGCCATACAACGATGAACCAGGGCCGCGAATCACCTCGATGCGGTCGATCAACGAGACGTCGAACAGGAAGTCGGTGCCGAGCGGCGCCATGTCATACACGCCGTCGTTGATGCGATGGCCGTCAATCAGCAGCAGGATGCGGGTGTTGTAATCACCCGGACGCGCGAAACCACGCGTGCCGACGTAGCTGTAATTGCGGTCGTAGGTGCTGTAGAAGCCGCGAACGCTGCGCAGGGCGCCGGCCAGGGTGCGATGCCCGAAGCGGCGCATCTCCTCCGCCGTGATTACCGTGATGGAGGCCGGGGCTTCCTTCACGGTCTGGGGAAATTTCGAGGCCGTCGAGACCTCGACGGCCATCAAGTCCTGCAAGGACATGCCGGCGAGGTCCTGGCCCTGGCCAGCCGTCTGCGCTGCCGCAACGCCTGAGAGCAGGCCGAGCAGCATCCATACCTGCGCGCACAGCGAGGCACACCGAACGGGGGGGCACTCCATTGGCGGTCTCCGGGAAGTCTGACCGCAGTAATGGTGCCAGCGGGATGGCGGCCTGTCCAGCCGTATTCTGGCCGCTGGCGGCCGTCCAGCGGGCGCGCGAGGCGTGCGACCACCCGGTGCACAGGTGCGCCGCGGCGGGAACCACGCGCGACCGGGGTCCGTATGATATACATGTCGAGAGGCGACATGTCGACGGACAAGACAGACAAGAAAGAACTCCTGAACGGGACGCTGGATCTGCTGATCCTCAAGACCCTGGACACCATGGGCGCGCTGCACGGCTATGCCATTGCCCGGCGGCTCGAGCAGATGGCGGCGAGCGTGATGCGCCTGAGCCAGGGCTCCATCTACCCGGCGCTGGTACGGCTCGAGCAGAACGGCTGGATTGCCACCCGGTGGGGCATCTCCGAGACCAACCGCAAGGTGAAGTTCTACTCGCTGACCAAGGCCGGCACGAAGCGGCTGCACGTGGAGGTTGCCAACTGGGAGCAGGCCACCGCACTGGTGGCCCGGGTGCTGGGGGCCAAGGCGTGACGCCCCGCCGCGTGGTCCAACGTCTGCTCGCGCTGCTTCGCAAGGGCCGGCTCGAACGCGAGCTGGACGATGAGGTGCAGGCGCATCTCGAACTGGCCGAACGGGACGGCCTGGCCCGCGGGCTGACACTGGCCGAGGCCCGCGACGAGGCCCGCCGCGCCTTCGGCGGCATCCAGCAGATGCAAGAGCGCCACCGCGACGACCGCAGCATCCGCTGGATCGAGAACCTCCTGAGGGACGTGCGTTACGGCCTGGCCGCGCTCGGGCGCGACCCGGGGTTGACGTTGGTCGCGGTCAGCGTGCTAGCGCTTGGTATTGGCGCCAACACCGCGATGTTCAGCCTCGTCGACGGCATTCTCTTCCAGCCACTCCCCTTCCCCGAACCCGATCGCCTCGTCCGGGTCTGGGAAGCGCCGACGCCGGCCACGAGCAACTCGACCACCACCGCCACCTTCGAGGAGTTGCAGCGGCAAAGCCGATCGTTCGAGGCGCTGTCGGCCGAATCGCAGTCGACGGCGACGGTGCCCGTCAACGGCGAGCCGGTGCGGTTGAACGGCCGCTACGTGTCGGCCGATCACTTCGCGGTGTTTGGCGTGCAGCCGCTGATTGGCCGCGCGTTCCGGCCGGACGAGGACCAGCCGGGCGCCGACCCGGTGGTGATCCTGAGTCACGCGATCTGGCAATCGCAGTTCGGCGGCGACCGCGGCATCATTGGCCGCGACCTGCTGCTCGACAACGAGCCGCACCGCGTCATTGGCGTCCTGCCGCCGGGGGCCTTCGATCGCCATCGTGCCAGGCCGCTCGACGAACCCGCGAGCTTCTGGCGGCTGAATGCGTTCACCGCCGAGGAACGGGCCGCCAGCTCGCACTGGCTGAATCCGGTTGGCCGCTTGAAGCCGGGCGTGACGCTGGCGCAGGCGCAGGCCGACGTGCTGGCCGTGCGCGCGCGGATCGCGCCGCAAATTCCGGCGTGGAAGAAGGACTGGAGCATCAGGGTCGAGCCGTTCAGCCTGCTGCTGGTCGGCGATCGCCTGCGCCAGTCGATCTACGTCGCGCTCGGCGCCGTGCTGCTGGTGCTGCTGATCGCCTGCGCGAACATCACCAACCTGCTGCTGGCGCGTGGCGCCGCGCGGGGCAAGGAGATGGCCGTGCGCGCCGCGCTCGGCGCCAGCCGGGGGCGCCTGGTCGCGCAGTTGCTGACCGAGAGCCTCGTTCTCGGCGGGCTCGGCGGCGCGGCCGGCATCGGCCTGGCCGCCGTCCTGCTGGAACTCGCGGTGCCGCTGCTGCCGCCCCTGCCCTTCACAGCGGAGGTCGCGCTCAACCTGCGCGTGCTCGCCTTCGCCACGGCCACGGCCGTTACCGTGTCGGTCCTCGTGGGCCTGCTGCCGGCGCTTCGGGTGTCCCGCGGCTCCGCCGCCACCGCGCTGAACAGCGCCGCGCGCGGCTCGTCCGGCGCACACGATGGCGCCCGCCGGGCCATTGTCGCCGTCGAAGTCGCCGTCTCGGTGGTCCTGCTGTGCGGGGCGTTCCTGCTGTTCAAGAGCCTGCTGCAAATGCAGCAGGTGGACATCGGCACGCGGATCGATCGCGTCATCACGATGTCGGTGGATCTGCCGCGCGATCGGTATCCCAGCGGCAACCACCTGGCGCAGTTCTATCCCACGCTGATCGAACGCCTCGAGGCCGTCCCGGGCGTGGACTCGGCCTCGGTGTCGGGCGACCTGCCGCTGCAAGGCACCGGCGGCGAAAACCTGCGCATGCCGGGCAGCGACGATCGCCTGCTGGTCCGCTTCAAGCGCGCGGATGACGGCTACTTCTCCACCCTGGGCATTCCGGTCGTGGCCGGCCGCGGCTTCACCGCGGCCGATCGCGCCGGGGCACCGTACGTGACGGTCATCAACGAGGCGCTGGCGGCGCGGCTGAAGGAACGATTCGACGTCGCCAACCCCATCGGCCAAACCGTCGATCTGCCGGCGCTGGGCTTCGGCCGCGATCGGCGTGCCCCCATGACGGTGGTCGGGATCATCCGCAACGAGCGGGTCCAGGGCGACTTGCGCGTGCCGGCCGAGGAGATTGCCTACGTGCCAATCGCGCAGGCGCCGCGCCTGCAGATCAAGCTGGCCGTGCACACCCACGGCGACGCCGCGGCGGCGGTGCCCGCCATTCGCGAGGCCGTGCGTCAGCTCGACTCACGCCTCGCCCTGGCCGACATCCGGACCATGGAACAGATTTGGGAGCAGAGCTTGTCGGGGTTGAAGGAGCCGGTGTGGCTGATTGGCATCTTCGCGCTGGCTTCCGCGCTGCTCGCCGCGATTGGCCTTTACGGCGTGCTGTCGCACAGCGTGACGCAGCAGCGCCGCGAGATCGGCATCCGCATGGCGCTCGGCGCGCGGGCCACCGACGTCCTGTCGTTCGTCGCCCGCGGCACGCTGACCATGGTCGGCGTGGGCCTGATGGCGGGGCTGGCCGCCGCCGCCGCGCTGACGCAGGTCACGAGCAGCCTCCTGTTTGAAGTCTCCGCCCGCGACCCCTGGGCCTTTGTCGCCGGCGCGCTCGGCATGGGCGCCATTGCCGTGTTCGCCGCCCTCATCCCGGCGCGGCGAGCCACGCGCGTCGATCCCACGACCGCCCTTCGCAGCGAGGGATGAACAGGAGATCAAGAGTTCAGAAGACTAAGATTCCAAATCCCTAATCTCCTGAACTCCTGTTTTTCTATTGACCGGGGTTGCCGCCCCGGCCGCCGCGCGGCTGCGGCGGGTTCTTCAGCAGCTTGTACTGGCCGATCGCCGCGTTGACCTTGAACTCAATGCCCATGCGGCCAATCTCGGCGGTCGCCTTCATCGGATCCCCCGACACCCCCGAATCCTTGGGCCCGCCCCACGGCATCAGCATGTTCTTGCGGATGCCGGCCGGGTTGACGTGCAGCATCTGCGCGGTATCGCTGATGCCCGCGTGCGATCCGATGATCTCGTCGTCATAGCCAAACGCCGCCTGCATCCACGCGCGGTAGTGGACGCGGCCATCTTCGTAGTACGCGGTCAGCGCGTAGGCCCTGGTCGTGCCGCCCTTCCACTCCTCGTTCAGCTTGTTCGCTACCGCGACCATGCCTGGCTGGTTCCCGCCGCTGTCGCCGATGAACAGGATGTCGGTGGCGCCGTGCACCTTGAGGCTGCGCGCCACCGCGTCCAGAAGCATGTCGTAGGCCGGCGACGGCAGCGAGATCCCGCCGGCGTTCTGGCGATCGGGATTGCCTTCGGGCACGTACTGGATCACCGGCGTGACCAGCGCGTTCTTCAGCTTGCGTGCCATCACGTTGGCAGCGTGGCTCACCGTGTAGTTATGCTTGCCGAGCACCATGTGGTAGCCGTTCTTCTCGGTGCCGCCAATGGGCACGATGAACACGGTCTTGCCCGCCTTCATCTGGTCGCGGTTCTCTTCCCACGTCAGCTCGTCGACAAACACGGTGTCGGGCGCTTTGGTCGGCGTCTTGCTGGCCGGCGCGGTGTTCATGGTCGGGCCCTCGGGCAGAGCCTGGGCGTTCTGCGGCCGGCCGCCACCGCCGCCGCCACGCGGCGCCTGCGCCGCCGCCACCGGCGGCTCCGTGCCTGCGGTCATCCGCTTGATCTGCGCCAGCGCGTTATCGATCTTGATTTGCAGGAACACCTTGCCGATCTCAGGCGTCGACTTCGACGGGTCGCCGCTCACGCCGTTGTTCGGGTAGTCGTTGCCGGTCAGACGATCGCGGCGCACGTGCTTCGGCGCGACGAACAACAGCTCCGAGGTATCGAGCAGGTTGGCGTGGCCGCCAATCTGGTCCGCCGGGATCTTCAGGTTGGCGGTGATCCACTTGTTCTGGTCGTCGTGCGCCTTGGTGTAGTAGTCGTCCACCCAGTACGCCGTGGCCTCGCCTTTCCACAGCTCGTTGAGTTTCTCGGCCGCCGTGCGCATGCCGGTGCGGTTGCCGCCCGACTCGCCCAGGAAGAGGACCTTCGTGAAGCCGCTCGACTTGAGGCTGCGGCCGGTCATCAGCAGCAGCTCGATGAACCGATCCTCGGGCAGCGTGATGGTGCCGGGCTTGGCCATGTGGCCGGTGGGCCGCTCCCAACTGCCCTCGGGCACGTAGGCGATGACCGGGGCGACCAGCGTCTTGCCCAGGCCGCGGGCGATCTTGTCGGCCGCGTAGTGCATGACGAACTTGTGCTCGCCGTCGGCCATGTGCGGGCCCTTCTGCTCCGTGCCGGCCGTCCCGACGATGACGGTGGTGGTGCCGCCGGCGACGAGGTCGCGGACCTCGGCCCAGGTCAGTTCCTCGATGAACACGGTGTCGGGGGGCTTGCCTGACGACATGGTCGCCGGCGCATCGGCCGGCCGCTGGGCCGAGACCGTCAGCGCAAAGACAAATAAAGACGCCAGGACGGTCGAAAGAGCGCGTTTCGTCATGGCGGTAGACTACAACAATCCTATGCGCCTGATCCCAGCCTTGCTGCTTGCCGTCGTGATTGCCGGTTGCGCGAGCGCAGATACGTCCGCCGTCCGCACGCAGCCGGCGCCGGAACCTCCTGCCGCGGCCGCCGCCTTGCGCCAGCAGTGGCTCGAGATGTTCGCCCGCGGCTATTTTCCTGGCCGCAGCGGGCAGCTCTTCATCGTGCCGCGCGAGGGCGACTTCATCACCGAACGCGACCCGCTCTACGTCTTCATGCACGGCTCGCCGTGGGATTACGACACGCGTATTCCCATCCTGTTCCACGGCGCGCCATACGTGAAGGCCGGTCAATGGCCGGACGCGGCCACCCAGCAGGACATCGCGCCGACAATCGGGGCGCTGATTGGCGCCCCCGCGCCGGCCACCTACACCGGCCGTCCGCTCGCCAACGCCGTCACCACCGGCTCGGGGCGGCCGCGCGTGGTGTCGGTGATCGTGCTCGATGCCATGCGCGCGGAGTACTTCGACCGCTATTCCGCCGAGATGCCGGCGCTGAGCCGCATGCGGCGCGAAGGCGCGTGGTTCTCCGAGGCCCGGGCCACAGTGCTGCCCACCGTCACCGGCGTCGGCCACGCCACGATCGGCACCGGCTCCGATCCCCGCTTCCACGGCATTACCGTCAACAACCTGTTCAACCGCGCCACCGGCAAGGCGCAGCCGGCGTATGAAGGGCTCGACCCGCAGGAGCTGATGGCGCTCACGCTGGGTGACAGCTGGAACCTCGCCACCAACGGCGCGGCGGTGATCATTGGCCAGGGCGGCGCGATTCGCGCCACCGCCGGACTGGTTGGCCGCGGCTCGTGCCTGGTCGGCGCCAAGAAGGTGATCGCCGCCAGCTACGGCGGCGCCGATGGCGGCTGGGAGACCAATCCGAACTGCTACACCATGCCCGCTGCGCTGACGCCATTTGTCGGCCGCCAGGTGTGGGAAGCGGCCGGCGGCAAGTGGCTGGGCCACGACATTGCCAGCAGCTCGAAGTTCCGCGCCTCGAGCCTGTTCCAGAAGTTCGAAGCCGAGGCGGTGATGGCGGTGGTCGCGGCGTCGAACGCCGGCGCGGACGACATCACCGACCTGGTCTTCGTCAACATGAAGGGCCCCGACTACGTCGGCCACATGCACGGGCCCGACTCCGAGGAGATGCGGCAGACGCTGGCCGAACTCGATCGGCAAATCGCCGCTTACCTGGCGCTGATCGACAAGAAGGCCGGCCCCGGGCGCAGCCTCACCGTGATCACCGCCGACCACGGCACGCCCGGTGGGCCCGGGCCCTGGCGCCGGCACTACACCGACCAGATCATCCCGCTGGTCAACCAGCGCTTCGACCCCGAGGGCAAGGTGATTCAGTACTACGGTGATGCCGCGAACAATCAGTTGTTCATCGATACCGCGCGCCTGCGATCCCTCGGCTACACGCTGAAGGACGTCGCGACCATGCTCGAAGGCATCGACTATCTCGCGGCGGCGTTCACCGAGGACGAGGTGCGCGCGGCGCAGGCGGTGCTGCGCAGGTGAAGCTGGCCGCCTCGTCGATGCTGCCGGCGCCCTTGTAGCGCGCCACCTTCGGATAAACACACAGCGGCCGCGAGCGGTCGACCTTGCCGCCCGTGCTGTGGGTGGCAAGCAACTGGTTGGGCGCGTCGCCTTTCTCGACCCACTGCTCGAGCGCGGTCACCGCGTCGAACTGGTTCGGCCCGGGTCCGCCGGAGCAATGGCCCATACCCGGCGCCGTGAACAGGCGAAAGAAGTCCTGCGTCTGTACCGGGCCACCCATGGCCTTGACGACACTGTCGTAATAGGCCACCGCCGTCTGCGGCGGCACCACCGGATCGGCCCACCCCGTGTAGACCAGCAGCTTGCCGCCGCGCTTCTTGAACGGCGCGAGGTTCGGGTCCACGGCTGCCATGTACGGCACCTGCTGTTCGGCGTACGCCAGGTCGCGATCCCAGTCGATGGTCCGGAAGTCCCAGTTCGGGTTGTGGAACAGGAAGTACTTGAAGAACCCGACGCGGCTCGGCTCCTTGGCGTCGGTGATGTACTGGCGCCAGCCCTGGATGGCGATCTCGCCGAAGCCCTCGCTGCCGCGCGGCCAGCCGGTGTAGATCAGTTTGCCCGTGCGCGGGCTCTTCGTGCCTTCGTACATCCGCTGCGCGGCTGCGACCTGCGGCGGGGTGAGGCACGCGGCCTCATCCGCTCCGGCCTTGCAGGCGAGCGCCGCGGGATCGAACGTGCAGCGGCGCGGGTCGTCGATCAGCCCGTCCTTCAGACCGTCGTTGGCGTCGCACGACGCGACCGCCGCTTTGGTGAGCAGCGCCAGCTTCGGCTGGGTCAGCAGCGCCGTCCCGTCGGGGCCGTGCGTCGCCATCCACGACGCGAGGAACCCGAAGGTCTGCCGAATCCGATCGTTGGCCGGCGCCCCGGCGACAATGCCGTCGTAATCATCGGGATAACGCTGCGCCTCGGAGAGGGCCTGGTGCCCGCCGCTCGAGCAGCCGACGAAGTACGACCGCTCGGCGAAGCGCCCGGCGGCGTTGCGGATGACCAGCTTGGCCGACGTCGTCATGACGTGGATCGCGCGGTGGCCGAAATCGATCACCTTCTCCGGATGCCCCTGCCCGAAGATCACATCGTCCCCGGTATGGCCGGTGTCGGTGCTGGCGGTGGCATAGCCGCGGCGCAGCGCGTTGGCCATGGCGGCATACGAGATTGAACCCTGGTAGCCGCCATTGCCCACGGCCTGGAACTTCCCGTTCCACGCTTCGGCCGGCGGAATCCAGACTTCGAACTTGATTTCGGAGTCGCTGGTCGGCCGCGCGGTGGCCTCGACGCGGCAGAAGGCGGGCACGGTCAATGCGGCCTGCGCGCCCGGCGGCGTGAAGCTGCCGCCGGCGACCATGGCGGCGGCGTTGATCGTGACGTCGGGAATCGTCAACGCCACGAGCGTCGTGCAGTCGATGGCCGCAGCCGTGACGGCGGTGTGGGTCAGCAGCGGCATCGACGCGACGAGCGTTCCGGCGAGCAAGCGGCGAATCATGCGGGGGCCTCCTGGGCTGGGGTGATTATAGAGGCGCCCGCCGGCGCGCCGGCATTATCCGGCTGGCTGGGTGCGACATGTGGCGTCCGCCTTCAGGCGGACTATCTCGCGCCCGGCGGCAAGTGCTGCAGGAAATAGCGCGCGATCAGCTCGTAGACGTGCAGCGACGTCCCCGCGCCCTCGGAAATGCTGTGGCTGCGGTTCGGATAGATCATCGCATCGAACGGCTTGCCCAGCTCGATCAGCCGGTTGATCAGCCGCTCGGTGCCCTGCGCGTGCACGTTGTCGTCACCCGATCCATGCACCACCAGCAGCTTCCCTTGCAGGCCTTCGGCAAAATTGATGGCCGATCCGATTTTGTAGCCCTCGGGGTTTTCCTGCGGCAGGCCCATGTAGCGTTCCTGGTAGATGGTGTCGTACAGCGTCTGGTCCGGCACGGGCGCGACCGAGACGCCCACCTGGTAGACATCAGGGAAGCGGAACATCGCGTTCAGCGTATTGGTGCCGCCGCCGCTCCAGCCCCACACGCCGATGCGCGTGCGATCCAGGAACGGGTACTTTGCCGTGAGCGCGCGAATGGCGGCCGCCTGGTCTTTCGACGACAGGTCGCCGACGGTGCCGTAGACCACCTTGCGCCAGTCGGCGCCGCGCGGCGCGGGCGTGCCGCGGTTGTCGACACTCAGCACGACGTAGCCGGCTTCCGCGAGCGCCCGATGGAACAGCATCCCGTTGCCGCCCCAGGCGTCGTTGACCGTCTGCGCCGCCGGTTCGCCATAGACATGCGAGATCACGGGATAGCTCTTCGAGGCATCGAAGGTTGACGGCTTCAGCATGTAGCCGTCGAGGATCACGCCTTCGCCGATGTCGATGCGGAAGAACTCCACCGTCGTCTTCAGCACCGGCTGCAGCTTGGCGACGACCGCCGACGGATCAGTCAGCGTCCTCAGGGCCTTGTGGGACGGCAGTTCGATCACGTCGGTGACCGGCGGCCGGTCGAACTGCGAATAGGTGTGGAACGCCAGCTTGCCGCCCGGCGCCACGTCGTAGCGGTGCGTGCCGGGCTGCGTCGACGGCGTCACGCGTTCGGGCGCGCCACTGCCATCGAGCTTCGACCGATACAAGTAGCGCTGCCCGGCGTCACCGGGCGAGGCGCGGAAGTACATCCATCCGCCTTTCTCGTCGAACCCCGCAATGTCGGTGACATCGGCGTCGAACTTCGTGATCAGCTGCCCGTCGCCGCCCTCGCGCGGCACGCGATAGACGTGCTGCCAGCCGTCACGCTCGCTCATCCACAGGAACGTCCGGCCGCCGTCAATCCACGGCACTTCCTCGACGATGTCGACCCAGCTGTTGGACTCGTCGCGGAAGACGCGCTTGACCGCGCCGGTCTTGACGTCGGCGGTCAGGAAATCGTTGCGGTTCTGCTGGCGGTTGAGTTGCTGAATCGACACGGTGTTGGCGTCGATCCAGCCGATGCGGGCCAGGTAGCTGTTGCGCGGATCGCCCTCGGTCTTGATCCACTGCGTGGCGCCGCCTGCCGCGCTCACCACGCCGACCCGCGCCGCCGAGTTGGTGGTGCCGGCCTTCGGATACGGAATCCTGGTGATGACCGGGTACAGCGAATCCGTGTTGTTGATCAGCGAGAAGATCCCGACGCCGGTGGTGTCGAACTGCCAGTAGACGATCGACCGGCCGTCGGGGCTGAAGCGGAAGCCGTCGCGAACACCGAACTCCTCCTCGTACACCCAATCCGAGGTGCCATTGATCGTCGTCTCGGAGCCGTCAGTGGTGAGCTGCGTGATGCGCCCGTCGTCGATGCTCTCGACGTAGATGTTGTTGGCGCGGACGTAGCCGACGCGGGTCGCGTCGGGCGAGAACTTCGCGAACATCAAGGTCGAGGGCGGCGCGCCGCCGCCCAGTTGCTTGAGGGCGCCGCTCTTGAGGTGCAGCACCCAGTAGTCGCCGCGCGTGTTCTGGCGCCACACCTTCTGCGTGTTGGTGAACACCAGCAGGCGCGAGCCATCGTCCGACCACACGTAGTCGGCGATCTCGACCGGCTTGGTGGCACCGGTGGGCGCCAGGCGCGAACCGGGAATGAGGACCGAACGCGCGCCGGTGGCGGCGTCGTAACGAACGATGTCCCAGCCGGCGTCGGTGCCGGGTGCCCGCTCGACGCTGGTATAGGCGGTGCCGTCCTCGAGCCATCGTGCCGGGCCGAAGCGCGGCAGCGCGAATTCGTTGGCCTTGAAAATACGCTCGATCTGCTGATCGAGCACGCGCGCCCGCTCGTCTTGCTGCGCCGAGATCGGGGCCGTCAGGAGCGCGGCCGCGAGGGCGGTCGCCATGAGGCGGGTCGGATTCAGGGTCATCGTTCCGGCATTATCAACGGTAACCGGGCCCGCAGGCGAGGGCCTCGACCATGGCAGGACTTGCCAGCTTGGGCGGCCGGCGGCGTGGCAGATTCTGCGCGGTTCGCAACCGCCCACGGTCCTCCGGCCCAGTGAAGCCGGCCATTGCCGTCGTGGCACACCGTTCGCACCTTTGGGTGCGCATGCACACCACCCGGCTCCGCCCCGTCGCACGCGAGACCCCCAGGATCCTGTCATTGCGATCAGTGACGGTCGTAATCGATGAAGACCTGGCGCGGCTGTATGGCGTCACGACCAGCCAGCTCAATCAGGCGCTGAAGCGCAATCGACGCCGGTTCCCCAAGGACTTCGCGTTCCAGCTCTCCGTGGCCGAGTGCCGGATCTTGAAATCACAATCTGTGATCTCAAGTGGCGCCCATGGCGGCCGGCGCACGCCGCCATGGGCGTTCACCGAACACGGCGCCATCATGGCGGCATCGCTTCTGAATACCGGCCGCGCGATTGACATGAGCGTCTTCGTCGTGCGCGCGTTCGTGCGGCTGCGCGAGTGGGCAGCCCCGCACCGGGCGTTGGTCGCGAAGCTCGACTCACTGGAACAGCGCGTGAACGGTCACGACGACGACCTCAATGGCATCATCGCGACGCTGCGGCGCCTGGTCGCGCCGCCCGCCAGGCCGCGCCGCGCGATTGGATTCTCGTCGCCGCCCGCCCCACCGGCCGCGCGCACGGGTGCGGCGCGGCGGCCGGCCAGATAAGCGCCCTCGCTGGGGCTACATTCGCGCGCGCAGTTCGGCGTCGATGGCCGACAGGAACTCTTCCGTCGTCAAGTAGGGGTGGTCCGGCCGGATCAGGATGGCCAGGTCCTTCGTCATGCGACCTGATTCGACGACGTCGACGCAGACCTTTTCGATCGTTTCGGCAAACGCCACCACCTCCGGCGTGTTGTCGAACCGTCCGCGATACTGCAAGCCGCGCGTCCACGCGTAGATCGACGCGATCGGGTTGGTCGAGGTCGGCTTGCCCTGCTGGTGCATGCGGTAGTGCCGCGTCACCGTGCCGTGGGCCGCTTCGGCCTCAACCGCCTTGCCGTCGGGCGACATCAGCACCGACGTCATCAGGCCGAGCGAGCCGTAGCCCTGCGCCACCGTGTCGGACTGCACGTCGCCGTCGTAGTTCTTGCAGGCCCACAGGTAGCCGCCGCTCCACTTCAGGTTCGACGCCACCATGTCGTCAATCAGCCGATGCTCGTAGGTCAGGCCCTTGGCCTCGAACTGCGGCTTGAACTCGGCGTTGAAGACACGTTCGAAGGTGTTCTTGAAGGTGCCGTCATACACCTTGAGGATGGTGTTCTTCGACGACAGGTAGACCGGGTAGTTGCGGCCGAGCGCGTAGGTGAAGCAGGCGCGGGCAAACCCTTCGATCGAGGCGTCGAGGTTGAACATGCCGAGGGCGATGCCGCTGCTCTTGGCCTTGATGATCTCGCGCGAGATCGGCTCGCCGCCGCCCTCGGGGGTCCAACTCAGTGTGAGCGTGCCGGCGCCGGGGAACGTGAAGTCCTGCGCGCGGTATTGGTCGCCGAACCCGTGACGGGCCACCACCACCGGCTTGTCCCAGTGAGGCACCAGGCGCGGCACGTTCTTGCAGATGATCGGCTCGCGGAAGATCGTGCCATCCAGGATGTTGCGGATGGTGCCGTTCGGCGACTTCCACATCTGCTTGAGGCCGAATTCCTTCACGCGCGCTTCGTCGGGCGTGATGGTCGCGCACTTCACCGCAACGCCGTACTGCTTGGTCGCGTTGGCCGAATCGATCGTGATTTGATCGCCGGTCTGGTCGCGGGCCTCGACGCCAAGGTCGAAGTACTTCAGGTCGATGTCGAGATACGGAAGGATGAGTTGCTCGCGAATCTTCTGCCAGATGATGCGCGTCATCTCGTCGCCGTCCATCTCGACGACGGGGTTCTTGACCTTGATCTTGGCCACCGGGGGACTCCTTAAGAGAATGAGAGCGAAAACGGGACGCAGTGAAACGTTAAATCATATCGCAGGTTGCCCCGCCAGGCCGATTACAGCGTCTTGAGGAAGGCGCCGGGATGACGGGGCGGGCCTGTCCGATCAGGATGCCCGCCGGCACGAGCGCGGCGGCAAGAATCCAGGCGGTGGTGCGCATAGCGCCGCTGATGCTAGCACGGTAAAAACAGGAGATTAGGAGTTCAGGAGAACAGTATTTGAGGAGACATTCTTCTGAACTCCTATCCTCTTGTTGAGTTTGCATTCTGGGCTACGCTCGATCATGGCTCGCTTGATTGTCGTGGCCCTCCTGTTGGGCTTTAGCCGGCTCGCGGCCCAGGCGCCGGCGACGCCGCAGGTAGTGACGCCCTTCCCGACGGCGCTCACCGGCACGCTCGTCTTCCAGTCCGACCTTGCCGGCCCGGACAACCCGCAGGGCCGCACGCGCATCTACACCCTGAACCTCGCCACCGGGGTCGTCGTGCCCCTTACCCGCGGTCGCGATCATCGTGACGAGAGCCCGCGCTGGTCGCCCGACGGCGCGCGGATCGCGTTCAAGTCGAACCGAAGCGGCAACCAATACGACCTCTATGTGATGGATGCGAACGGCGCCAACGCCGTGCGCGTCACCGACCATCCCGCCAACGACAACGACCCGGTCTGGATGCCCGATGGGCAAAGCCTGATCTTCAACTCCGAACGCGACAGCCGCGGCGACCTGTATCGGGTGTGGCTGAACGACCGGCGCGTCGAGCGGCTGACCCACCACTTCGTCGGCCGCGCCATCATGCCCAACGTGTCGACCGATGGGCGGTCGGTGGCGTTTGCCGCCCAGACCCTCGCCCGCCTGCAGTTCTGGGAGTTCCAGGTCCACGTGCTCGACCTCGCCAGCGGCCGCACGCGCGCGCTCGACAACAGCGGCGGCGCCTGCTGGCCGGCGTGGTCGCCCGACGGCCGTTCGCTCGCCAACGTGCTGCTCGCCACTGAACCGTCGACTCTCCAGGTGCGAAGCGCCGATGGCGGCAGCGCGAGAACCCTGCGCGGCATGCCGGCGATGTGGCACTACTACCCCGAATGGTCGCGCGATGGGCAGTGGCTGGCGCTCTCGGTCAGCCCCGCCCATCACGACGGCGAGGATTGGGACCTGGCCATCGCGCCCACCGACGGCTCGCGCCCTGCGCAACGCGTCACCTCGGGAGCGGGTCACGACCGCTTGCCAGACTGGAAGCCGTAACGCAGAATCGTCGGGTGCGACGCCTCCTCCTCCTCGCCGCCTTGACTCTTGGCGGCTGCACCCAGCAGACCCAGCTCGCGGTCACCGACCGCCTGAAACCATGCACCGGCGACGACACGCCGGTCGACGCCTTCTGCGGCACCCTCAAAGTGTTCGAGAACCGGGCGACGAAGCAAGGCCGCCAGATCGACCTGAACATCGTCGTGCTGCCGGCCCTGCGCGCCGACGCCAAGCCCGACCCGTTGTTCTTCCTGGCCGGCGGCCCCGGCC
>ERZ1292640.265-Hain-H43-02um-R1-265-length-42311-cov-9_pt1 | contig 42311 bp, 55 predicted proteins | sample MGYA00564404_ERZ1292640 | MGnify/ENA primary metagenome ERZ1292640 (study PRJEB36523, sample SAMEA6512636) | groundwater metagenome | collected 2019-01-08 | study: AquaDiva: Metagenomics assemblies of 32 groundwater samples | reverse complement strand
ATATGAACTCTTACATAAAACTCATGAGACCGCTTAATGGAATCATGTCAGTTATAGCTGTTTGGATAGGCACTCTGCTGGCAGGCGCGTTATTTGTTCCGGACAACAGTATAATTTTTGGTATGGTGACCGTTTTTCTCATATCCGGCGGCGGCATGGCCATAAACGATTTCTTTGATATAGAAATTGACAAGCTAAACAAGCCCAATAGACCACTTGCTTCTGGAAAGGTTTCCAAGCGAGCTGCACTGGCGTATTCAGGAATTTTATTTATCATCGGAAATGCCGCAGCCTTCATGATAAGCTTTGAAGCATTTATCACGGCTGTTATTGTATCGGCTTTGCTCATTGCCTATGCTGCCCACCTCAAGAAGACAATATTGATAGGCAACCTAATCGTCAGCGGCCTTGTTGGTCTTACGTTTGTTTTCGGCGGCATAATAATCGGAGACTACATACCAGTTTTACCGCTCGCGTTGCTTGCTTTCCTTTCGAATACGGCACGGGAAATCTACAAGACAATAGACGATGCGCTGGGCGACCGGAGATACAACGTAAACAGTCTGGCCATAAAATTAGGCGTTGTAAAGACCAGAATAATAGGCAACACCTTTCTCATAGTAGCAGTTGCATTCAGCTTTGTGCCTTACATTCTCGGCATGCTGGGCATCATGTACCTCTTTTTTGTCCTCTTCGCAGATATAGTGTTCCTTTCAGCTATCGTAGCCCCAGCCAAATACGGTTCTAAGCTTATCAAAATTGCTATGCTCATTGCCCTGATAGCATTTATTGCAGGTGCAGTAAAGATTTGATAAGCATGAAAAAATTCATTAAAAGCTACGGCGGAAAGAAAATATGCCTAGTAACAGAAGGCAACAAAGCAAAGCCGCTTGTTATATTGGCACATGGCTGGACTACAAGTAAAAACGGCAGAACAGTTCCGCAAATGAGAGATGCATTTAAAAAAGCCGGTTTTGCGACAGTCTGTTTTGATTTCTACGGACACGGAGAAAGTGAAGGCAAATTCAAAGATATGATACTTTCAATAGGCATAAGAAACATGCTTGACGTTGCGAAATTTGCGAGAAATGCCGGGTACAAAAAAATCTGCATGTTCGGCTCCAGTTTCGGCGGTATGGTTTCCCTTCTATCAGCACCAAAAATCATGCCGACAGCTTTAATAGTAAAAGCTCCTCCGTCATTTTACATAAAGTGTATGCTTGCAAACAAGGAAGGAAAAAAATTCAGCGAAGACTGCAGGAAATACACCGCTTACAAGACTGCAGGAAAAATAAAGTGCCCTGTTCTTATAATACATGGCACAAAGGATGACGTAGTTCCAATAAGCCAGAGCAGAAAACTATTCAAAATGCTTCCGAACTGCAAGATGATTGAACTAAAAGGTGTCACACATGACTTCACAGATGTGCAGAATGTAAGAGCGGCAAAAGACGCTGCAGCTTTCCTTGCCGGTGTAGTAAGAATTTAATTCTTAGAAAATTCAAACGGCGACACAACTTCTTTTGCATATTTTTCTTTTGCCTTCAGCAGCCGCTCGCGCTGTTGATGAATCTGATCAAAAAGCTCCTGTGGAATGTCGTGTTCTTCTTTATATATTGTTTCTATTCTTTCAAGCTTTTCGAGAAGGTTTGTTATTTTTATTGAGAATTGCCTTTCATAGGCTTCTCTCGAATATTCCTTTTTGAAAACTGCTTTGAAAAGGCCTCTCAGGTCTTCGAACTTCGGGATGAAACCAATCGGTGTTTTTATTGCACCATATTCGTTGTGAAAGCGTCCCTCCATCCAAAGCAACCATATTTTTTTGTCTGTCTTTTCATTGAGATATTTATCATTTTCTTTAAGGAAATAGTTTGTCGTGAAAACTATTGGTGGTTTTGTGGCTGATCCAAACTTCAAATGATTGTTAATATACGCCCCTAGTGGAACTACAAGGAAATCTATAATAGCCATCGGGTCATGCTTGCGCACTCCTGCCTGGCCAATCGTAGCTGAAGTTGTTTCTGATTCAAGTGATGCGCCGATAAATACGCCGTGCTGCCAGTCAAAGGACTGAACAACTGGTGGTGAGGTGTGTGGATCACGACCTCCGTAAATAATCACAGAAACTAGAACGCCGTCTGGATTATGCAGGTTTACATCAGCATTTGGAAGTTCCTGTATCTTTATTGTATAACGTGCGTTTTTGTGCGCCGGTAAAATCTCGTTGCCATCTGGACCTATGTTACCAGTTTTCCAGTGACCTGCATAGTTTATGCCTGCCTCGGGAAGCGTTTTTTCCATTCCAAGCCAATAGGGATTGTTGTCGGCTACAAGTATGTTTGAAAAAATAAGTTCCCTTGGCGTAACAAGGGTGTGATAAATAAGAGGATCGTCTATTGGATTGACATCTTGTATGATGCCGAAGATCCCTTGCTCGACGTTTACTGCAAACATCTTTCCGTCAGCGCCCCGTCTCAGGTAGAGTATATCATCACCAACTATTTTCTGGCCTGGTATCATGGCTGTTGACGTTTTTCCACAGGCACTCGGAAACGCTCCACAAAAATATGTTGTTCTTTTCTTTCCTTCTGGTTCTACACCCATCAGAAACATGTGTTCACAAAGCCAGTCTGAGTGGTTGGCCTTATTTATAGCAAGCCGCATTGCCAATTTCTTTAAGCCAACACTGTTGCCAGCATACTGGGTATTCACTGAAAAGACCCGGTTCTCTTTCAGGTCTATGTATATTCTCTTATTCTCATGATTCCTGCTTACGCTGTTCTCAAGTTCCCCTGAAGCATGAACAAAATGGAAGAAATCTTTTGAACCATTCATATGCTTGAACTCTTCATAACCCTGCCGGTAAATAATATTCTCGCTGTGGGCGACATAGGCGGAATCGGTTATCTGTAATGCAGGAATTGCAAATCTGGAACCCGTCGGACCAAGGCAAAAAAACATTACAAGCATTTCTCTTCCTTTCATGATTCCATCCATGAGAGAGAAAATTTCCTCAAGACACTTGTCCCTGTCGCCAGTATTGATTGATTTGCTAAGTCTTTCATCACCGGATAGCAGAACTTTTGTTTTTTCCTTATCTCTTCCCTGATCATAATAGCCGTCAAAATGAACTGAATGTCCTGGTGTGGATAGCCTCGCTTCTTCTTTGTTCTTAAAAACCAGTTCTCTGATATAGTTCTTATCTTCTTCGGAACCTGTAAGGACAGTTATCTTGCTTGGTTTGCATAATTTAGAATATCTTTCTACAATATCAATAACATACTGGTTGTTCAATTTATCCAGCTTCGCACGATTTTTTTCATCCATCATAAAGAAGCACCATGTTTTACGTCATTGCAAGCGGCGAAGATGTTTTCAAACAGGCTTTCTATGTCATTTTCTGCCACAGAAGAGAAAGCTATCCTTAGCATATTTCCTATTGATATGACACCGGTATCATATTTCTTGAGCAATGTCTGCCGGACTTTCTCTGCATCAATACCTTTCAATTCAACACACATGAAATAGCCAGAATTGAATGGCAGTGCGTGAAAATACTCTGCGTATTTTTTATTTTTTAATACGTCTTCAACCTTTTCAAATCTGGTCTTTAATATGTTGAAATTTTTCTCAGCTTCCTTTTCATAGGATGACTGGATGGAATGAAGCACAAGACTCTGTGAAAGTTGCGAAGCGCTCGATATGTTTCCTCTAACAGCACCTGCTGTCTTGTCCTCCAAAACCTTATAATCCTCTTCCCTTGCGCCTTTGAAGCCATAGGTAATAAATCCAACCCGAAGACCCCATGCATACATTTCCTTTGTTGGCCCATCGATCTTGACTGCCAAGACATTTTCATGGATATCAGAAAGCATGGAAAAAATGGATTCCCTATAGATTCCATCTTTATAGACAAATCCAAAATAGGCATCGTCTATAATAACAATATTTTTATTTCCAGCTTCTTCCGAGGACTTTATTGCATCTGCAATTTCCCCCGCTTCGTCATTGGTAGGCGTATAACCGGTTGGATTGTTTGGAAAATTAAGAAGTATAATATTCTTGCCACTGCCGGACAGTTTTTCCTTAAAGCTCTTGATGTCAAACATGCCATTCTCGAATGTATTGAATGTTTCCAGCACACCACCATAGGCGTTTTCAAATATCAACCGATAATTCCCCCATAGTTTGTCAGGCAACAAAATATGATCGCCTTTTTCTACGAACAAATATCCTGCCATGCTCAGCGCATGCGTCAGTGCATGTGTAGCCACGGGAAGGCTTATCTCTGCTTTCAGTGAGGGATTTTTTCTATATATCATCTCTCTCCATAGCTTGCGGAGAACTGGCTTGCCGTAACTTGAAGCATAAGGAAAGACGTCTTTTGGATTGAGGAGAATTTTATCAGCTATTGAAGAAAGCCTCATGGGCGTATTGTCATCCTGAGTGGCTATACCGATAGTTGCGTTGATTCTTTTTCCCTCTGCTTCTGCGCCCTGCGCAACTATGCCTTCCTTCGGGAAAAAAATAGCTTTTCCTCGCTCAGACAAAAGGTCACAAATAACTGGATTGAGCCTTCTATTTAACTCAATGGCTTGTTTATTCAAAGTCATTTTAATTCTATGGTCGTGAAGCTTAAAAATTAAGATAGCTCATAGATAAAGCAATTGAAGAGCTGGTTAGAAACATGTATTTATATTTACTTCAGGGATAAATTCAAGTGAGAGTAATGAGTAAGATACAGGACTATGCTATAAAGAACAACATCAAAGCGAAGGAATGTGTTTATCATACATGGCGTGATGCTAGGAACAAAAAGAACGAGTCCACGGGCAAGATACGCGTCCTTGTGCTGCCAAAAAGCACCACAGCAATGGTAGAGTACACTTGTCCTGAATGCAAGCATGAAGCTTACGCGGAGCAGGAATGGAAAAGACCTTTTAATATTAAATGCGCAAAATGCGGCTTCAAGATAACCGTGCCGAAGATGAAGGCCGCGGCCAAGAAAGAAGCAAAAGCAGATAATGCTAAAATCAAGGGTTAATGTTTGTAAATGCCTAGTTCTATTTTTGTTCTCTCAACGGTTACAGGCCATTCTGCTTCTAGTTTTTGATAAGCAGCTGTGGGAACTGAAACCAACCAGACGTACTCTGTGTGACGTTTTAATACGTTACATATTATAGAGCCGTTTTCTCTGCGAGAAGAAGCTAAAATACAAGAATCGTAGGCTTTATCAATTTCAGATACTTCTAAAATATGTCCTCTTCTAGGCGTTCCCATTAAAACCAACTTTACTACTCTTTAAAGTCTTATAAACCTGTTCTTTAAATAAACTTATTCTATAGTCAAATTATGGAAGACGGGAAATATTCTATCGGCAGCGATCTGGAAAGACGCAGGACTGAAGCCGAGAGCACTACCGGTGTGCCGCATCATTATGGATTAACTTTTGTGGATGGAAGAGATGTCGTTGGATATATGGCTGACTTTTCCCAAAGAAGGCCAGACAAGCACGTTATCTTTTACTCTGAAGAAATAACGTTACATATTCCGGAAAATGCAATACGGGTACTTGGCAATGATGATATAACTATTAAGCCGAACCTCTGAGCGTCTTTTCATAGGCCCCCATCTGCTCTTTTAAACACCTCACAGTAACCTCGTTGTTAGTCCTTACTGCCTCGTCTCTTGTTTTGTAGAATGCGTCTTCCGGGGCCGTCACCATCCAACTGTACGGGTAGGTGGTTGTACGCTGTCTTCTTTCTATATTACACAACACGCGACCGTTTGTTTTACTTACAAAAGAAAGCATACAATTATCATATGCAGATGGCAGTGACTCAATATCCTTAACGGAGTTGTCAATGGAATGTCTTGGTCTGCTCATATTGTTCCCTTTAGCTGCGTGTATAACTTCTCTACATTTCTTTTGCAGACATGGTCATGATAGCGGAAACCGCCGCCCATGGACTTGGGCACATGCATAAGCTCGTGAATAATTGTCTTTGTCTGCTCTTCCTCATTCATTTTGTCAAATTTTTCAGAAATAACCTCAATCACGTAATGCGCCTTCAGATCAAGGGCAGCCTGCATGACGCGCGGCATAGCATGACATCTTGCTAGAGTATATCGTGACTGGCTGCCAGTAGAGCGTAAAAACTTTATCCGAGAGAAGTCATGTTTTATGCCCGTCCTTTCAGCTATGTTTTTTGCCCTTGCTTCTATATCAGGAGCCGGATGGTATTTTATCATGCATCAAAATTGAATGGAAAGGTTAAATGAATATCTGCTCAGATAAGAACATGAAACTGATAGATTTGGACTTATCAAAAGTTGAATTTAGTTCTAATGATACAAAATTAGGAATTAGAATTCCAAAAACTCTTAGTATGGATCTTGCGTATGAAACAGGAACTCATATAGGAGATGGACATATTTCATGTTATAAAAGAAAAGACGGCAATCTTTATCTAAGCGATTATTCTGGTGATTTTAGAGATGAATATGATTTTTACCAAAACGTATTAATTCCAATTTTATACGAACTTTATAATAAAAAATTATTACCTTATAAATCTACTAAAAATACTATAAAATTAGTAATAAAAAGTAAAGCAATAACTACATTTAAAATTAATTCTTTGGGTCTTGCTAATGGATGTAAAAATGGTATAATAAAGATACCAAAAATTATTATGGATTCTGGTTTAGAATTTAAAAAATCCTGTCTTGGGGGTATAATAGACACAGATTTCTCTTTAGTTTTTAGGCATGGAAAATATCCAAAAATAACAGGATCACTAATTTCAGAGAACAAAAAATTAAAAAATCAGATATTAGATATTCTGGAAGATTTAAACATAAAATATACATGTTGCTTTTACAAGCACTTCGATAAAAGGTTTAATAAAAACTATTCAGAATTTAAAATAGATATAAATGGAAAAGAGAATTTAGATAAATGGTTAAAGGAAATTGGATTTCGAAGTCCTAAACATTCGGTAAAGTTAAACTTATGGAGAAAATTTGGCTTTTGTGAGAAATTTTTAAGCTATAATGATAGAAAACATATATTAGAAAATGCCACGTTAGCTCAGTTGGTAGAGCGTTAGCAAAATGCCGCTAAACCTTGGTAAGGTAAAGAATTGCCTCTAGAAAGGCATTCGCCGATAGGTCCTGAGTTCGATCCTCAGACGTGGCTTTAGGATGTTAGAAATTTTCCATGCCTCTTATTTTCTCAAATTCAGGAACATATCTTTCCTCAAACGGAAATGGCGTCTCGAGCCAGACTCTTACTATTTCCTTTGCAACGTCAGGCTCCATGGCATTAAGCGCTAGAATATTAGCATTATTTATTCCCCGTGAATTTCTTGCTTCCTCAGCATCACGACAGTGAACAGCATAGGCACCAGGAACCTTGTTTGCAGCCATGGCTGTGCCGGCACCAGTCCTACATATGACTATACCTCTTGAATATTCGCCCTTTGCAACAGCTTCAGAAACCTTTCTCGCTACGTCCGCATAGGAACCGTCACCAAAGTCGCCTACTTCAAGCGAGAGCTCTGTCCTCATGTAAGTTACCAGCGCGTCCTTGAGAGGAACTTGTTTTGGAATACAACCTATCGCAACTTTTTCATACATTTGCTCATCTCTATTCAGTTTACTCTGAGTGCTTAAATTAGTTACACCTTCGAGATTGTATGAACATTCTGAATATTTTAGTATGAACAATTTATTTTTCACTTTTTATACAGGAAAAACAATGTATAACTATGGCGAAGGCAAATTCTCAATTGAAAAAAATCATCATCATGATTGTAATAGCTGAACTGGTTGGAATAATTGGTTCTGTGTTCACGGCGCCTGCTATCGGGTCGTGGTATGCTAGCCTCAACAAGCCCTGGTTCACGCCTCCTTCGTGGGTTTTCGGCCCGGTGTGGCTAACACTTTATGCACTCATGGGTATTGCAGCCGGTCTTGTCTGGCACTCGAAGAGCAAAATTAAAGAAAGGGTGCTGCAGATGTATGGATTTCAATTGTTTCTGAACTTAGTTTGGTCGCTGCTATTTTTTGGCCTGCGCAATCCTCTATATGGCCTGATTGATATTGTTTTGATGTGGATAGCAATAGCTGCTACGATATTCATGTTCTATAAAGTTAACAAAAAATCCGCTGGGCTGCTGGTGCCATATATAATTTGGGTCTCAATAGCTACTGCTCTGAATTATTATGTGCTGGTGCTTAACTGAACTTTACTACTCTTCGAGGCCGTCCTGTAATGTAAACTCATGTTTTCTTATTTCCCTTTCGACAGCCGCTGCAGCTGTTCTGTAGCTTGAAAGTACTGCATCCCTTAGCGGACCACTATAAACTTCGCTTCTTTCTGCACCATCCATAAGAGCTCCTAATATTTCTAAATCTGTCCTTAGCGTTTTGATGTATCCTTTTATTTGTCCGTCGTTCATGGCTAGAAATATGATGGGTAAGTTTAAAAAACAATTATCTCTCGTTATTTCCAACTATAAAAAACTATCCATCATAGTGTAACCATGAAAATTGCACTTGTAGCGTCTTTACTCGGACAACCGGCATCGCAGAGCCCAGAAAGAATTGAAACGAAGAAGCTTGACATTGTCGGAGAACTTAACGGCAAGCCGGGCGCTGAGATAGTCATGTACAGGGGTGGACCAGAAAAGCCTGACATCGACGGCCATTATCACATGACACTTGGACCTGGAGAAAAACACAATACTGTTACGATTTATGAAGTATTAGACATGCCAGAAGCCCCCTATACAGAATTAACGACAAACGGACACCTTATGTATGCCAGACTTATTCGAGGATTTCAGTGGCAGGAACCTTATATTGAACACATGTGCTTTACAGATCTAACAGACGATGGCGTTCCTGATGTCTTACTGGTATCTCCTGGTCACAGGAACGGCAAGGTGATAAGCTACGACACCAACAAAGGTCAGTATAAGATGCTTAAGCTTGTGGTTGTCCCGGACGAAGCGAAGAAATTCTAGGTTTGACTCATTGGAAGGTAGAATTAAAGCATTTCTTTCCGAATTAATAGCATGTTTGACCTCATCGGCATTATTTTACATCTTGACACTTATCTAAGCGCCATAATCAATGACTACGGACTTCTTGTATATCTTATATTGTTTTTGATAATATTCCTTGAGACAGGGCTGGTGGTAACTCCGTTTTTGCCCGGTGACAGCCTGCTTTTTGTCGCAGGCACCCTCGCCGCAGCAGGCCTGCTTAATTTTGCATGGCTTTTTGTCATATTTGTTGTGGCTGCAATAATTGGCGACACTGTAAACTACTGGATAGGACACCACTTTAGCAAACGTGTGCTGGAGAAAGGGAGAATAAGATTTGTCAAGAAAGAACACCTTCAAAGAGCTAATGTTTTCTATGAGAAGCACGGCAACGAGACAATAATAATTGCGCGCTTTATGCCTTTCATACGCACGTTTGCACCGTTTGTAGCAGGAATTGCGAGGATGGAGTACAAAAGATTTATCTCCTACAATGTAATAGGCGGCCTAGTGTGGGTAGCTGCTTTCCTCACAGCAGGCTACTTTTTCGGCAACATACCTATTGTAAAAGATAATCTGGGGCTTGTTGTCGTTGGCATTGTTGTTATTACTGTAATAGCAGGGCTTGCTGGATTTCTAAGGAAAGCAAAAAAATAGTTTTTTACCTGCTTTTGTGCACAAATTCGTAGAAACTCTCTGCCAGCTTCTCGCGAGCTTCAGCATCACCAAGCTTCTCTGATATTGCCTTTAGTGTTAGTTTTTTCGCCGCGAGGAACTTTACTATCAAATCGGCCGAGAACTTTTTCTTCTCAGGAGTCCTTGGAGGAAGCATGTTCTTGAAATTCACGTAAAGAAATATGGCTGAAGCAACATCGCGCACAGTTGATTTTTTTACCTTCTTTTTTACTTCTTCGGCAAATTCCTGTGACTTTTCCATGAAATGTTTGTCGTCTTCGTAGAACTGATAATAGCCATAGATTTCATTGACAAATTTCTTGGTCTGGTAGCTGGGTGGACAAAAATCCTCTGCATAGCCCAGTGAGTGGAGCCAAATTATAACTTTAGTATATTTTATGTTGGAAACATCCTCATCGCTGACCAGGTCATCTATGAATTCCTTTGTTGTCTCCTTTGTTTGCAGCGCCTTTTCAAGAAACTCCGGCCTGATGTTATTTTTTTCGAAAAAGCGTGCGCCGCCTTTTATCGAGGCACTAACGCGGAACAACTCCTTCTGGAAGTCCTTCAGCATTGTTACCGTGTCCTCGTCCTTTATGCGAGCTGTGCGGTCGTCAAGGATTTTTCCAACTGCATCGCGCCAGTCCTCACCATCGGTCTTTTTTAGATAATCCCTATCCAGCAGTTTCTGAGGCTTGAGCATGTTTATTATAAACATGGTTTCAGGTTCAGAGCGCTTGCCGCCCATGAAGACTATACGAAGAAAGCGATCCCATATCTCTTCAACATTCTTGGGCTTATTTGGACGTTCCTTCATTGTCATGCCTACGAGCTTGTCAAACCCTTTTGGAATCATTCTAGAGAATTGGGTGTAAGGCTTTAAGAACTATTATGGAACATTTTTACTATGGAAGAAGAAGAGCAGGAAATGTTCTGCAATAACTGCGGCAAGAAGATGAAAAAAAGGGCCATAAAGACGATAGCAGGATCCTGGGATACCTGGGACTGCCCGTTCTGCCACGCGTGATTATAGTTAACCAAATAAAGAAACAGGATATTATAATTTGGTTTACTATACATGGTTAAGCTTTGCTTAACCTGTACAGGTGAAATTTCATTTCACCTTGTATGTGACCAATTTGTGTTATACCGAATATTAAGTTGGTCAGTTATAAGGCCCAAACGACTGCCTAATTATTTTATCTAAAAAAGCCTCAAATTAGCGGAAAGCTTTGTTTTCCGCAGACACGCCGCAAACCACCAGTCAAAGACTGGTGGTTTTGTAACGTATCAATACCTTTAGCTCCCAGTTTTGTAAAATTTTCGCGTCCATATTTCTTGATATTATATTTTTCGGATAACTTTTGTCTAAACCGCATAAAGTTGCCAGAGGAAATGCTTACATAGAATTCACAAATTATACGTATCAAAATCCGATACGGACATCGATATTTTGCTTATGTTTATATTGAACGAATTCATATAAGATAAGTTGTGCAATTCTATACTGCATTAAATGAAGTTATGCCAGCCACATCATTTAATTGCAGAAGGAATTGAGGGCAACTTATATAAAATAAAAATATGAGGTGTAGAAAATATGGTAAATCAAGGACCGGATGTGTCGAGTCTTGCAGAAGTTTTGGACAGGATCCTAGACAAGGGTGTTGTTGTAGACCTCTGGACAAGAGTGAGCTTGGTTGGAATCGAAATCTTGACTGTTGAGGCAAGAATAGTTGTAGCTTCAGTGGATACATACTTGCACTACGCAGAGGAGATAACCAAGATAGAGCAAGCAGCAATAGCAGCGCCTGTCAAGGCCTAATCAAGGTGAAATAAAATGGCAGAAAAAGAAAAGGCAGAAGTAAGCAAAAGCTCAGTCAGACAGAAAATTGCAGCCATAAAGCATCAAGAAAAAACCAATGCAGCAGCTGTTGATAAAATTTACAAGGGAGTTGCAGCACTGCAGCACAATATCTCGGAGCAAGAAAAGATAAATAGGGCAGCTGTCAAAGAGATGGATGTAGGCACAAGGCAGATAGTGTCAGCAATAAACAAGATGTCAGAAGATTTTCAGGCATACACAAAAGAATTCTGGGGCTAGAGATTCAGTTATTGTCCAGCTTTGCTTTTTTACTTTTTTTATTTATTAAAGAATTGGTTAGGTATGAAAGTAGCTTTGTAGAAATTTAATTTCGGGGTGTTGGGTAGCAGTAGTGTTATAAATTTTTGCAAGCTTATAACATACACAAAGATAGGCAAAGTTCCTATTGCAAATTGCGCACTGACGTAGTATAAGTTGCGCAATTCATATTAGCATGATAAATACATAAAGATTAAATAACTTATGCAAAATAAATAATAAAGAGGTATAAAATAATGTTGAACCGCTTATACGATCATCCGAGAATATCAAGGGGAGGAGTATCTGCACATAGAACCCAGGAGGAAAGGGCAATGGATTTTGCTCTGATGAAAGGACATGAAAAAAGAGAAAATTTTATTCAAACTCGAGAAGATATAGAAGCTAAATTCTTGGCGCCGAAATCAAAGAACTTTGTGGAGACAGAAGAAGTCGAGGAATTAGAAGGCAGGGTATTGCTTTGGCTTAGTGCAGGCTATCCGGTTCATATTGTAGGGCCTACTGGCTGCGGGAAAACAGCTCTAGCAATAAGGGTTGCTGAGAAATTAGACAAGCCCTCTATCTGGATTAATGGAGATGATGCCATAACCACTACCGATCTGGTTGGCGGTTATTCGAAGATAGAGATGACTCGTATAAGGGACAAATTCATCCACAATGTTCACAAGGATAAAGATACAATCGAGCCTCAATGGGTTTCCAATCCTTTGGCATTGGCTTGCAAGTATGGCTATACCTTGATATACAATGAATTCAGCAGGAGCAAACCTGAGGCTAATAACATATTGTTGTCTGTTCTTGAGGAAGGTGTTTTAGAATTACCTACAAAATTTGGTGAAGAAAGGTATGTTAAGGTGCATAACGACTTTAATGCAATTCTAACCAGTAATAATATAGAATACGCCGGGGTTCATAGGCCACAGGATGCATTGCTTGACAGAATGGCAAGCATACACATGGGTTATTATAATTACGATACCGAGGTAAAGATAGTTCAAGCCCATAGCAAGATATCTCAAGAAGAAGCAGAAAAGATAGTCAATATTGTCAGGGCATTGAGGGATAAGTTTAGCATGGCAGAAAAACCAGGGACAAGACCAGCTATTATGATCGCACAGGCATTGGCCGTGGGCAATGGGTATGATAATAAATATCTTGAGCAAATATGCATTGACGCGATTGCCAGTAAATTTGAAAGCCCTGAATCAGCTGCAAAAAAAATATCGCTTATTAAACAGCAGATTAGTAAATTTGCCAATCAGGTGAGTTCATGAGGTCCATGGCCTGCAAAAAGACCAAGGATTAGATTGGGAGTGGCATCAAAAGAAGAAAATCCTGGACAATCCGCAACTAAAAGAAAGATAAAACTAAAAGAAGGATAAGATGATTTTAATGATAACTGCAAAAGAAAGGGAAAGGCAGGCTGAATTGGAAAAAAGACTTGTGGCAGAAAAGGGAAGGATACGTTCCCAGCGCAAAGCAGGATTAAAGAGAGTAGAAGATGCATTGAACAGAGCTGAAAAGAGATTAGTTCCATCTCCAGAGCAGGATAAAATGGAAAATGCGGAATTAATAAACCGCTCTGCTAAATTGATGTTGCAATCATCAAGATGGGATGGTATTTGGAGTAACAGACAAGCTAAATGGGATGCAAGGAAAAGGCGGTTAAGTGGTTAAAGATGGCAAAAGCAACCATCGTTGATGCAAAATTATATGATGTATACGACTTGTGGAGGAGGAAGCCCAGGCAGCTCGCTTTCAATGATACAGATGTTATAGTAGTAAAAGTAAAGAGTGGTGACAAAGAAATAGAAGAAACATTTTTCACCTGCCTGAAAGGAAATGGAACTTTTTCGACAAACACACCAAGCAGAAGAAGTGTTGCTAGAAGAAATAAACTAGCGCGATTTCTTATGCATTATTTTGGTGCAGAGCCGGAGTGCTATAATCTAAAGGAAGGCATAAAGGGCTGGAAGGGCAGGCATGTAGAAATAAAGGACGACATGATATTTATTCCACTGATTGTTAAAAGACCAGAATAACTTTGCCTGTCTTGTGTCGAATATCGACATGCAAAAGAAGTTTAAAAAGCTTTTAACAGAATGTAATTAATGATAATCCATTCCGGACTTATCAAAGAGGCAAAGCTTTACAATGTTTATGACCTGTGGAAAAAGAAGCCCGAGAGAATTGGCAATGATACCGATGTTATTATCATAAAAGTCAAAAGTGATGACAAGGAGATAAAAGAGATGTTTTTTACATGCCTAAAGGCGGATGGTACTTTTCATCCCAGGGCTGCCACCAAGGCTAGCCAGCTAAGGAGGAATAAGCTGGCGCGATTCCTAAAATATTATTTCAATGTAGAGAATCTGGAAAGCTATAATGTGAAGGGGTCGCTGAAAGACTGGATTGGTGCACAAGTAAGACTTGAAAACGATTCTGTTTACATTCCGTGATTTTTATGAACGAACTTGTTAAAATTAATGAAATGGCAAGCAGCCTGATGAAAGACATGTTGAAGAAAGAACCGCTCGGTATTATAAGCGCCAAGCAAGTTGGAAAAAATTGGCAGGTTAATATTGAGATGCTGGAAAGAAGAGCTGTTCCTGACAGTCAGGATCTGATAGGGGAATACGAGGTTATTGTCACTGAGGGTGGCAAAATCCTTAGCTATAGAAGGCTTAAGACAAGAAGGCGTGGCGATACTTATACACATTCTGAAGAAGAAAAATAATTTCTTCAGTCACACATTCTGGGTCTGGTCTGTTACAGATGTAAAATTTTTAGAGTCGGATTTTGATATTACCTGAAACGAGTAATATGTAACGATTTCTTATAAGTCGTATTTCGTATCGATTTTCGACACAGGAAATGTGTCTAGAAAAACTTTATATATCGCCCTTTCATAATTAGGTATATAAATCATTTTTTGAGTCGAATTTTTATATTCTCTCTGCAAGTTACTGCAAACGAGACATGGGGTGCGGGCAATTGGAAAATGTGTGGGCATCAGAAAATAGGTTGTACAATGAGCATTTAGTAACCTTTGAGAATATTAACGAATCTACGAGTCAGCTCTTGTCCGGGAATGGGCATATTTTGTATTTATACACGCCAGAAACGGACAAATATAAAATTTACGCCCAGTTCTTGTCTGGCAGAAATACTAATGCTATTTTGATTACAGACGAGGATTTAGAAAAGGCAAAAGAAATTTTAAAAGGTTGTGGAGTTGAAAAACTAACAATAGCCAACTCAAATCAAGAGAACATTGCTAAATTTTTCCGAAGGGGGGGGGCGCTGCAACTTCGAAACAATAATAGTAGATTGCACTTCTTCTGTACAGCAGCATTCACCGGAGCCGGTTAAACCGCCAAAATATGGGGTTATTCACAAAAGGAAAAAGATAGGGTATAATAATAAAACTGCCGGCTTTCTCAATTACAAAGAAAGGGAGAACTTTCTCAGCAAACTGGATTGCGACACTATACTCTGCATGTACGACATCACCAAATTAAGCAAGGATGAATGTAGGAGATTATTAGAGAAGCACTCTAAGGCCATTATAATCAAGGACAGCAACACGCTGGTCACAGAATCCTTTTCATTAAATATCACCAACGGCTTTCTTGAAAAATTTGTGAAAGACGAATTGGGGACGATTATACTCTCATTGGTGGCCAAAGAGCCCGTGTGCGGGACCGATATAAAGAAGAGGATATACGAGAACTTTCATGTTTTGCTTTCTTCCGGCACGCTGTACCCGCTGCTGCACAAGCTTGAAAAAGAAGGCTTTCTGCAGAGCAAGCTTGGATTCGAGAAGATAAAGACGTACACAGTTACTGACAGGGAAAAGGTATCCAATACAGTAAACGACCACATGCAGGCAAAGAATTTCCTGAACATGTTTGTGCGCTCGAACATGCAGGATGCACAAAGAATGCCTGTAGTCTACAAAAAGAAGGAATAACTATGGCTGAATACCTCTACTGCATAATACACAGAGCCCCAGTAAACGGGTTTCCTGAAGAGGGTATAGAAGGCGGCAGGCCTTATGCTCTGCCGTATCAGGATTTATGCGCCATAGTTAGCGAGGCTCCGCTAAAGGATTACGAGCCTGATGATGACAATATGGCACGACACAAGGATGTTGAATTGGCTGTTATGAAGGATCATACCGTTCTGCCAGTAGCATTTGGCATGGTCTTCAAGACAAAAGGCGTCATGGTAAATACTATGAGGAATGTTTATCCCATTCTAAAAAGAAGCCTCAGACTAATAGACAATAAGATAGAGCTCGGTGTGAAGGTTATTGCTCCAAAAGAAGATAACGAAACTACAGCAGACGAGTGCAATGAAACTACAGCAGACGAAAGCACACTGGAGGAAGTCGATAAAGCAACTGATGAGGCAGAAACAGCATGTACGGACAAAGCTATAAATGAAGAAACAGAAGAAGATGAAAAAGAAGCAAAAGAAGGCATTCCTTTAGACACGAGTGTTCTACAAGAAATTACCCAAGATGTAAAAGAAGACATTCCTTTAGTTAAAGCGGAAGAAACCTGTCGAATTCATTCTGCAGATGAATTCCGCATACCAGAGTCCCTAACCTGCCGTTTCGAAAGTCAGAGTAGGGATAGTGGAAATCTTTCCACTTACCTGATTCCGCCAGCTTTAGCTGGCGATAATTCAGACACGAGTGTTCTACAAGAAATTACCCAAGATGTAAAAGAAGAAGATTTTGCCACCTTGGACACGAGCACACCAAAAGAAGAACCAGAAGGTACGGACAAAGCTATAAATGAAGAAGATTTCACTACGCTGGATAAGATTGCTGTTGAAGTTCGAAAAGGCGAGTTGTTTTCTGACAGGTTGCTTTATAACAAATCATTTCTTGTTGACAGAAGTGACATAGAGAGATTTTCAGAAGAGGTGGAAAGGATAAGGCAGAAATACAATGGATGCAAAATCCAATATTCAGGTCCATGGCCCCCGTACAATTTCGTGGATATTAGGATAATGGGGAGGAGAAGGTAATGCTTGTCATAGACGATGTATTTTTATTACCGTTAGGCATGGCTGGCTTCGAGCCTGTGCCCAATCTTATCATGATGAGCTTTCGCGCTGTACATAAAAATACCTTGCAGGAATTGTATCCTTTGAAAAAAATACGGAACGAAATAAAGGAGACTGCATTGCTGTATGAGCTTGGAGAGCTGTCAAGAGAAGAGTATAAAAAGAGGAACTCCGAGCTGGCGGAGAGATTAAGAATCGCGCAAAGAGTAGAGGGAATTGACATAGGCCAGTTTAACATAGGTTTATTGTCTTGAGGTGATGAAGATGGCTGACAGATCTACGGATATAGGAAAGGGAAGTATAGGCAGGCAAAGCTTTGGAGGGATTCGTATAGGGAGGAAACAAAAGCCGCGAAAAATAATCAACCTTGAAATGAGAAGAAGAATTGAGAAGTGGCGTGATACTGCAAGAATGAAACTGATGCGTATGCGGCAGCGCTATGAAGAGAAGGTGCAAAGAAATGAAATGGAGATGGCTAGAAAAAAAGAAGACAGGGAGAAGAATCTTAATCCGCTTTCGCAATCGCTTATGCCCTCGCGTAAGTATGCGAAAATGCTGAGAAACCCTGCGAACTGGTCCAGCGTGCCTTTGAAGCCGAAATACTCAGGCGCTGTAACAACAAGAAAGAGGATTTATGGAAAGAGGTTTGAAGCTGACAATAGAGAGTGAAAGCTATGGATATTCCAAAAATAGGCGGACTTAAAAAAGCAGCCAAGAGTGCTATAGAAAAGCGCGAGGATGTTGCTGAATACACTACTGAATACCATACAGTATCGGATAACATTGAAACCGCTTACAATAGGGATATCTTGGCTTTCTCCTTTGACAAGGACATTGCTACCAAGCTAAGGGAACTTAACAAATGCATCGTGTTGAAAACAGCGTTCGGGATTGACTGGATGTGCGAAATGATTGGGCAGCAAGAAGAGCCTTTTGTTTCCGCTAAACTGCTTGCATACGTTAAATCTGAGAATGACATGACAATAAAAACAAATGATCCATGCTTGTCCGATTTTATCTTTGCATTCATGCGGATGAATAATTTAAAATCCCGCACCAACGGGGAAATTCACAACAAGGCATTAAAGGAGTTTTCTCCAAAAGGCTTGGTGGCTGAAATAGGCGTCCCGATAGGTTATATAAAACATATGAATTTTATCGTGGACTCTTTTGTAAATTTTTTGGATACCTCTCAAAGCTTTTATCTCCTGGAAAAAAGGATTTACACAGACAATTATCAGTGGGAACAAGACTTGCGACTTCTCGTAAAGAACATGATATCACATTTAGTAGGTTCTTCGTTTGAAATGTTGCCGCAGGGCGTTCTTGAATCTGTGCTTAGAAGAAGCGACAGAAGGCGCAGGGATGAAATAGAGCTTATTGTCAGGGAAGCGCTAAAGGACATTGAAGGAAGAAAAAACGTGGAAGAACACAAGGAATGGGTTGTAAAAATGAACGAAAGAAGGCAGGCTGTGCCAAGACCAATAGACGGGCTTCAGAAAGAAACGAGGCGAGAAGAAGTTAAACAAGAAGAAAAACCACCCAAAAGGGAGCAAGAAACTGTAACATTAAAACGCCGAACAGTTTTTGACAACTACCCGACGATTCACAAAAGAAAGAAGATAGGGGAAGAGTAGCATGAACGAGATAAGCAATGAAACAAGCGAGTACAACGAAAATATTTATAAAATATCCGATAACATTGATACAGCTGACAACAAAAGCATCGCTGTTTTCTCTCCGAATCCTGATATAGCAAAAAATTTGAGCAGACTGAACAAGGCTATAGTAATTAAGCATAACATGCTTGACATGGCACCTGCACTAATCAATGAGCACGGTGAAATAAAACTTCTAGCCTCCCTAAACCTGACTGAAAATGATAGCGTTGCTATTTATTGCGATGACAAACTGCTTTCTGACTTTATGTCAGCCTTTATGAGGATGCATGGTGTAAGTGCTCACTGCAATCCGCTTGACGATCAATTAAAGTTAGAAGATGCCGGAAAGAAGCTGATCCACATAGACATCCCATCCAGTGAAGACTTAAGCATGTTCATCGATGGCATGGCGTCGTTCCTTGATGGAAACATGTATCTTTTTGACAAAAGGCTTTATGCCAGCAAGGAAGAGTGGGAGCGTGACATAGGTGTTATGCTTCGCAGCAAGCTGTCAAACATAATGAAACTTTTCAAGACAATTTCTCCAGAGGGTATAAATTCAGTTGTGAACTCGACAATGGCGAAGGTTGACCCAAGACACATGAGTCATGCACTTTCGGTTGTAAAGAATGTAGTGGGTGAAATAAAAGGGAAGGTAGAGGTATCAGACAAGAAGGCTGGAATGGCAATTACAAAAGAGAAGAAGCTCTTGAAAGCAGAAAAAACAAGCATCCAGAAGCGGGTTCTATCAACTGAAAAGACATTGCGTGGACTTCAGGAAGAAAGGGAACTTGCAGCCAATAAAAGAACACAATTGGAGAGAAAAATACAGAAGCTCAAAAGTAGTAGACTAGAAATATATAATAAGAAGCATGAACTGGAAGAGGCGCTTGCTGAATTCAAAGAAAAGAAGGCAGGGTATAGGGAAGAAAGAAGCGAGCTTGAAAAAATAGAAGGTGCTGTAAAAAATGAAATGCATGGTGCAGAAAGTGAGATGCTCAAGATAGAAAGATTGAAGGAAGAACTAGAAAGGGAAAAAAGAGAGCTACTCGACAGACGGTTAAAAGCAGAGACTGCGGCAATGGAATCAGAAGAGCAGAAAAGCTGGACCGATAAGGAAAAGCAGCGATTGGAAGAGCTGCTTGACAGACTCGATAAAGAAAAAACAGAAGCTGATGATAAGAAAGCTGAATTGGAGGGCTTAATGGAAAGGGTTAAATTAAAAAGAAAGATGAAAGCAAAAGCCAAATTGGTGAAAAGGGTTAGGGTAAAGAAGAGCTATAAAACAACAAAGCCGGCAAAGATGAAGCTGGTTATTAAGGCTCCTATACGCGTAAAAACAAAGAAGATGAAGAAACATTATAAAATTAAAAAACCACTCACATCCAAGATTAAAGTACCTGCGCCTAAGCCTGTAGAGAGCGAAACAGAATCCGCGTTAGGCTCACAGAGAATTGGCTTCTATAGGCTGAGATCAAGATTGGATAGACATGAGCCAGTACACAAAAGAAAACGATTAGGCGCTCGGATTCTTGAAAGAAGAAAGATTTGATTATTATGTATATAGCAAAGCCAAAGCCCCCAGCAAGTAAGAAAGAAGGCCTACCTCAGTTATTGGATAGAATATTGGACAAAGGCATTGGGGTAGACATAAGGCTTAAAGCAAAGCTCGTTGATTTCAAATTAATCGAGGCACGAGGCATACTTACCTTGGCTTCGTTCAAAACTGCGGCTAAGCATGGTTTGCCATTTCCAAAGGGTACGAATTTTGAGACGCCTGCTTGGAAGAACTTGCTGCTAAAAGAGGAATGCCCACAGTGCAGAAAATTAATCAGATTAGAGGATATTGAAACAGGCTGCCCGTTTTGCGGGTTTTGGGGTGAGTAAATGGAAGCTGAAGCAGTTGAAGTAGAAAATAAGCAAGAAGGCGGTTTAGCCTTGCTGATAGAGAAGGTTTTGGACAAAGGGCTGGTAATAAATGCAGATATTGTTGTTACCATAGCTGATGTTGAGCTATTGGGCATTAAAATCCGCGCAGCTTTGGCAAGCTTTGCAACTGCTGCTCAATATGGATTGCAGTTTCCTGCAGGGACAAATACGCAGACAGAAGCATGGAAGGCGGCTTTGATAGAAAAAGAAACATGTCCGCAATGCGAGAAAAGGGTTCCGACAGAGCAGTTGCTCGATGCATACTGCCCATGGTGCGGCTGGGTTAGTGCAAAGGCAAGAGCATCTATGGCGATTAGATGAAAAAATTCCAAAGGTTCATGAACAATTTGGACGAAAAAAGCAGACAAATAATTCTCTATGTAATGAGAAATAGGCATGCGGGCATAAGAGAACTGAGCGAGCACATTAATGCACCGAATGATAATTATACGCTGATGAAAATAAGGGGTATTATAAACCCCGTATCGGGAAAAATCTTGGGGAAGGAGATTCTTGTATTCAACGAAAGCAAATTCGATCTTCTTGCAGGTGAGAAGATATTGTTTTCGTGGTGGCTTAATGAGGATTTTGCCAAAGAAAAGCCCACATCCTTTATAGATGTGTTTGATGGTGGTGATTCTATAAGAATAATTACTGCTTTGAAAATTGACGAAGACGATATGCGCATCCTTGCAGAGAATAATAAGGTTGCCATTTATTCAAATTCCGAATTGCGACAAAAAATAAAGTTGCCTCGCAATGTGGGCAGTATTATAAGAAAGTCTTATAAAAATGGCATTCTTGAGCTGGTGCTTGCGAAGGTGTAATGATGAAGAGAAGAAAAAAATCAAACGTCGCGGAAAAAACCATAGTGGAATTCGGATTCGGCGGCTTGCTCAAAGGATTGATGGATTCTCCAGCTTTCAATGAACGATTAAGAGAGGTCAACGAGGAATTGGAAAAGCGGTTAAGCGGGAGGAAGGATTTCAAAATAGAGCGAAGATTCGTGGGCAGAAAAGGCGATTTCAAGATAGAAAGCAATATTTCTGTTAGGCCTTTGGGCGCGGCAATAAAACCAGCAAGAATAGAACTTGGAGAAATAAAAAAGGAGGATTTGACAGACATATTTGATGAAAATGGCAGCATTAGAATAATAACCGAATTGCCGGGTGCAAAGGAAGACGATCTTCGTTTCGAAATAAATAACGACATGCTTGTGATATTCGTTGGCAACAAGGAGTGCAAGAGAATAAAACTGCCCTGCCCTGCAGAATTTGTATCAAAGAAGTACAGGAATAATATTTTGGAAGTTCGGTTGAAGAAGGTATCGAAATGATGAATGAACACAATGCCAAAAAACCGAAGGGTATTTGGAAAACCGAGGCTTTCAAAATGAAGAAAGTAAGCATGGTGTACGAAAATAACGGGCTGAAAATTTTCATTGGTGGAATTAAAAGCATGAAAGATATACCAATCGGCATTGTAGATAGAAACCTTGTTATTTGGGATAAAAAATTAAAAACCATTAAATTGCCCTATAAAGCACAAATTACAAAAAAATGGGTTGAAAATAACAGGCTAAAGATAATCCTAAAGAGGCAATAGCATGACAACTAGAATTGATATCGACAGTGGAAATACAAAGCAAGCTCTGCTTGGATTGGTTATTGCCTTAGTCGAGATTATAAGAGATGCCTTGAGATTACAAGCCATAAGAAGGATGGATTCAAGGAAATTAAATGCCGAAGAGGTAGAACGGCTTGGATTGGCATTGGAAGAACTGGACAATGCCATTGAAAAGATGAAGGAAGAGCAGGACGTAACAGAGTCCGTAAGAAGTATCAGAAGCAGCTTAGATGAGCTGGCAGATAATATGGTAAATCAGATAGTTGGTAGAAATGCAGGAAGAAATTGTTAAAGAAACAGAATGCGAAGAAAAAGGGCTGTATGTTTACTGTGCAGCTGAGTACGAAGATGCTTCGCATAGCTTGGGAAATATTGGCATAGAGAACAACGAGGTTTTCATAATAACCAACGATGGTATATGCCTGATTGCCCATTCTTGCAGCGCAAAGCCTTACGACTCAAAAAACGAAGACGAAGTGAAGGCTTGGATAAAGGCGCATCATAATGTTATCGACACGGCAAGCAGGATTTTTCCTGCGGTTGTTCCATTCTCATTTAATGTTATTGTAAAAGGTTCTGATCCCACAGATATAGCAATCAATTGGCTGGTGAATGAGAGAGACAAAATTTTGGGAAAAATTAAAAGAATCAAAGGCAAGAAGGAATACGTAATCCAGATATTCTGGGAGAAGGCAATAACAAAAAATTATATTATGACAAAAGAAAAATTTATGACTTTGGATAATGAGATTAAAAATATGTCGAAAGGCAAGGCATATTTGTATAAACAAAAATTGGAGAAAGCTCTGGAGGAGGAATCAGAAAAACTTGCCAATGAATATTTCAAATTATTTTATGATAAAGTTAAAGGGCATTCGGAGGATATAAAAATTGAAAGAAATAAGAATACTGCGATGCTGATGAATGTATCCTGTTTAGTAAATGATGAAGGTGTTCACGATTTGGGAGCAGAGCTGGAAACTATCAGCAACATGAACGAGTTTTCTGTTAGATTTGTCGGGCCATTTCCGTCTTATTCATTTGTGTGAATTTTATGCAGGCAAGAAAAGCTACATTGGTTGATTTGCTGGACAAGGTTTTAGACAAAGGGCTAATAATAAATGCGGATATCATTATTTCGCTTGCAGATGTGCCTTTAATAGGCGTGAAATTGAGTGCGGCGCTTGCTGGGATAGAAACAATGCTTGATTACGGAATGATGCGTGACTGGGAAGCAGCTAAAGTAAAGGAAAAAGTAGTTTTGGAAGAAAAGGTGCTGGTGTAGTAGTTTTCACAATATATTAGAGTTCTTACCAAGGTCTTGATTTGCTAGTTTCTTCGAATCTATTACTGAGCATCACAAAGGCAACGAATCTTCTCAAGTATTTTTTGTCTCAGAAACATTTCCTAAGGTAGTCACTTACTCCCTTTCCGTACAATACATGAACATTGCGAATACATTACAATAAAATTACGAAAATATGCAATAACGGAATCTAATTGCATAGAAATAACTATTTATATAATAATCAATAGTTAGTGACTAGAATTATTTTATGCAAAATATAAATTGAAGAGATTTATGCGGGTTGAATATATGAGGATAAGATATAATCCTATTCATAAAAGAAAAAGATTAGGTGCCTGGGTATTAGAAGGTAGAAGGGAAAAAGATTTCATTGATAAAGACTTTATAAGACAGAATTTGAATATTGTAATTCTGGTCCTGCTAAGGCGACAACCTTTCTCTGGGTTTGAACTTATTAAAATAATTAATAATGCCTCTGGTGTTCTAGTTAGTTCTGGTACTGTATATCCTTTATTAAAATCATTTGAAGAAGATGGGTTGATAAATAAAATACCGAGCGGTGAGAAGAATATTCGTTATAAGGTCGTGAACAAGGGAAAAGTCGATAAAATATTAAATAATCATATAGAAGCGTTTAAGAATTTGGAAAATTTAATGAGATCGGCTAGATGAATTATTGAATATAATCTACTTGCTGTTCTTGCAATGCAGAATTGCACGCGTTTATCAGTCGCATTTTAACAGACTTTTTGCCACCTTTTATCTTTTTGACATTTTCGGCAAGCTCCTTCTGCCCCAAGGAATAAAACCATTCGGAAAGGTCACCATTGTTTATATGGCGAATAACTGATTTCTTTGGTATGGTCTTTATAACATCTAGAAATTCCTTCAAGTTTTTTGCGTTGGCTATCTTTATTCCTTCCGGGGACATGAAAGTGAATTCATTCGTCTCCATACGTTCTATTTCACTCTCGGCTGCTTCTATTGGCTTTAATTCCGGCTCACCGAATAATTCTTTTAAGCCCTCTGCAGTTGTCTCCTGTAATCGCTCTTCTTCTAATAATGCCAATCCTAGCTTCTTCCTTCCATGTACCGGCTGCCATTTCATTTAACCACTATTATTCAATGGTCTTGGGTTATAATAAACTTTTCTGTATCGGTTTTGCATGAAATTCTGTGTATTATTTTTAACCTACAACCTAGATTTTCTTGGGGGTGTGCAAGCAGAATCAATTTACTCATCACGATCCCGCCAAAATAATTTAGACAAAAGCACTAAAGGCTCTCAACCTTTATGTCAAAATCTAATTTCGGCTTCACTTTGTGCTGTGCTCCTATAAACAGGATTCCAATCTCGCCTTCTCTTAGCGTGCTATTAATGCGTTCTGCTATAAATGCATCGCGCCTTTTAAGCAATTGCTCTTTTGCATCTTCGTACCGCCTTTTCGCAGCCTCTCTTTCCTCGCCTTCGGCTTCTGCAAACATCTTGATAAAATTGTATTCCTCTATTAGCAGTTCAGGGCTTTCTGTAGGCTCTATTCGAGTGCCTTGTTCAGCTAAATTTTTGACTATGTTATAATTTCTGCTGCCCCTTTTTGCCGCCTCGTTTATTATTTTCATGACCATATCTTCCTTTGTATAAGGCAACCCGTCTTGATACACCCTAATCTTTTTTGGGTTTAATCTTAAATTAGCTATAGATTTTTCAACTTCATTCCAAAAGTTCTCTATCTTTAGCTGCTGTTCTTCCCAGCCTTTCTCACCAAGTTTTGCCATCGCTTCTTTTGCCAGAGCGTCTTTCATGCTGCCCATGTCAGCAAAAGAATGGACAATAGGAATTATGATAAGAACCCGCATACAGAGCTTATGCTTGATAGCTTTATAAAATTGTAAAGAAAGCCTCTAAATATAGTGAAACCACAAAAGAAACAGGACATGTTTTTGTGGTTTCACATATAGTTCACAATGGTATAATATCCTGATTATTTCCTTGTAGAACTATAAGTGGTGAAAACTGTGGATAAATTAGAGCTTTTGGTTGCAGAAGCAAAGCATAGGGATGCTGGCAGAAGCATAGCAAGAATACATAACGAAGACATGCAAAAATTGGGGTTGGTAAGTGGCGATATCGTAGAAATTAAGGGGAAAAAGATAGCCTGTGCAATAACATGGCCTGGCTATCCTGATGATGCTGGAGGCACAATAAGAATTGATGGCGATATAAGAAGCAACGCTGGCGTAGGGATAGATGACAAGGTTGAAATACGAAAGATAGAAGCTAGCAAAGCTAGCAAGGTAATGCTTGCGCCTTTCCAGGAAATCAGATTGATAAGGGGCGAGGAGTATTTAGCAAAGACACTAGAAGGCAGGCCTGTCTTGAAAGGCCAGAAAATACGAGTAGAGATGCTAGGCTCTCCGATTTTATTTGCTGTTGTAAAAACCGAGCCAGAAGGGATAGCGATTGTAGGCAGTGATACTTATATTATACTAAAAGAAAAGCCTGTTGCAGTAGGTCCGGAAGTTACATATGAAGATATTGGTGGCCTAAAACGGGAGATAAGGCTGGTTAGGGAGATGATAGAACTGCCGTTAAGGTATCCGGAGCTTTTTCAAAGAATCGGAATAGATCCGCCTAAAGGTGTGCTTCTTTTTGGCCCTCCTGGAACAGGAAAAACCTTGATTGCAAAGGCTGTTGCTAACGAGGTTGATGCGCATTTCATTTCTATTTCTGGTCCGGAGGTGATTTCAAAATGGTACGGAGATAGCGAACAACGCTTGAGAGAGGTTTTTGATGAAGCGGAAAAAAATGCGCCTAGCATAATATTCATAGACGAGATAGATTCTATTGCACCGAAAAGGGATGAGATGACAGGAGAAAGGCAGTTAGAAAGGCGCGTAGTCTCGCAATTGTTAGGTTTGATGGATGGATTAAAATCCCGCGGACAGGTTGTAGTTATTGCAGCTACCAACAAGCCTGATATCCTTGACGAGGCGCTGAGAAGGGGTGGAAGATTCGACCGCGAGATAGAGATCGGGGTGCCTGACAAAGAGGGCAGAAAGGAAATTTTACATGTTCATACCCGCGGAATGCCTTTAGCCGAGGATGTAGATTTGGACGAATTTGCTTCCATTACCCATGGCTTTGTTGGCGCTGATTTAACTATGCTATGTAAGGAAGCTGGCATGCACGCGTTGAGAAAAATAATTCCAGAAATAGATATAGAAAAAGATATATCAGCAGATATTCTAAATAAAATAGAGGTTACAAAGGATGATTTTAACGAGGTGCTTAAAGATATAGAGCCTTCTGCCTTGAGAGAGGTATTTGTAGAAATTCCAGATATTAGATGGGATGATATTGGTGGATTAGAAAAAGCCAAACAGGAATTGATAGAAGCGGTGGAATGGCCTCTGAAATACCCAGATCTATACGAATACTCAAAGACAAAAATGCCCAAGGGGATTTTATTGTTCGGACAACCCGGAACCGGAAAAACTTTGCTGGCAAAAGCATTGGCAAATGAAAGCCAGATTAATTTTATTTCCGTTAAAGGCCCAGAGCTGATATCAAAATATGTTGGCGAAAGCGAAAAAAGGCTAAGGGAAATATTCAGAAAGGCGAAGCAGGCTTCGCCGTGCATAATATTTATTGATGAATTGGATGCTGTAGCGCCAATAAGAGGGAGCAGAAATGATTCCGGGGTAAGCGAGAGATTTGTTTCACAACTGCTCACAGAGCTTGACGGCGTAGAAGAGCTGAAGGAGGTTATTTTACTAGGTGCTACTAATAGAGTCGAGCTTATAGACCCGGCATTGCTCAGATCAGGAAGATTCGGAAGACTAGTAGAAATTGGAATGCCAGATGAGAAAGCAAGGGAACAGATATTCAGGATTCATTGCAAAGGCAAGCCATTAGACTTCGATGTAACAGAACTGGCAAAAACAACAGAAGGTTTAAGCGGAGCCGACACTGCCGCAGTATGCGATTTGGCTTCTCGATTGGCTATTAGGGAATTTATAAAAAACAAAAACAAAGACGAAATAAAGGAGATTACAAGGGAATTTGCAATTAGAAGAGAACATTTTGAAGCTGCATTTCAAGAATTTAAATCCAAGAGATAGTTTCCAAGAGAGGGAGAATTACTCTGTATTAGGAGATTGCTAAAAGTCAATAGTTTAAATAAAAGGAAAAAATAAAATCTTAAAAACTTATTCGGAATCTATTTGGCCCGAAGCTTTAATGCCAATGAAACCGCTGCCCACAATAATCCTACTACAACAGCTATTGTGGCCAATATATTAACTGCACTTACTGCAGTTGTTACATCTATGCCTAGGCTTGTTGCTGTAAGAGAGCCACCCAATAGATATAATACTGCACCTACTGAGGTCGCTTTTAATGCCATTGATGGTACTTTCAATTTTGCATACTCTACAAGCGCTAAAGCCAATAACAGCACCAATCCAATGTCAAGTCCTGCTCCAAATACTACCATATCTTCACCTCTTTAATAATAGTATCTCAAAGCCCTATATATAAACTTTTATACTATATCGAGATTCGATATAAATTATTGATTTAAACGTTTTTTAGCTTTTGTTCTTAATTTGATTATATGGTGGAAAAGAAAGAAACACGGTAATATGGACAAAAAACTAATCAGAGAAAAATTAAACTGGTTTAGGGGTAATATCATTTCAGACGTAACTGTAATAGAAACTATTCTTGGCTGGAGATTAAGGACATATTTTTCCCCCTAAATTGTATATGCCTCTTTTTTGCCCTCTAATCTATTCGTACCCTTACATATACGCTATTATCAAAATGATTTACTCCAGCTATCTTGCCTTTTATCATAATAACATCTGTACTGTAACCTATTAAATATTTCATAAAAATATTTCTTTTATGGATGAGATGAAAGCACTGCACAATGGCTTCGTACAAAAGCGTACTTGGCATAAGATAAAGTGGCTGAGAAATCTGCCAAATAAAAATTATGCAGGCAAGTTCGATCTTTTCACAGACGAAGATTTAGAACGGTACAAAGAATTTGTCGAAGTTATAGAAACATTCAAGACGGACAAGTGCGCAACCGGAGTCAGCTACGATTTCGGCATGACATCCAAAGAAAAGATCAACGAATGGATAAGAAGTAACAGAAAATGACGTCCTGAATCTGCAAATGATAGTTTTAACTTGTTCTTTGTGTATTTTTCATTATGCAAGTTCCTGAAAAGCTGAAATCAGGGCGAGAAAAGAAAGCGTAAAGGGCGATAATTATGGAAGTTCCGACAGATATAAAGAAGACTCAGAGAAAAGTCAACTGGTTCAAGAAAAAGATAGTCATACCAGTTCTTGTTGTGCTTACGGGCATATTTGTGTTCACCACTGCAGACGTGCAGGAACATATCATGGCCATGTTCTTTGGTAGCGTTGCTGGGTTCTCGCTGCTGACAATAATATTTTTCGTTGCCAACATGACCAAGGAGCAGACGCTGAAGGAAAGTGTAAAACCGTATGCGCTTGTATTCGGGTTGCTGCTTTTATGGAGCATAGCATTTGCAGGATTGCGGCTGGTTTGGCAATTCTAGGATAAATTATGCGGCTCTTCGCACAGCAACCGGCTTGGCTCTTGCATGAACCGCTTTCATCTGTATGCCGCGAACTACGCGCTGTCGCAGTCCGTCGAAAAGCTCCTCTGGAATCGTGCACAGCGCGTTTACCGGATGAGAAAATTCGTGCAAAATATTCGCTGATCGGTCAATCAATTTACCGTCATTGCGTCCTATGAGCAAATTACCATCTGCAATAGCTAGTGCTGAGAACCCGTATTTTTCACCTACATATCTTTCGACAGCGAAGAGAAATTCGCCACCTATGTATCTGTATGATAAATCAGCTGATTTTACGTGTGTTAATGGATGTATGCCAGAAAGATAACTTTCAGGAATCGAATCTTTCAATTTATAAAATATTGCATTGAACCTTCTGAAAGATAGCTCGTCTTTCTTGAAGAGCAAGCCGGATAATTGTTTTCTTTCGTCCTCGAATTCTGGCAAAGTAAAAATGCTGCCACTAAACGGGTCTTCCAAACTACATCCTAGAACTTTCAATGGCGTACAGTAATAATAATCTATATTGTTCACTGCGGCGAATGCGCTCGGTGAGAAATCTCCGTCACCAAAGCCTAGAACAAGTGCCTCATAATCGAAACTGCTGTGAAGGGTTGTATGGGGCCTTCTATCCGAAGTATACCAATAATAATCTCCTGCATCAATCAGAACTCTCCATCCGGCAAGCACGTTTGTCCTGCCGTTCCTCATATGCACGCCCCTTAAACGATAACGATCCAACGGACGGCCTTTTTCGCCAGTAAGCTCGTAAATACCGAAGTTATCTTCATAGTCTGTTTCCATCGCGCCGTATAAAGTTTCTCTCACTGGACTACCTGTTTCGAGCGGATCTTCATTCATACGTTCTGTAGCAATCCTTCTCCAACGCGAATCTTTGCCGGCAACTACCCTGTTTTTTTCAAGCGTATTTCTTACGCCGACATATTTTCCTGCATCCAAAAGATTACCTTGATATATAGTAAGACCAAGAACTTCTCCTGGTCTCTCTGCCAGCTTTGATACGTTTCCAGTGTAAGAAAACACGTAAACACGATTTCCACTGGCGACAGCAACAGCTTCTTTCTTCAGGGCAACCGGCATACATTAAGAAAAACACCAGTCTTTTTAAAAACCCCGCAAAACATCTAGTTCTATGCAAATCCCTGAAAAGCTGAAAGCACGGCTGGAAAAGCTGGGCCTGAATGAGTTGATTTATGAGCAGCGAACGAAGAAATGCATTCTTTCTCGGGCAGACATGGAAATGGAAAAAGTTCCCTGGTATGACAACGCCTACTTTATCAGCGAAGCTGTTTCTGTTAAGAAAGATTCGTTTATTTTTGATCCTGTCTCGCTGGTGCCATGCCTTGCTCTCGACCCGAAAAAAGAGGACAAAATACTGGATATGTGCGCTGCACCGGGAACGAAAACATTTATCATTTCGTTTCTCACAAGAAACGAGGCGCACATAACTGCCAACGACATAAGTCGGCTCCGGGTAAAGCGCCTCAAGGGCATAGTGAATAAATATGGCCTCAGCACGGAAGTTCTTAACATGTCAGGTCGCAAAATAGCCGGTTCGTTCAGCAAGATACTTCTTGATGCACCATGCAGCGGCGAAGGCATGGTGAACAAAAACGAAAAGTTGTTTGAGCATTGGTCGGAAAAACGCATCAGACTGATTTCGAAGAAGCAGAAGAAACTCATAGCCCATGCTTTTGAACTGCTGGAATGGGGCGGGACGCTCATCTACTCTACATGCACCTTTTCTCCTGAAGAAAATGAGGAAGTTGTTGATTTTCTATTGAGCAAATACAAGGACGCGAAGCTGATTGACATTGATGTGAATATTGTTCATGCTAAAGGGTTGGTAGAATGGGATGTCAAAAAATATGACAGCAGTTTGGCGAAGTGCTTCCGCATCTACCCCCAGCACAACAACACAGGCGGGTTTTTCGTCGCCAAAATGGTCAAGGGGTAACTTGATTAGGGAAGAGCGTTCCTGTATTCTGCGTATATGATATGTATTATTGTCTTTCCGCTGTATGTGTTTCCTTCAATAAGCACATTGTTAGACCACGTGTAATCGCCTGCAGTTTTGATATTTTTTTCACTGACTGAGGTTCTGAAGAATTGATCTGGTGTAAGTTCTGCAGAAAAATCCTCGTATCCATCAATCGTCGGTAGATTGTTATAATAACTTACAACATCGCCAATGCCATCGTCAGCACAGAAGTATAAATTGGCTTTGTATAGAATGCCTTCGGTTATCTCACCCTGAGCGTTTCTCGTTCCACTGTTTATTTGTGAATTGAATGTTTTGCCTACGAGAGTACTCTTCGGATACAAAAATGCGCTAGAAGGAAAATCCGGCGGCATTGCAGTTGTTTTTTCTATAAAACTAAGTTCAGATGGTGGCCAATCTCCGCATAGCTTAGCAGATCCTGTATTTTGTTGAGGTAGCTGTGGGGGTAAATTATTTGCCGGATTGTTTTGAACATTGACTGGATATTGTGTTTGTTGGGCACAACCAGATATAACTAGAATTGATACAACAAGCAATGCAAGTAAAATAACCTTCATTATTATTTAGATACCATCTTAGATATTTTAAGGCTTATTTGATGTAAACATCGTTTGCGGGTAGTATTCCTCCCCACTACCCCTCAAATCACGGAAAAATCACTATGGTAATGTTTATATATTGGGGATAAAAATAGTAGTTATAGACAAATTGGAGTTAGTTAGATGAAGATTTACACATTCTTGGCCGTCCTTATTTTACTTAGTGTACCTACCTTTGCCTTCACTATTATTGTACCTGAAGAAACACAAATCGTGAATGTCGGAACCTCCAAAGAAGTCAACATCAGTGTATACAGCACAAAGAGCGATGATATTTCCTTCAGTATCCTTGATTCAAAACCATGGATATCCCAAAGCACAGAATTGATGCATTTAGACAGCGGCGACACGGAAACACTCACCATATTTATCACACCTTTCCTTGACACCATGCCGGCCCACTATAAGATAGGGCTTCTGGCTGAATCGCCAACAGGCGAGCAGCAGAGCAAGTTCATGTTTGTAAATGTTGAGAAAATAAACAGTGTTGAGATCGACAAAGTAGAAATTACCGGAAATTACACACCTACCGGCTACGCCAACATAAATGTTATAATCAGAAACTACAAACCGAAAACCGTCCAAAATCTGAAAGTCTCAGCATACATAAGTTCACCTTCTACGAAGCTCATAGAGTTTGACCAGAACATTGACAGTTTGGATTCTGGCGAAATGAAGAACATAACATACAATTTCATAATACCGAAAATGGCAAAGTCCGGCCTCTATACCTTTGGTGTGAAAATTGACGACAACGGCGAAACACGGGAGAAGGTAAGAACTTTCCTGGTCTCAAGCCAGGCAAAGTTCACGGAGACTTTCAGTCAGCAACCACAAGTGCTGGGATTCAGCAGGACAATCACAGTGACAAACATAGGCAACTTTGCTGACGATGCAACCGTAACAGCTATCTTGTCGCCTTTTGAAGCCGCATTCTATTCAGGTGAAAAGCCACTGTCCATAATCAACAGCGAGTTTACGTGGGTGCTGGACAGCATCAACCCGGGCGAATCCAGGACCCTATATTATAGGGTTGATTATACATCACTTTTCCTGTTTTTGATTGTCATAGGCTTTGCTGTCTGGATATTCCTCTACAAGGTAAGAATCATTCGCATAAAGAAATTCATACTTGAGAAAAAATTCATAGAAGAAGGCGAGGAATTCACTGTAGGCATTGAAATAGCAAACTCAACAGGCAGGAAAATTGAAAACGTAACTGTGAAGGATTTCATACCTTCAGTCTTCGACATAAAGGAAGGTGAGGGCCTGAAGCCTGTGAAGAAGAAAACAGCGGCCGGCGCTGAGCTTACCTGGAAACTAAAGGATGTTCACAAGAACGAGGTAAGAATACTTTCCTATAAGATCCTTCCTGTCTTTGGCGTTCATGGCACCATAAGGCTTCCCCAGGCTGCGGTTTCGTTTATGGGCAGGAAAAAAGAGATTGAAATAAAGTCTGCCTTCGCGAACATTGGTGTTGAAACAGAAAATTACGGAGAAAGCCACAGGTTTTCAAGGAAAAGGAAAGAGTAGAACATACAGACAGTAAATCATGTATTTTTCCTCAAAAATTTTCATAAAAAACTTTTTCACACAGTCTTTTTACCTGTTTTTTCGCAAAAAAATCTTTATTAGTAAAGAAAACGAATCTTAATTATGAAAATTTCTATTTCCAAATGCGTTGAGTGCAAAAAGAACAGACTTGTTGACAGAGTTGGAGATAGATGGATATGTTTTGCCTGCAAACAGAAGATTGGAAAGGTTGCTCTTACAAAAAGTATAACAGAATTTGTCAATAATTAAGCCCCTTTCTTCGCAAGAAAGTGGCTTGCGGTCAAAGAACATATTATAAAGGTGCATTTCTGGTTTTTACTGATTTTAAGAAGATTTTCATCATAGTGTCTTTATGGATTTTCTATATCCTCTCAGAATCCTTGCAGAACGACAGTTAACTAGAAGAGAAATCCAGTTGATACAGAAAGGTAAACCAATATATGTCCCAGGTGACGCTACGATAAAATGTTATCAACGTGATGGCAATCTCGTAGAATCTTATACACAGTTTTTCAAAAGTCCTAATCCAATTTCTCCTTTAGAACTATGTCAATTTAAAAGAGAAACCCGAACATATACGGCTGATGGTAGACTTACAGAAATATCAATAGAAGACAATAATGGCACTCGAAAAAAAATCAAATACGACCCGCCCGGACGATTTGTTGGCAAAACTCAAAAAGGGAAAAAAGCTGCCTGATTCTTTATCCTATGCATTTTCCTTGACTTCGTGCTTTTTGCCGTGGCGCACCTGGACAAAAATCTCAGCTGCAATGAGCAGAATGAATACATAGACAAATACTATGTTCTGGATTTTCAGGTAGGCGGCCAGCATCAAAAGTGCTACCAATACCACTACAACATCTATGAGTTCGATTTTCATAAAAATACCTACTTTAATTTCAACCAATAATAATACATAATGAAAAGAATTAATATTCCTAAAAAAGATGAAAAACTAGCTGAATTTCTTGGCGTGTGCTTTGGGGACGGATGCATCTGTATAGACAGGAAAACCCATACATATTCCCTTTTCATTACAGGTCATTTGATCAATGACGAGCTATATATCAAAAATTACCTTTATCAAAATATCAAACTTCTTTTCTGTATCGAACCAAAAATCGTAAATCAAAAAGGAAATACATTGTTGCTATATGTCAGGTCTAAAGAATTGGTCGAGTTTTTAAGCCGGATTGGAATGCAAGTAGGCAAAAAGAATAACCTAAAAATACCAAATTGGATTAAATATGATGCTAATTTTATGAAAGCCTTCTTAAGAGGTTTCACTGATACCGACGGAAGCCTGACATTCAAAAAACGATATAGAAAAATACACTATTATCCTACAATTTCCATTTCATCAATTAACAAAAATTTAATTGAAACAGCTCACATATTCCTGAATAAGAACGGATTCAAGAGCGGCAAAATAGTTAAGACGTTCGACAAGATCGATGGATATTCAAAAACCTATCCCCACTATAGGCTATTTCTTTATGGCAAAGATAATCTGGAAAAGTGGATCAGCCTTATTGGATTCACAAACATGAAGCACAAATCCAAATACCTAGTTTGGAAAAAGCTTGGACACTCTCCGCCGTATTCTATAACTGAAAATAGAATAAAAATAATAGAAAATCCCCTGAGCGAGATTTGAATTTGTGCAGCCGATACCTCGATAGCGGCAGTCTCACAACCTCGCGGTGTCTACAGAACACGTACTGGTGTCAAATACACTTTTTGGGCGTATTAGGCTACAGCCGCGCGCTCTTTCTCGAAACTTTTCGTTCTTGTGAAATCGAAAAGCTCAACCGTTGAGCTATCAGGGGATACTACTACAAGCGTTTTGTTATTATTTAAAACTTCTCTGCTATTTTCCGAAATTCAGAAGAACCCAGAACAACAGAATCAGAAGGATAACACCTATGGCAACAATCAGTTCGCGCACCAGACCCCTCTCTTTTTTCGGCATAATACCATATATCGCTGGACGTTAAAAAGCTTGCTAATCACTTTACCTGCTGCGTGCTACTGGAAGAACAAACAGGACATCTGAGAGAAGGATAAAGCCATATATAGCTGCAGGAGTCGCACTTGTATTTCTTAGCCGGTTTCTTAGGGTATTTCAGCTGCCTTTTGCTCGCTTCCTCAAGAAGCTCTATGTCCTCGTGAGTGAGCCAGCCGCGAACCTTCAAAAGTTTTGACTTCATAATTATCAACTAGCGTTTCCGCTACTGTCAGTGATGTTAAACATTCTTTTCGCTTCCAAATCGCAATAACACGTAAAAGCTCTGGTAGCATCTTTGTAACCTATGGCATGCTTTCTAAGAAGATCAATACAAGCTTTCACGCCCATATTGTATGCTCTTGTTTGTTCCATTTCAGGCAGACCTTCACTTTGCAGCTCGTATAACCATGTTGACCTTCTGAGTGTCTTTAGGTTTCTAGCTTGTTCGTCAGCAGTAGTCGCATCATCCATAGAAGCAACTGCATCGATTATTCTACTATTATAAAATCTTGAATCGTCACTAGGTACACCTGCCAATAGCTCTTCAGCGAATTTTTCATATCCCATTTTGACCACACCATTGTCAGGTAAAGGTTTTCTTTGTGAAAAACCACCGCAATAGTGCAGTGGTTTTTACACCTAACATACCACAAATAATATCATCCTAACAATGCGGTATGTTTAGGTACCCAAGACTCTTACATCTTGTAACTTCTATTTAGTAACAAAAGCTTATAAAGGTTCTGGGCGTGAAATATACTTATGAGGGGATCACGTTCAGTGGTCGAAAAAAAGCTAGCGGACGGCACTACATTAAAACTAATAGAGCACGAGAAAACGTCGCCGCGTTACCAGCTTAATCTTGTAGACAGCTTTATCACATACCAGTTTCCGACAACCGAGCGCTTGAAGGAAGAACAGGTTAGGGGTATTTACGATTCTGTAAATTCTAGTGGTGATTTTCAGCGTGTTCTTAAATCCTATGGCCGGTCCGCTTTTTTGACTGCGCAAAACCGCCATTTTAGCAGAAAAAAATAAACTTATTGAAAATGTCCAAAATTGTAAACTTTAAATGCCTTGGCACGCTAAATAATGAGAGGTTGGCGACCATAGCGGAGAGGGTAGACCCAAACCCATTTCGAACTTGGAAGTGAATCTCTCCAGCGATATGGTTAGTACTAAGCGAGAGCTTGGAAACGCCTGTACGTCGCTTACCATTTTAATCTTTCTTAGAAAGAAAGATTAATCAAAGAAAAATCATAGTTACGGTGAAAAAATTGTCATGCTTCCAAGTCTTCTCCAAAAAATAACAAATTAGATGAAGGACTTTATGATTATTTAGACAAGAGATTTGGTTCGTCAGGTGCAGAGCAAAACTTTGCACCTTAGAGATATGCCTCGGTGGTGTAGAGCACCTTTTTAGAAAAAAGCTGCACCAAAAATGCAGTAGAAAAGGTGCGCAGATTGGCCTAGCATAGTGGCCTGTCACGCCGCTGACCCGGGTTCAAATCCCGGCCGAGGCGCGGGCCTGTAGCTCAGCCTGGTAGAGCATCGGCCTTTTACGTCCATGGTGACAGCATGGAATTGCGGCACCTGGAATGTAGATAGCCGGGTGTCGCGGGTTCGAATCCCGTCGGGCCCATACAGCCCTTTCTTAGAAAGAAAGCGCTGGCGGAAAGAAGGCTTGCGGTCAAAAGAAATATTATATTAGTAGAAGAAAATCTGACAAAAAGAAATAATATGTTTCTTTTTCCAAGGTTTTTCTTTCCCAAAGAAAAAGCTTAATGGTGAAAAAATTGGATCGCAACACAACCCAATATGAAGCCTGCTGGTTTGAAATAAAATCACAGACGGGGAGAATACTTACAAGGAATCGCGAAGAATTCCTGCAAAAATCAGAAGCACTTTCACATTTGCAGGAAGTTACGCTTTACAAGATTGAAAAAACATTTTCCGGAATGGAAAAAAACCGCATATTTTTTTGCGGCTTTCTCAGATAGAGGGTGTAAAAATGGTCACAAAAAAGAAAGAAGAATCTGATATTGACATATTCCAGAGCAACCTAGTTCCAAAACATGAAATACTTGGCGGCGAGGAAAAATCCGAACTTTTGAAAAAACTCAATGTTTCCTTGAAGCAATTGCCGCGCATAAAGGAAGACGATCCTGTAGTAAAAATGATTCAGGGAAAACACGGCGATGTGGTCAAGATAACAAGAAAATCTCTGGTTGCAGGCGAGTATATTTATTACAGAGTCATTGTTTAATTAATTCATGGTGAAAAAATGGAAGAATACAAAGCGCTTTTGAGATCGTTCAAGAAATCTGTAGGTTTTGTAGATCACCAGATAAAATCTTTTGACGAATTCATAGATACACGGGTACAAAAGATAATAGATGAAATTGGCGAGATTGAACTGGAAACACCAGAACTGGCGGAGTTCCGCATAAAACTCGGCAAAGTAAGAATACCAAAACCGCTTGTAAAGGAAGCGGACGGCGCCACCCGACCAATAACACCAATGGAGTCACGTATTCGTGATTTGACTTATTCTTCTCCTATTTTTGTTGAAATGGTACCTGTCATAAACGGCGTTGAACAGGAGCCACAGGAAGTTAAGCTCGGCGACCTGCCAATAATGCTCAAGTCAAAGCTTTGTGTTCTCAACGGTATGACCCGCGAAGAACTGGTAGAAAGCGGCGAGGATCCTGACGACCCTGGCGGCTATTTTATAATAAACGGCACAGAGCGCGTAATAGTCATGGTGGAAGAAGTTCTGTCAAACAGGCCAATAATCGAGGAAAAGAATGGTCTTGAAACAGCACGTATCAACAGTGAATCTTCCGGCTTTGTCCAGCGCCATACGATAGAACGCAAGAATGGGATAGTAACCATATCATTTGCAAATCTGAAGAAACTGCCGGTTGTCGTACTTCTGCGCGCCCTAGGTATGGAAACTGATAAGGAAATTGTCGAGGCAATAGCGAAGACAGATGCTGAAAAACAGGAGATGTACTTCAACCTTTACGAATTTGACGTCAAAACACCAGAAGACGCAAAGGAGTTCATAGGCAACAAACTCAGGATACCACAGAAAGAATACCGCGACAAGAGAATAACTGACATAATGGACAAGTACCTGCTTCCGCACCTGGGCCAGAAAAAGGCCGACCGTGCAAAGAAGAGCTTTTACCTTTCACAGGTAATCCGAAAAGTCCTCAAGCTCGGGTTGGAAGACATAGAAGAGCAAGATATAGATCATTATGAAAACAAAAGATTGCGCATGGTCTCGGACTTCATGGAAATTTTGTTCCGCTCCATACTTCTCGGAAAATACGGCCTAGTATCAAGAATAATATACTCATATCAAAAACTGGTCAAAAGAGGCAAGATGCCTTCAATAAAATCCATAGTGGAGAGCGACTACCTAACAAAGAGAATCATATCACACATGGCAACGGGTCAGTGGATCGGCGGCCGTACAGGTGTCTGTCAAAGGTTGGAAAGAACGAATCATGTGAGAACCATTGCGCATCTGAGAAACGTTATTTCTCCTCTTTCTGCATCACAGGAACATTTCGAGGCCCGTGCTTTGCATGCTACCCACTGGGGTCGTTTGTGTGCGGAAGAGACACCAGAAGGCGTAAACATCGGACTCCGTAAATACCTCGGTCTATTTGCCGTGATAACAGAAACGAGCAAAGACGTAGATACGGTCAGAGATTTCATCAAAAAAGAAGCGACACATGACGGCATCATAATATTTCTCAACGGCGAAATAGTAGGAAACACAAGCAAGCCGGAAGAATTTGTCAATAAACTAAGGCATAAAAGACGCACCGGTTCGCTGGACCCGCACATAAGCATAGTTCATGTACCGGAATTTGAAGAAGTCCACATCAATACGGACTCTGGTAGGCTACAGAGACCACTGATAGTCGTGGAGAACGGAAAATCATTGTTTACCCATGACCACGTTGAAAAACTTCAGGCAGAGGAAATAACATGGCACAACCTGATAAGAGAAGGAGTACTCGAATACCTGGATGCAGAAGAAGAAAACAATGCCCTTGTGGCGATAAGAAAAGATGCCATAACAAAAGAACATTCACATTTGGAAATAGATCCTGGTGTAACTCTAGGTTTGTCAGCATCGCTTGTGCCTTTTGCATCTCACAACAGAGGTGACCGAGTAAACTTCGGTGCCAAGATGTCCGGACAGTCACTGGGAATCTTTGCAACAAACTACATGATGAGAACGGACACGAAGTCGGACGTACTTATTTATTCACAGGTTCCGCTGATCAATACCATAGTTGGCGAGGAAGTGGATATGGACAGCCACCCACAGGGCCAGAACATAACAATTGCAGTCATGAGTTTCAACGGCTACAACATGGAAGACGGAATAGTTTTTAACAAGGCTTCACTGGAAAGAGGATTCGGACGCTCAGTGTTCTTCAGAAGCTATGCAACCGAGGAAAAGAAATACTGGGGAATCGAAAAGGATGAAATAAAAATCCCTGACAAAGCCGTTAATGGTTACAGGACTGAAGAGGCCTATGCAAACCTGGGACAGGACGGCATAGTCAACAGGGAGACTTCTGTGGAATCAGGCGATGTGCTAATAGGAAAAGTGTCGCCATTGCGTTTCTTCGGGCCAGTGGAAAGCTTCATGGTGGAAACAGAAAACCGCCGTGAAACCAGCGAGACCATAAGACACGGTGAGGAAGGCATAATTGACAATGTTATAATTACAGAGACCATAAGTGGCAACAGGCTTGTAAAGATAAACGTCCGCAGCGACAGAATACCAGAGCTGGGCGACAAGTTCGCATCAAGACACGGACAAAAGGGCGTAATGGGACTAATAGTTCCAGAAGAGGATATGCCTTTCACCGCTGATGGCGTAACACCGGACATAATCATAAATCCCCATGCCATACCAAGCAGGATGACGCTGGGACAACTGCTGGAGATCATAGCAGCAAAAGCCTCGGCACTTTCAGGAAAGGAAATTGATTGTTCTGTTTTCAATGAGATAAGCGAGGATGCCATAAGAGACAGTCTCACCAAGCTCGGCTTCCGCGACGACGGGAAAGAAGCCATGTATGATGGAACGACGGGCAGAACGCTCGAAGCCAGAATACTTATTGGTCCGTGCTACTACCAGAAACTGCACCACATGGTTGCGAACAAAATACAGTCGCGCGCCCGCGGACCGGTAACGCTGCTCACAAAGCAACCTACGGCAGGACGCGCAAAGCAGGGCGGACTGCGACTGGGAGAAATGGAAAAGGACTGCTTAATAGCACATGGCGCGGCGCTGCTGCTCAAAGAGCGCTTTAGCAGCGACAAATACAAGATACCGATATGTGACAAGTGCGGCCTTGTGGCTATTGAGGATTTCACCAAGGGCAAAAAATACTGCCCTGTATGCAAGAAAACAAAAATCATAGATGTTGAAATGTCCTATGCATTCAAGCTCATGCTGGATGAACTGAAGTGTATGGGAATCTATCCAAAGGTCCGTGTAGAGGAATAAGCTCCTTTCTTTAGGAAAGAAAGTAGCTTGCAGTCAAAGAAAATATTATAAAAGGAGACGAAAAAGACAAAAAAGTAATATTGAAGACAAGATCTGGAGGAACCCCTGTTCTTTGGGGTGAAATCTAGACCTTTCTTGCAAGAAAGGGATCGATAATGACCACAATAAAAAGCATTGAATTCGGCTTCATGTCGCCGAAGACCATAAAGGAAATGTCATCCATAAAGATAGAACATGCTGAGTTGTACGATCCGGACGGCTATCCAATAGACGGTGGCCTGACGGACTTGCATTTGGGTGTGGTTGATCCTGGTCTTCGCTGCAGGACGTGCGGCGGAACAATCGGACAGTGCCTGGGCCACTTTGGCTACCTAGAACTGATAAAGCCTGTTGTTCATCCGCTATATGGAAAGAAAATCTACATGATGCTCCGCTCCATATGCCGCAAATGCTCCAAGCCGCTTGCCCATGATGAGGATGTCAAGCAGATGAAGAATGCACTCAATGAAATATACAAGAAAAAGAAGGCGACATGTCCGCACTGCGGCGAGAAGCAGAAGGAACTGGAATTCCAGAAACCAACTTCATACAGGGAAGGCAAGGTTGAGCTAACCAGCGAAGAGGTAAGGCAAAGACTGGAAAGAATGACTGATGAAGATGTCAAGCAGATGAAGATCGAAGGTGGCAGACCTGAATGGTTTGTGCTAACAATACTTCCAGTACCGCCGGTAACTGTACGGCCTTCAATAACGCTGGAAACAGGCGAGAGATCAGAGGATGACCTCACTCATAAGCTTGTTGATGTGGTAAGAATAAATGAAAGACTTAGGAAGAATCTGGAAATAGGCGCGCCTGATTTCATAATAGCAGACATATGGGAGCTGCTTCAGTATCACATTTCTACTTTGATGAGCAATGAAATTTCTACGTTACCGCCGGCGCGTCACAGGAGCGGCCGGGCGCTGAAGACGCTCATGCAAAGACTGAGCAAGAAGGAAGGCCGCTTTCGTGGAAACCTTTCAGGAAAGCGTGTAAACTTCTCTGCGCGTACCGTAATATCACCTGATCCACGCATATCGATAAACGAAGTCGGTGTGCCTTTGGAAATAGCAAAGGAACTTACGCTGCAGATAACACTCACAAAGAACAACATCAACGAGATGAAAAAATATGTGCTAAACGGGTCAAATGTGCATCCCGGCGCCAACTACATACTACGGTCAGACGGCGTCAGGAAGAAAATAACAGAGGATAACAAGAAAGATATAGCCGAGGAACTGGATGTCGGCTACATAGTTGAAAGACACCTTATGGACAATGACATAACACTTTTGAACAGGCAACCATCGCTGCACAGGATGTCAATGATGGCGCATCGTGCAAAGATAATGCCTTACCAGACACTGCGCATAAATCTGGCGGTTACCATACCGTACAACGCAGACTTTGACGGTGACGAAATGAACTTGCATGTGCCTCAGACTGAAG
>ERZ1292640.262-Hain-H43-02um-R1-262-length-42454-cov-9_pt1 | contig 42454 bp, 68 predicted proteins | sample MGYA00564404_ERZ1292640 | MGnify/ENA primary metagenome ERZ1292640 (study PRJEB36523, sample SAMEA6512636) | groundwater metagenome | collected 2019-01-08 | study: AquaDiva: Metagenomics assemblies of 32 groundwater samples | reverse complement strand
ACCGGACGTCACCTTACCTCTTTTGACGCGCCGTCGATATGCGGTCGCTTGGCCCAGAGGGAGGCTGGGGGCAGCGGCAATTTGGGCGTGACTCAAATTTGCAGGTTCAGCCGAATCAGGCTATATTTTTAGCTAGGATGGGGCGTTTGCACCCGTCTGCCAGACGCCCGCGGATCGCTCCGCCGGGCGTTTTCTTTGCCCAAATCAGGGCTCAAACCAGGATATTCGCATGACCAAACTCACTTTGCCGTGGACGCGGCAGGGCCGCTTCCTGCGCGCGCTCGCCAAGACCGGCAATGTCGCCGAGGCCTGCCGCGCCGCCGGTATTGACCGGCGCCTGGCCTATCGCTGGCGCGCCCGCGCGCCTGGCTTCGCGCGGCGTTGGAAGGAGGTACTCTCCCAGGCGACCGATCTGCTGCGAGGGGAATTGATGGAACGCGCCCTCATCGGGCGGGAGCGCATCGTCTACCGCTACCGCCCGACGGTCGCGCACCGCCAGGTCCGGCGCGAGATCTTCGGATCGGCGGCGACGCTTCCGCCGCCCCGCGAGTTCAGCCTGGCCGAACGGCTGCGCGAGGCGGAGCCGCGGATGGCCCGCTACGAAGCCGAAAACGGGATCACTCCCGGGCACACGCATTTCGAAAAGTGAAGGTGGAAAATGTGTGGCAGGTCCGGCGCCGATCCGCGCGTCAGTTCAAGGACTTGGGCCCTGAAGACGAACACCGATACCGAACAAACAAACCCCGTTCAGGCGAGGCAGCGAATGGTCCACTTCAGCTCAGGCGCCGTAGTCGAAGCTCCACGCCTCGTTGGCGGCGTTCCAGCTGCCGTCGACATGCAGATGCACGGCGGCAAAGGAGTCGATGCCGGCGTCGAAGATCGTGGCCACTTCCGGCGCGTGGTGGTCGCCCGACGTTTCGAGCGTGGGCAGGATCAGCCCGTCGGAGAGACTGCCGAGGGCCACCAGCGGATCCTCGCCGGCCAACCCCAACCCCACCGCCAGCGCGGCGGCCGCCTGTTGGTCGATGCCGATCGCGCCGCTCACGAATACATCGCCGGGTTCGCCGAACAGCCGGTCGAGCGGCGCGCCATAGCTGCAGGTGTCGAGGCCGGCCTCGGCCCAGCGCGACTCGAGCGTAGCGTAGATGGGAAGATCGTGACGATCGAACTCGACCAGATCCCGGCCGACGACGAACGTCGTTTCGATGGTCGAGCCATCGCAGGTGACCAAAGGACTCATGGAAATGTCTTTCGTTCTAAAATACTGGTTTAATTGTACTAAATAACCCATTGAGAATAAAGAAAGATCGTCTGGCGGTTTGGCCGCATCCTGGAATTTGCGAGGAATCGCAATGGCTTGGCCTTTGCCAACGGCTTACTGTAGCGGCGCAATTGCTTTGGCGGCACTCGTCAAATGCTTTGGCGGCACAGGCATCCCGGCCTCTAGCGATGATACAGATAGCCCGGCGGCCACCTTTCCATGCCTGCCGGCGGCGCTGCCGTCCCCATCGAATTGCCACCATCCGACGCGTCTCGAAACCCCCTCGAACCGACCTCGTCGACCAAGTCACCGGCGCCTGGCGCGCCGCACCGGCCCGCTGATCAGCAGCTCCTTCCCCGAGGCCGACTTCCCGCCATGTCCGGCGATCGAATAGGTGGTCGTCACCGGCTCGATCCGGCAGCCCCGGAACAGCCGCCGAACCTCCGGCACATCGTTGAGGCTGACCAGGAACCGTCCCCTCACCCGGCGCAGCCGATCGGCCATCTGCTCGAACTGATCCCGGGGGAATTGTCCCTGTCCGTAGTCGTTCTCCGATCCCCAATACGGCGGGTCGATATAGAAGAGCCCGCCCTTTCGGTCGTAGCGGTCGAGGAACGTCGCCCAGGGCAGGCACTCGATCACCACTCCAGCGAGGCGCTCGTGCGCCGCCTCCAGGAGCGGCGCCAGCTTGGTGACGTCGAACCGGGCCGGCCCGTAGCTCACCCCGAAGTTGCGGCCCGCCACCTTGCCACCGAAGGCGAGGCGCTGGAGGTAGAGGAAGCGTGCCGCCCGCTCCAGATCGGTGAGCGTGTCGGGCTCCACCGACATCAGCCGCTGGAACTCCGCCCGGCTGGTGAGCTGCCACTTCAGCATGTCCATCAACGCCTCGTAGTGGCGCTGCAGGATGCGCATGGTGGTGGCCACGTCGCGCGACAGATCGTTGATCACTTCCGCCGGTGCCCGGAACGGCCGACGCAGGAAGATGCCACCCATGCCGACAAACGGCTCGGCGTAGAGCGTGTGGGGCGTGCGCCGGATCACCTTGATGACGCGATCGGCAAGGTTGCGCTTGCCGCCGATGTAGGCCGCGACCGGCAACGTTGGACGTACTGGCGCGAGGGGAGTCGACTCTTTCATTGTGTGATGCTCTGTTCGCCCGTCCGGTGATCGCCGGTGGCGGGATGGCCCTGGCTTTGGTCGTAGCTGGGCCGGCTGTGGTCATGCGCATCACAACTGCGCGGTTCGCGGCCCTGCAAGGCCGCTGCCCCCGCCGATCACGGCAGAGGAATGTCGAAGCACGTCGAAGTGAGCCCCTCGACGGAGCGTCGATTACTTCCACGTCGCGGCCTTCACCGCCCGCATTTGAGCGGTCTCAATGTCGGTGATGGCGATCGAGGCGAGCCTTGCCGCCGAGGGCTTCTCCTCCCGCAGGATCTCCATCTCGGAAATCAGCGCCGCACTCAGCGCCTTGATCCGGTCGACGCGCGGATCTTTGGACATATTGAAGTCGAAGCCCACCGCTCGGAGCGAAGAGGGAGAAACACCTGTAACGAGTTCTCTTGCCTGCGCCGGCGCGGTCTCGTCCGTATAGTAGATGACGACGTTCATGACGCTACACCTCGGGTTGAAAACAGATCGTCGAGAGGGTTTCGAAGGGCCGTCGATGGCGCCTCTTCGCCAGCGCGATAGGCGCGGATGCGCGGCGGGGCTTCGATGGCCAGCATCGCCGCCGCCATGGCCGCGTCGCTTTGCGCGAGCGCGACCTTGACCTGCAGCGGGATCGGCAGCTGCACCCGGAAGCGCCAGCAGATCGCGTAGAGCGCATGGCGCATGCGAAGGGTGATCTCGTGGCCGTGCTTCAGTTGATGCTCCAGCGCGCCCGCGATGCGCTGGGCGTTGGTGCTCATGCCGCGCACCGGCAGCAGGGCGAGGATGCAGCGCTTGTCGAGCGGCGTCATCGGCTCGCGTGTCGGCTCACCCCGCGGCATCGACGACTCCCTTCAAGTTCAGCATGGCGCGATTGAAGCCGCGCTCGATCGTCTCGACCTCGGCTTCTGTCCGGCAACGCAACAAGTACTGGTGCGCCTCGCTGTAGGCGCCATGGGCGACGCCGGTCGCCTTGGCGATGAAGTGGTCGCGCGCCCGCGCCATGGTGATCGTGGCGCGGTGCTTCAGCGCGTCGAGATCGCGCTCGCTGATCCTGATCTCGGGATCGACGAAGCTGCGGGCCGGCCACGTGCTCATGCGCCCGACCTCACGATATCGGCCCCGTCCGCGTGCCCGTGCCGATCCAGGTGATATTGGCGTTGCCGGCCACGGCCTTGCCCGCCGCGCCGCCAGACCCGGCACCACCACCAGGCGCGCCGTCCGGCGTCGAGGGGCTGGGACCGTCCGTGCTGCCCGTGCCGCCGGATGCACCAGGCGCGCCGGACGCGCCGGGCGAACCATACGCGCCACCGTTGCCGCCATTGCCGCCGTTGCCGCCGTTGCCACCCGTCGCCGTGAAACCACCGGCGCTCTGCACGCTTCCGCCGCCCCCGGCCGCGCCGCCCGATCCACTGCCGCCGCCGGAGCCGCCGGCGCCGCCGCCGCCGCCCGCGCCGCCATCGGCCGTCACCGTCGTGAAGGCGCCGTCGCTGTACTCCCACGTAAAGGTGGCGTCGCCGCCCTTGCCGCCATAGCCGCCCGGACCGCCGCCGCCGCCGCCGCCGCGTAGAATGCCGTCGGTGTTGTCGACCGTGGCGATGCCCGACGAACAATCGAGCGCGGTGCCACCTGGTGCGCCGGGAGCACCGTGCACGCCGGAGATCGTGCCGAGATTGACCAGCGTCGGTTTGACGCCCATCGGCCAGGTGCCGCGGATGATCGGCCCGGCCGTCACGCCCGGATCGACGGTGATGGTGACCGCCTGCACCGGGTTTCCCGAGTAGCCGTTGGCATTGGCCAGCGTGCGCAGATTGATGGCGCCGGTGTTGCTCGCGATGTGGATGTCGAGCGGGTCCATCGTAATCGGCGGCGTCTCGGGCTCGTCGGGGATCGACTCGTACATGCGCGGGTCGTCGATGCATCCGATGATGTCGCAGGTCCGCTCGTCTTGGGGATCGACGACGATCACCTTCAATCGCTTGGCGTAGGTCTCACCCGGTCCGAACTGGATGAAGGTCCGCTCGCGATCGCCGCCGGTCAGGATCTCCTCCAGCTCCCCTTCACCGACGACGATCTTGTTCGTCGCATCGCCGGCCGTCGCCTCGAACGGCCCGACCTTCATGCCCGTGCGGCTGCGCAGCGCCACGTAGTGCGTCGCGCCGGCGGTGAAGGTCATCGCCTCGGACAGCGTGAGCGTGCGCGTGCCCTCGTCCCATGCCGTCACCTCGGCATACTGGCCCCACGCCGGCATGTCGTGCGCCACGTCGATGCCATCGCCGTAGAGCAGCGTCAGGCCTTCCATCTCCGTGCCGATCGACGTGGCCACGCGGCGGTAGCGGTTCTCGCGGATGCGGTTCACCAGCACGGCGCGAAGCTGCGGACGGTTGGTGATGCCTTCGGTGCCGATCTTCGAAACGTTCTGCTGCGGGCTGTCGTCGAAGGCTTCGGTCACCGTGACCGGCTTCCACGAATTGGTGTCGATGTAGGTCCCGCGCGCGCCATCGGCCGTCTGGTCGGTGGGGAACTGGTAATCGTTCTTGAGGCTGCCCTTCCTGATGTTGCGCGGCGTGAACATCATCGTCGGCGCCGTGCTGGCGCGATCCAGCACCAGGCAGACCTTCTGGCCCTGCTCGACCTCGACGCCGACCACGGCACGCGCCACGCGTTGCAGCGCCTCGCGCGTCGGCATCGGCTGGTCCCACACGAAGTCGAAGGTCCAGCCGGCCGCCGCGAACTCCTCCTTCTTCGAATAGATGCCCGCGAGGTCGATCTGGTCGGCGGCGAGCCAGGTGCGCGCGATATGGGCGAAGCCGTCGCAAGGGCAGCGCGTGGCCGTCAGCCCCTCGGTCATCGTCTCGGTTTCGAAATCCCATGTCGGCAACTTGCGCGTGGCGATGAGGTTGAGCTGGCGGCTGGTCGCGTTGTTGAGATCGCCTGTCGCCTTCATGCGCGCCGCGAAGGTGGTGACGCCGGCGAAGCGCCGCTCCGTGGTGAGACGGCCGCGCAGCCCGACCCACTGGATGTCGTGGCGCGCGGTGGCCGCCATGTCCTTGGTGTCGGTCCGCTTCAGCCGCACCTGCCAGCGGCCCGGCGAGGGAAAGTCATAGGTCTCCGACGAACGCTGCTCTTTCTGCGTGGCCGCGCTCTTGGTGATGGTGTCGATCGTCTCCCATGTGTCGGGGTCGCCCACCGCGATGCCGGCGTCGTCGATCTCCTGGGCCTCGATCACCACCGTGATGCTCTTGGCGTCGAAGCCGCCCGACGCGTTGTACTTGTAGAGGCCGCCTGGCGTCACCAGGTCGACCTCGAACAGGTCGACGGTCGTGCCCGGTGGGTTGGCGGCGAAGGGTCCCTTCCAGGGGCTCGACGGATCGGCGCCGGCATCCGGCAGCAGCACGGTGGCGATATCGCGACACGGCAGCCAGCGCGCATCGCAGATCTCCGGGTCGCCGACTTCGCCCGGTTCCCGTTGTTCGGTCGTGATCTCCTCGAACGACTCGATCGGCGTGTCGCCGATACGCTCCTTCTCGATCTCGACCGAACCGCGCGAGACCACCAGCAGCGAATGCAGGTACTGCTCGTTGTCGACATAACGGCTATAGGGCAGCATCGCGAAGTCGGGATAAACGACGTGCCGGCCCATCAGCTCCGGGATCGCCGCCTCGAGGCGCGCGCTGTTGCCTTGCGCGCCGATCGAGAAGGTGGGCGAGGCCTGCGCCGAGCCGGCGACGCTGCTCATGCTCGGGCTCGACCCGTAGCTGGCGGGCGGCGGCGCCGGGCCGGAGAAAAGCGACATCAGTCCCGACGCCGCGGCGCTCAGCGCCATGCCGATGCCGGCGGTGAGCAAGCTGCCGCCGATCGTGCCGATGAGAGTTGGCGCCAATATTCCCGCCAAGTATGGCGCCGCCACCGCGATCGCGATCGCCAGCACGACGCCGATCACCATCTTGCCGGTGTTGCCGCCGCCCTGCAGGCGCGTGGCGAAGCTGACGACGTCGCCCGGGCCGATCGTTGTCTTGCTCCATTGCGAGCGCATCAGCGGGCGGCCGTTGAACAGGCAAACGGTGGGCCGATTGAACTCGCGCACCCGCCGGCCGCCCAGCTTCTCGATCCGCCGTACCGACGTGTGCCGGCGCAGTCCCTTGCGCTGGCGCAGCAGGCGCCGCACGGTGACCGGCCGCGTCACGCTGTATTCGCGCCGCTGCAGCGGATCGAACGGATTGTCGAAATGAATGACCTTGCCCGGTCCGAGCCTGGCGCCGACCTTAAGCATGACCCGGCACCACGAGTACGCCTGCGCTGGTCGCGGGGATCGGTCGATAGAAGGCGATGATGCGCCACTTCGCGACCAGCAGGTGCATGCGCCCCTGCAGCACCGAGCCGGCGCCGGGGACGCAGTGCAGCACCGAGCCGCCGCCCACGTCGTCGACCCACACGCCGCAGTGGCTGGGATGCTTCCAGTGGGCCATCAGCACGGCGTCGCCCGAGCGCGGTTGCTTCGTCTCCGCCCAACCCAGCACCGCCGCCGCGTCACGCACCTTTCGAAGCAGCTTCGACAGCTTCTCCGGCTCGGTGAGCTGCGGCACCTCGATCCCGAAGTGCTGCCGCTGCACGTGCCGGAAAAAGCCCCAGCAGTTGAAGCCGGCCGGGCCGTCGCCCCCCTTGGCATAGGGCAGGCCGAGATAGTCCTGCGTCCAATGCCGGCTCTCTTCGGGGTCCCCGCGGCGGGAGTCAGGGCGGAGGCTACTCCGCCCGAGTTGGTGTGGCGGCTCACGCCGCGGGGGAACAGAAACCTTCATTGCCCGATCAGCCCTGGATATTCGGTGGCGGTGTAGCGGTAGCGCGGGAACGGCCCGGCCAGGTCGATGGCCACGCGGGCGCGGCCGGTCACGGCCAAGACCTGCGCGGACGCCTGGCTCAGCACGTATTGCGGCGGCGGGATCATCTGCGGACCGCCGTCGAGATCGTTCGACAGGAACGGCCGGTAGCACATGATGATCTTGGTGGGCTCCGTCGCCGCGCGATCGAGCGCCTCGACGATGCGCCGGTCGGTATTGTCGATGCGGATCTCGATCTCGGCGCCCACGCCCGGCTCGATGCGCGCCAGGGCGAAGCTGAAGGCGAACGAGCGCCACGTGATCACCAGCCCTCCCTTCACCGGCGCGCCGTCTTCGATGGGGGCTTCCACATCGACCCCATTGGTGGTGAGCCAGATCGAGTCGGGGTTGCCGCTCTCGTCGATGAAGGAGGGATGCCGGATCTCCAGCGTGTCGATCACGACCTCGTCGTCAGGCGCGATCGCCATCGCCTCGGCCAGGGCGTCGGAGATGGTGGGATCAGGCATCAGGCGCTCCGCTCGCGGAGCGCCGGCGGGCGGAAGGTGCTGTACAGGTGCTTACCAACGAAGTTGGTAAGCACCGAAGCACCGGGAGCCCGCACCGTGCAGAACAGACAAGGATCACGTCGCCAACCACGATCGACTGAACCGCACCCAGGTCCATCAGGCGGCGCTGGCCTCGGCGAACATCGCGGGCGGCGAAGGCGGCGTGATCAGTTGCATCTCGCCGTTCACCATTGCGGGCGCGGGCGGCATGGGCGGCGCATAGGTCTTGAGAATATCGTACAGCTCGGGCCGTCCAAATTCCTCGAACTGCTGCCCTTCCTGCAAGACGATGACGATGGTTCTTTCCAGGAGCGGCGCCTTGCGTGCCTTTCCCGCCTCCTCCGACGCGTAGCCGAAGACGACACACTGGATCGTGCCCGCATCGTAGTCGTCGTGGCGCTCGCGAATTCGCCAGTATATCGCATCGACGCCCGTGGGCGTGTCGATCGATTTGAGTAAAGCCATCGCGCATTCTCCTCTCCGTTTGTGACTGACTAGGCGGCTTCGAAAAGACCGCTGGCGACGATGGTGGCGCCATCCAGGCCGGGATACGTTCCGTCTGCATTGAACAGGTAGAGTGCGTTCGAGCCCGGATTTTGCCGGCCCTGCACCATCTTATTGTTGATGGCGACTTCGCAGCCGCTGATGTTTCCGCCGTATGCCGCGGCGAGGGCGCCATTGGGCAGGTCGACGACCAGAAACGCGGCGCCGGTACCGTTCGTCGTGATCGGCAGGGCGTACTCGACGAGATAGAGCTTTCCCATGCGCTTGTATCGCCCTGTCACGGCACCGACCGTCGTGATGGTGCCGGACCCGGCCGTCAGGGTCGGCGTAAAGCCGATCCATGAGGCGCCGACGAAAGCCGCCGTGATCGACTCAGTGCCCGCCGCCGTATTTGCCGGCGTCGCGTGCGACACGGGCGCCGGAGTCGACTCATCGGCCAACCGGAAGGTGTGGGTGGCGGCATTGTAATAACTGTCGGTCGATTTGAGCTGAGCGACATGATGGACCCCGCCGTCGTAGAGGTACGTGTAGCCAGACGCCTGAAGCGCAAAGGGAATGGCGCCGGCGGCGTCGAAATGGAAGACCGGCGAGCGCACCGAGTTGGCGACCGCAAGATAATGCTCGAGATGCACCGCGCCCGTGGCCCGATCGATCTCGAACGGTGTGCCGGCGAACGCACCGGCATCGTCGAAACGGAGGATGTTGAAGTTCGAGCCGACGCTCCCGCCGGCCTCGGCATCGAAGCTCGGCCCGACCACCCAGCGGTTCGATCCGCTTGTCTGGAAGTGCACGGAGCGGATGTTGCCCGCGACGGTGCCGCTCATGTCCAGATTGCCGGCCATCGCCGCCGCGCCATCGGTCCGCACGTAAGGGCCGCTCGCCTCGGCCGCCACGCGTGCCAAGGTCCGGACCATGACGCCGCCGCCGATGTCGACGGTGCTGCCGGTGCCGGAGGCTGGCCCCTGCACGATGGCCCGCAGGAGGGCGGCGTCGACGGACACCATGGTGGCGCCGGTGTCGATGCTGGAGGCTTGGGTCATCGATCGGTCCTCATGAGGTCCACAGCTCGTAGGTCACGACCTGGTGCAGGTGGTTGATGGCGGCGAACAGCTGATCGCCGTCCTCGTCGATCAGGAGGGTGAGATCGGCGTCGCTCAGCATCGGCCGGTCGCGCACGGCGAGCTTGGCCGTGACGACGACGCGCTGGCCGTTCTTGAATTTTGCCGGCGCCTTGCCTTTCTGGACGCGCGCCTCACACTCGACCAGGCCGAGGCCGGCGAGATAGGTGAGGTTGAACCAGGTCGCACCGTAGTTGGCGCGATGGCGCAGCCAGGCTTCGAAGATCGCGTACTGGAAGAGATTGAAATCCCATTGCACCGTGAGTTCGCTCGACGCCTGCGTGCTGGTGCGGCGCTGGCGCGACGAGCCCGCGTCCATTTCGGTGGCGATGATCTTCGGGTCGTCGTCGATCCCGTAGCCGGGCAGCGACGGCAGCGGCAGCGTGGCCGGCCAGGAGAGATCGAGTGTCATGCCGGCCTCGCCACCGGCTGGACGCCAAAGGCTGCCTTGACCGCCTTGAAGACCGGGCCGCGACCTTGCGTGATATTGGTGGCGATCCCCTGCTCGGCCTGTTCGACGATGACCTTGAGCATGGGCTTGCCGCTCGCGCTGGTGCCCTGTTCCGCACGCACGTTGGCGCTGGTGTTGTTTTCGATCTTCACTTCGACCACGACTGAGGCACCGCCGCCGTCCGAGGCATTCCACGCCCGCTGCTGCTCTTCGGTCAGCACCCGCTCGCCGCGCTTGGCGATGATCGGCATCTCGTTGGCCGCCAGCACCGGGCCATCGCCCACCGTGCCACCCTCGTGAAAACGCGGCGCGGCGGCCCACGCCTCGGCCGGCACCCTTCCCGAGTGGGTCCCACCGTTGTCGGCGATGCCGCCGGGGCGATAGCGGGAGCCGGTATCTGGCCCGATCGCCGGTACGCGATCGCCACCATGCCCAACGCCGCCCCAGGCGCGCTGCTGTTCCTCCGTCAACACGCGCTCGCCGCGCTTGACGATGATGGGCACCTCGTCGGCCGCCAGCATCAAGCCATGACCAGCCATGCCGCCGGGGCGATAGCCGGAGCCGGCATCCGGCCCGATCGACGGTACGTGATCGCCACCATTCCCGGCCTCGGTCCAGGCGCGCTGCTGCTCTTCGGTCAGCACGCGCTCGCCGCGCTTGGCGACGGTCGGCACCTCGTCGGCCGCCAGCACCAGGCCACCGTCGTGGAAGCGCGGCGCGTCGATCCACAGGTCGGCCGGCCGGCGCGCCGATGGGGCACCGGCATCCGCGATGCCGCCACCGGAGCGGGAGACGGCGGAGACCGGTTGGCCGGAGCCGGTCAGGACATCAGGGTTGGTGCGATCGATACCGAGTGCGCGCTGCTGCCCCTCGGTCAGCACGCGCTCGCCGCGCTTGGCGACGATCGGCATCTCGTTGGCCGCCAGCTGAGGCGACAGGTCCGCCATCTGCTGCCGATTGACGATGCGTCCGGCCGTCGGTGGCACGAACCACTCCTCGCCGTTCTCGCCGACCTTGTAGAAGTGATCGGGATCGACATCGCCGCCGCCGGCGCGTGGGCCGCCGTAGGAAAGGCCGCCACCGTCGAACGGGTTCATCGAACCACCCGCGCCGGTGCCGGCCGAACTGCCGCCAAGAATATTGCCGAGCCACGAACCGACGCTGCCGAGCGCTGAACCGGCAGCACTGGCGAGCGGCCCGGTGATCGCCTGCCGCGTGGCGACGCGCGCAATGTCCGCCAGCACCGAGTTCGCGAAGCTGTTGAAGTTGAACGATCCAGTGACGGCGAAGTTCGCGACGGCGTCCTCGGCCGAGCGCATGGCCGTGCGGATGCCGTCGCTCGCCGAGCGGCCGGCATTGGTCGCCTCGTCGGCATAGCGCCTGAAGCCCGCGATCGCGCCGTCGGTGGCGTTGCGGCTCGCCTCCAGGCGGCGCAGCTCGTAATCCTTGGTCGCCTCGTAGACCGTGCGCTCGCTCAAGAGCCCGGTGGCCTGCAGGTCGGCCAACCGCGACATGCTCTGCTCGAAGGCGGCGCTGGGGTCGTACTGCTGGTTGAAGGCGATGGCCTCGCGCTGCTGCTGGGCCTCGGCCTGACGGCGGCTCAGCGCCTCGTAGGCCTCGATCTGCTTCTGCGCCGCCGCGGCGATCTCCTCCGAGCCCGCGGCTTCGACGGCCGCTCGAAGCCTGGATGTGGCGATCGCCACCTGGTTGGCGCGCTCGGCCTCGCGCGTGGCAGCGGCGCCCAACCCCTCGGCCGCGACCAGGCGCTCCAGCGCCGCCGTCTGCTCACCGTAGGCCTGTGTCGTGCCGGCGAAGTCGAAGACCTGACCGGCGGCACCCTGCGCTAGGAGCGATTGAGCGTAACCACCGACGGCGCCGTCGCTGATGTTGCCGGTGCGCGCCTGTTCGGCCGCCGTACCATAGGCCTGAGATCGCAGCGCTGCGGCCGGCCCTCGCGCGAAGGCCTGCGAGGCTTCGAGCATGTTGCGGGCGGCGGCCTGCAGGTCCGCGATGGCGTCCTGGTCCTGGATGCCAAGCTGAGTGTTGAAGACTTCCCGCTTGTTGTTGATAAACTCTTCACGCGGGCGACTGCCGTCGGCGGCGATCTCAGGAATGCCGAGCGCCTGCTGATCGACACCCTGCATGTAGCCGAGATAGGCGCGCTGATTGCGCGGAGCGCCGGCGCGAGCCGCCGCGTTGTCCAGTTCCGTTTGGCTGCGTTCGAGAGGGGAGCGCAGGGAAGCGAGTGCGGCATTGAGCGGACCGATCGCCTGCGTCCACTGCTCGGCATTGATGCGGCCCTGGGCGAAATCGTCATTGATGCGCTGTACGGCGTTGTGCAGCTGCTCGCGCTTGCGTGGCAGTTCGTCGAGCCGCTCGACCAGCTCGCGCACGTGCTTCTGCGCTGCCGCGGCCTGGTCACCGGTGGCGTCGATCTTGAAGCCGTCGAAGGCCTGGGCGTTCTGTCCGTTGTCGGCGCGATCACGACCCTTGGCGAACACTTCGGCGAGGGCTGCCTGCTCGCGGCTGAGCAGCTCGAACTCCTGCCGCTTGGCGTAGCCCTGGCCGTACTGCGCCCGCACCTGGTCGAGCTTGGCGAATTCCCCCCGCACCTCGGCAAGCCGCACCTGGGCGTCGCGCAGATCCGGCGTGAAGGCGTCGGCCAGATAGTTGCCGAGGCTGGTGAGCCCACGTTCGGCCGCATGTATCGGCGCCGTGTTGGCGAACGCATCGAAGGCGCGCGTCCAGGCCTTGCCGAGCGAGTCGGTGACCTTCTGCCCGGCGCCGAGCGCCTTGTCGCCCAGCCCGTCGAAGCGACGCTCCAGCGCGCCCAGCACGACGTCAGCCGCCTCGTTGGTGCGGCCCATCTCCTGCAGGGCGCGGACCTGCACGCGCTCGCTGTCGGTCAGGATCTTGAGCTTGCCGTCGAGCTTCTCGACGCCGGCGCTGGTGCCGTTCAGCCCTTCGGCCGCGAGACGCGCCGCCGTGTTGAGGTCGCCGCGGAGCGACAATGCCATGTCGCGGCTGGCTTTCAGGCCACGCTCGATCGTGTCGGCATTGAAGACGCCGGCCACGAGGAATTCCTGGGCGGCGTCGCCGGTCGCCCGGCGATCGACACCCGGCAGCGCGCCCGTCCGGTCGATCACGCCGGTGAGCTGGCCGGCCTGCAGCGTGCCGGTCTGGCCCAGCGCCGCGATCTCGACGGTGAGCCGGCGCGTTCGCTCAGCGAGCTGGTCGGCATGGGCGACGCCGCCCACGAACATGGCGCCGATCGCCACGGCCGTCGCCGCGATCGGGCCGCCCAGCGCCACCGCCGAGCGGCCGATGCCGACCAGCATCTCTAGGAAGCCGGCGCCCGAGGCCCGGCCCGTGGCCAGCGCCGTGGCGGCGTGGCCCACCTGCTCGCCCATCGCCTTCGCCTTCTCGGCGAGGCGCGCGGCGGCGTCGGCCGCGTTGTCGTTGGCGACGCCCGTCGCCTCGACCGCCTTGGTCGACTGGCCCAGCGCCTCGGCGCGCTGGCGTTCGGCCTGCGTCGCGCCGATCGTGTACTGGTTGGTCCGCCGCGCGCGCTCTTCCTGCTTCTTGGTGAAGTCCTCGGCCGCCTTGTCGCCCTTCGCCAACGCGTCGACCAGGTCGTCGGCGTTACCTTCGAGCCGCGCGCTGACGGTGAAGTCGGTCATAGGTCGCTCCGCATCGCGGAGCGACCGGCGGGCGAACCGGCGGCAGGGGTTCGGCGCAGCCGAACCCTGAGAGCCGGGGAGCCCGCACGGTTCCCCTTGCGCACGTTCCTTTGCCGACGCGCCGCTCCGCCTACATCAGCGGCAGCGCCGCCTTCTCCATCCGTCGGATGTCGTCGAACAGCTGCGGCGTGCAGGCGACGCCCGACATGCGGATCGACGCCTCCAGCTTGGCGTAGTCCAGGCCGAGCGGGATCGGCCGGCCGAGGCCGGGCGTCACGTAGCGCCACTGCGTCGCCGCGCGCGTGAAGGACAACACGGCGGTCCGGCAATCCTCCGGCAGCACCAGGTCCACTTCCTCCGGGATGGGATCTTCTTCGGCCCATGGCTCCATCACTTCCAGCGGCACGCCGAGCTGCTTCAGCTCGGCGGCGGTCTCTCTCACCTCGGCGGCGTGATCGCGGTCCGGCTCGATGCCGCCGGCCCAGCGACGCGCCGCCTCCGTCAGTTTTTTGCGCGCAGGCCGCCGTCGCAGGCGTCCCAATAACTCTGCACCAGCGCGGTCTTGACGTGCGGCACGCGCCGCGCTTCGTCGACCATCTCCGGCGCGAAGGGGATTGGCGCACCCGCCATGTCCACGAAGTCGGCCTCCCAGCCTTTGAGCGCGCGCTCGAACAGCACCTTCACGGGATCGGCGCCAGGCGCGAACTGCGCCTTGCGCAGATCGTCGCTGTCCTGCACCTGCCAGCGCGCCGTGAAGACGTGCTCCTCGAACGTGCCGCCATCGACCGGCACCTGGACCTTTACCGGCCACTTGAAGATGGGGTTCTTCTCGAACTTGAACATCGGTGGGCTCTTTCTTCGGTTATGAAAAGTTGAACGAGAAGTCCGGCGACGCGCGCGCGACCGAGGCGGGCAGCGTGATCATGGTGTCGGCGCCGTCCTGACTTTCCGCGAAGGGCTGGATTTGCGAGGCATCGGCGTTGATCGCGATGATGTTGCCGGCGACCGCGCCGAGCGTCATGGAAAGAGCGACCGGAGTGCCGTTCACCATCGTGCGGAAGTTCTTCGTCGAAATGGGAACGTCCTCGATCACCGCCTCCCAGGAAGGCTTGCGATCGTCGATCGCGATCTCCTGTCGGTTGATGCGTTCGAGGTAACGCGCCTGGTTGCCGGCGCGGAACTTCAGCGAGTTGGCGACGACGGCGTAGCTGTCGATCGTGAAGGCCGACACGTTCGCCTTGGTGAAGTAGAGCGCGCGTTGCCACGCCGTCAGGGTCGGCGTCGGGAACGAGGCGTCGGCTTCCGAGGCGAAGATCCCCATCAACCGGAAATGCGCCCGCGCCTTGCGCAGCTTTTCGAACTGCAGCTCCACTTCGCCGCGGCAGCCCAGCATCGCCGTCTTGTTGGTGCCCTCGAACCAGTAGATCGAAACGGCCTCATGACCCGTGTTGACCGGCGCATAGCCAACGAGCGCGGCGGGCACGATGGTCTCCGCCAACGCGCAGGCGCGAAAGAGAGGGCCGAGCGGCGGCGGCGTCGCGACGACGCCGGAACCTGCGAGTTCGACATCGAATTCGAACACGCAGTGGCGCCCGACCAGATCCTTGACCCCTTGGCCCATGTCGAGGTTGAGTTCGTCGCGCTCCAAGGTCTCGCCCTCGAAGGGCGTGACCTTGCCGTTCATCAGGCGGATGGCGTTGGCGCCGGCGGTCGGCACCGAGTCCGTGCCATAGCTGACCTCGATCTTGGCGAGGGCGACGCGCTTGTCGAAACGAATGGCCATGTTCTACTCCTTGTTCTTGCCGGCGGCCGTCGCCGGCTTGGTCTGTTCGACCAGTGTGAGGGCGCCGGTTTGCGGATCGCGCCGGTAGGAGCCGCCCTCCCTGGGATGCTCCGGAGTGGCGCTCGCCTCCTGGGCGGGCACCGTCTCCCGCACCGGCGGATCGTTCGTGATGAGATCGGTCGTGATGGGTGGGCGAGCCATGGATTACTGCCTTTCCTGAAACTGCAGGGCGAAGGTCTGTTGCCAGACGACGAGGTTGTCCTGGGCGGTGAGCAGGCTGCCGCCGGCATTGACGAATTGCGCGCCCTCGGCGCCATCGGGACTGAAACCGAACATCGTGGCGCGCACGGCGGCGCGCAGCGTTTCGAGCGCCGTCGCTGCCCGCTTGTCGTCGACACGCTTGGCGGCCATCCAGAGGATCACGGCGTAGGTGGCGATGCCGTCCTGCGAGAAGGCGCCGCTCATGCCCTTGGCCGTGGCGAAGCTCTCCGTCAGCTCGACGACGTAGGCGGCCGGCATATCCTTGTCGGCCGGCTTCACGTCGACCGCCGCGTAGGACAGAGCGCCTTCGACCAGCTTCAGCGTGCCGGCGGTCTTCAGCGTTTCGAGGCGCGTGATGATGGTTTCGATCATGCCGGCGCTCCCGAACCCGACGAGTTGCTGCCGCCTGCGTTCTTCGCCTCTTCGAGACGGCGTCGAAGGTGGTTCACGAGGATCTCGGCGAACTCGTCGTAGTCGCCCTGGTTGGCGCCGACGAAGGGGCGCGGCGGCAGGGTGACCTTCTTGGCGAACACCACGGCGCCTCCGGCCCCGACGAAGCGGAGGAACTTGCCCTTCTTCGGCAGAATGGTGGCACCGAAGTGCAGAGCCGGCGCCTTGACCAGGTCGGTGCCGATCGTGACGCCCTTGTCGTCGGGGTCGTCCGTGAGGCTGCCTTCGAGATGCGTGGTGTCGATCAGCGTCTTGCCGCCTTCGCGCTCGGCGCGACGCGACGGCTTCCAGGGGGTGCCGTCGGGCCCGACGCCCTGGTACATGCGCTCGCGGTTGCGATCGACCCAGCGCCGGCCGATCACCTCCCACGCCGGCCGAAGATCCAGCGCCGCCTCCAGCAGCGCCTTGAGGCCGCCGCTGAGCGGCTTGGCATCGATGTCGATCGTGACGCTGATACCCGCGGTCATGTCAGAAGCCCCGCAGGCTGTCGCGGGTGAAGATCCGGTCCTCGCTCACGAACTCGACCACGTCCGCCGTCGCGGCGGGATCGGTCGAGCCGGCGGCGGCGGCGGTGAGCGTGGCCTTGCCGTCGCGGATCGACGCCAGCATCGCCATGGCGGCCTCGTAGGCATCCTTCGCCGCCTCGGGCGCGTTGGTGGCGTCGCCATAGAGCTTGTAGCGGGCGATGTCGCAGCTGATGCCCAGGATCTCGGGATCGACCGGCGACAGCGGCACGGCGTAGCGCCCGCGCACGTGGAGATTGACGATCGCGTCGGCGCCCGCGATCGCACGGCCGATCTTGTCGGTGTCGAGCACCTCGGCGTCATCGACCGTGGTCGACGCGACCTTGATCAGCTGCGCTTCGTCGAAGCGTGCGACCATGTCGTCAGAGGTGGCGTAGCTCACGCGCGCACCGCGCGCGTGGGCGGGCGGCAGGCGCTGTAGTCAGCGCCGAGAGCCCGCACGATCGCCAGGAGGAAACGGTCGTGGATCATCAGCCGATCAGTTCCGGTATCCGCGGTGCGGGCTCATGCGGAGGCCACACCCAGTAGCTGCCCTGCTCGCCGACAACGTCCTTGCGCTGCGCGCTCGACGCCACAAAGACATCGTGACGCCACGGCATGAGAACAGCGAGCGTCACGCAGGTGTCGCTGTGCACGGCCACGATGGTGGCGGCGTAAGGGCCAGGCTTGTTCTGATTTTCGACGAGGTCGGTGTAGTAGTGGACGATGCGTCCGATGGTCGGCTGCATGGTTGCTCCGGGTGTTCCGCTTCGGAAGCCTCACCTTCAGGCGGGGCTTGCGAAGCGGGCCGGCGGGCGCTGCATCGTGTGGCCGATGCTTCGAGCCCCACCGGCCCTTCCGGGGCGGGTGTTATTCCTGCGGCGGTGGCGGTGCGGCCGGCGTCTTCACTTCGAAATCGGCGGGATAGAGCGCGAGCGTCGACAGCCTCCTGGCGATCGCCTCTTCATCACCCAGTGCTTCCAGCTGCTCCTTGGTGGTGAATTCGTGCACGCCGGTGGTCCAATGACGGCCGCCGCGATGCATCGTCTTCTTCGCGATGACGACGAAGGGGCCGCCGTCGTACATGATCACTGCCGTCTTAGCCTTAGCCATTGAACCCTCCTGGATGCGCTTCTGAAACTCCGACCGTCGCGCAAGGTCGCCGGAGTTCGAGAAGCGGGGCGGCACGTACTCACCGCCCGGCTCCATCCGCCGATGCCGCGGACTAGTCGAGGTTGCTGTCGATCAGGATGTCGAACGCCTTGTAGAGTTCGTTCGCGGCGCCGCCGGTGAGAGTCGGCACGTTGAACAGCGCGTTTGCGGCGTCGGCGAAGTCGTTGCCGCCGACGAACAGATCGTATTTCAGGTTGAACGGCGCGCCGTTGTCCTTCAGCAGCTTCTGCCCGAGCAGACGCAGGGCCTTCACATTGGCGGAGTTCATCGTATCGGTGCAGCAGAGCGCCATCTGCCAGAAGCCGTAACCCACGTTCATGCGGCCATCGACGCCGTAGAGCAGCTCGTCCTTCATGAAGACGTTGGGATCGTCAGGACGGTCGAGTGCCACGAAATTGAACGGCTCGCGCTCCTGGTAGATCATCGGCTTCAGCGGCCGCGTGGTGCAGAGCAGGAACCAGGGGGCGCCCGCGCCCGCGATCAAGTTGGCCTGCACGCCGGTCGTGCCGTCCGCCTTGATGTACGGATGGTCGGTGTCGAAGAAGTACTGGCCGTCGTAGCAGGAGTTGGCGAGGCCGGCCTTCAGCGTGGCGTAGGTCTTCAGGTCGGGAAAACGCGCAACCTCGTCGCCCAGCATCTCGAATACCGGCTTGTAGAGGCCGACCTGGTCGTCGTTGATGTCGTCGCCCTTCACGCCGATCGTGTTCTCGAACTTCTTGTTCTTCAGCGTGTAGCCATCCTCGGCCAACGCGTTGACGTGACGGTCGCCGAGCCACTCACGAATGCCGGGAATGGATTTGAGCCAGCCGTACTCGTTCGACTTCGTCGTCGAGGGAACGACCGTGGCGATACGCTTATAGGTCGCCGTCGCAGAGGCGGCGCCGAAGGCGGTCATGAAGTTGGCGCGGAACCCGGTGTTGATGGTCACCAGCCTGCCGCTCGATGCGCGGATCATTCAGATCTCCTGTAGGTCGTCGGTGGGAACGTCGGTGTTCGTTGTTGAAGGGCGGCGGGAGCGGTCAGCGGCCGATGGCGACCCAGTTGATGTTCTTGGCCGCGGTCGCGGCGATCAGCGTGGCGTCGCCGGTCGCCGTAACCTTCCACGCCTTCACGATGATCGAGCCCGCGGCCGGTGCACCCGCCTGGTCGCCGACCGTGGCGCTGGCGGCGGCGAGTGCGACGCCATCGGGATCGTCCTACGGAGAAGCGAAGGCCGCCTCCACGTTCGACAGACCCGTGACCACTGTCGCCGTACCGGTGACGGCGGCGACGCCACGCGCGATCTTGTAGCCGGCAGCCACGCCAGCGACGATCGCGTCGATGGCAGGACCGCCGAACTCGACCCATACGCCTTGGGCGTCAATGTCGATCACCTTGCCGGCGGCAGGCCTGGCGCCGGCATTGTTGGTCTTGGCGACGGTCACGTCGTCGACCACGAAGACGGTTTTCCTGCGCTCGGTAAGCGTGATCGCGTCGCCAGCCGACGAATTGCCGAGGCAGGCGACGAGCTTGTTCAGCACCTCGACGCTGAGGTCGCCGTCAGCACCAGCCGAGTTGTCGACCAGCTGCTCGGCGATGCCGACCACGATGTCGGTTATCGTGGCGCGGCCGGGCCGCGCGTAGCCATCCGAGCCGAGCGACACGATGGTGCCAGCGAAGATCTTCACGGCCCCCTTGACGGGGAGCGAAATGCGCTCGCCGCTGCGGGTCTTGGTGGTGCGATCGGCGGAAGCCGCCATGGTGGTTCTCCTTTAAGCTTTCCTGGACGTGGACGTTGATGTGGTTGCCGGCGCGCCGTTCAGCCGAGCTGCGCGGCGCGACGGCTGAGGATTTCGGTTTCGACTACCTTCGCCGCCAGGAATGCCTCTTCAGTGACACCCGCGGACTTGGCGGCGGCCTTCTCGTCGGCCGACAGCGTCGCAATGGTGGGGGCGGCGCGCTGCTGCTCGCCTCCCTGGACGACGACGGCAGCGGTCGAGAGATAGGCGACGATCTGATCGGCGGTCTGACCCTTCATCCAGTCCGACTCGATCATCGCCGGCGTCAGCTTGCCGGCCTTGCGGCCGCCATCGATCACGGCCTCGCGACGTTGCGCGTTCAGCGTCGAGAGGCGGTTGCTGACTTCCTGGTGCACCGACATCGGCACGTAGGCCGCGGGATCGACGCCGAGCGACCGGATGCCGGCCACGATCGCGTCGGGCGTGGCATCGGCGGCGACCTTCGCGGTGGCCGAGAGCGTCGCGATCTTTTCCGCCAGCGGCTTGGTGAGGGCGGTGGTGAGCGCCTCGGCGGTCATCGCCGACAGCACCGACACCTCGATGCCGAGCTGCTTGGCGACTGCGGCGGCGAGGGTGGCGAGCTTGCCCGCGTGTTCGAGGGCCAGATCTTCGGTTGTCGTGTCGGCGAGGCCGAATGCGGCCAGCAGCTTCTGCAAGAGGTTCACGTCGATCTCCTTGTTGCGGTCGGTCGAGAAAAGCGCAGTGGTGGTGTCGAGGGCGGGCGTGTTGGTGAGGGACGCGCGCGGCACGAACAGCACGTTGTTGGCGGCGTCGTGCGCGACGGCGGCGGAGAGGTAGCGGTACTTGCGCGCCTTGATCAGCGCGCGCGTCTCATCGAGCCAGTCGAAGCGCGCCCACACGCCCGGCGAACCATCGGGCCCCTTGGCGCTCAGCTCCTTGATCCAGGCGCAGGCGTCGGCGCGCCGACCGTTGGTCGCGGCGCGATCGGTCTGGTGTTCGAAGTCGACGACCAGGTCGATCGCGCCCTTCCATTCCTGGGAGAGCTGCACGACCTTGGCCGGATCGACGACCGTGTAGGCGCGGCCGTCGCGGGCCTTGTTCACGCCAGGCGCCAGCAACCGGACCCACTCGGGCGGCTCGGCCGCGTCGGCGGACAGAAGGTCGATGCCCGCCAGCCGCACCATCGGCTGGTCGGCCGCCGAGGTGTCGAGCAGCGAGACGGCCAGCGGACTCTGGGAGAGCCTCTGGACGGCTGCTGATACGAGGAGCTTGACGCGGTGGAGCATGCCGGGGACGCTAGGGCCACCCCGAAAGCCGAGGCAGGGAGACAGCTGTCTCCCCCGGCCCCCAACAGGCCCACGCCGGCCCTGGGGCGTTTCGAAAATCGTTTCGAAAGATTTCCCGCCCCGGGTGGCCCGTCTCCCCGGCCCTGCCCTCGTGGCGGCCAAATCTGACCCAAAGCCCGAAAACCTGTCTCCCGTTCCCCGGTCCGGCCTCATGCCGCAGCCCCATCACCCCGGTCGGGGGCTTTACGGCGAGTCCCTGACGCGCCAAGTATCAGCGGCTTTCACCAGACGGAGGCAGTCATGGGCCGAGGGCTTGTTCTTCTGTTGGGCATACTGTTGTTCGCGCTGCCGGCCTCGGGCCAGCAGCAGGCCACCGCCGCGCCGGCGTCGCAGGCGGCCTTCCGCGCCGCCATGGTGAAGTACCAGGGCCTCGGCCAGGCCGAGACCAACGCGCTGCGCCGCACCGATCTCGTGCGCGATCGCGGCGTCGCTCTCGCCCGCGCGCTGGGCGAAGGCCTCGCGTTCCAGCGCTGGCGCATGACGGTGGCGGACATCGACCGTTTTCCCGCAGGCGACGCGATGCTGACGCTGCGCGATCCGGCCATGTCGACGAAAGGCGGTCTGACGCCGATCTTCTGGAATGGCGGCAGCGGGCCGCTCGAAGAGTCGGTCGCGATCCTGCCAGGCACACCGATCTTCGAGAGACTGCGGACGATGAAGGCGGGCGACACGATCATCGTCTCCGGTGAGTTTTTTCCCGACGTCTCCGGCGGCCCGATCTACACCACCGCGAAAGGCGGCACACGATCGGACGTCGAGGACTTCAAGAAATTCAATATGCCGTTTTTCGTCATTCGCATCGCCGAGATCCAGTGATCGGACCTGGCGTTCTTTGGTGAAATGTCGCGGCCCCTAGGTCACGCGAAGCGCTTCAGGGTCATCACCACGCGCCCGCGGAACTGGAGCTGCTCGCGGTCATCCACCGACACCGGCCGCGGCGGGAAGGCCGGGTTCTTGGAGATCAGCACCAGGCCGCCGGAGGGATCGAGCTGCACCTGCTTCACCAGCGTGTCCTCGCCGTTGTTCAACACGTAGATCGCGCCGTCGATCAGCGTGTCCTCGCCGACATAGATCACGATGTGATCGCCGTGGCGTATGTCGGGCTCCATCGACGTGCCGTCCGATTGCAGGATGCGCAGTCGCGCCGGGTTGAGCCGCATCTGGTCGATCATCGCGCGCGGAATCGGGTAGGCCGCCTTCAGCTCCGGGATCTCGTCGTTCATCACGCCGCGGCCGGCCGCGGCACGCGCGTCGTATTCGGGCACCCAATAGAACGGCGTCGCCGTCGTCTCGTCGGGCAGTGACGACATCTCCGCCGGCGCATCGTGCTTGGCGGGCTCTTCGGCGAAGGCGAGCCACTCGAAACGGTAGCCGCTCTTTTTCGCCAGCATCGCGATCGCCGGGAACGAAGGGACCGTCTCCTCGGCGATGATGCGCCGGACCTGGTTGTGGCCGAGGCCGATCGCCGTTGCCGCGCGGGGGATACTGTCGAACGTCTCGACAGCCTTCTCGACGCGCTTTCCGAAACCGGGCGCGAGCTGCTTCAGCCGCTCGCGGGCGCTCTCGCGTGCCTGCTCGGGCACCCTCTTGTTGTCGTTCGTCACGTCCCCACTCCCCCGATGCGTGGGAGGGTGCATCCCACCTGAGGCAAGAGAAGGGCTCCAACATGTAGTTGTGTGAAGGCAGTGGTTGACCGGTTATCCCATATGTGGGACATTCTTCCCACGAACGAGAGACCATCGTCCCACGGAGTTCCATGTTTCGCCTTGGTTCGTCTCACAATTCCTCAGGCGATATGCACCCGGCCTTCGTCAAAGCCGAACTTGCCGCGCGCGGATTGACCCTGACGGCGCTGGCTCTCCGGCACGGGAAAGAGGCCAGCTACTACAGGTCCGCGCTTCAGAAGCCCTTCCACGCCGCCTTCGAGCGTTTGGCACGCGCGATCGGCAAACGCCCACATGTGGTCTGGCCGAGCCTCTTCGACAAATACGACCATCCCATTAGACGCCGCCGGCGTGGCACGTCCAGCCCCAAGGCGACCACATCGGCCAGCAGGCGGGCATGATCGTGCCACGCCGCCGTTCTTCGCTGTCGCAGCCCGAGCCGGGCCCAACTCCCCCCGGCGCGGCAGCTTCCCGATCGCCCTCTTCCCCCGCGATCGGGACCTTCGGCCCCGACACTCACCGCGTACCTGCCACCGGCGATCCCTTGGGGGTCACCCCCCAAGCAAGCGGGATGGTGAGTGTCGGAGCCGATTTTTTCACCGCCGCCGAACTGGCCGCGCTGGAATTGTCGGGCCTGCCGAAACATCGCTCCCACGTCTCGCGACTCGCCACGAAAGACAGATGGCCGTCGCGCGAGCGGGACGGCCGCGGCGGCCCACGCGAGTTCCCCTTGTCGGCGTTGCCTGCACCGGCGCGCGCTGATCTCCTGCAGCGCCGCATCCTCGAACAGGCTTCGAAGAGCCTGGGCAACCAGGGCAAGCCCCGCGCGCCGCGCGCCACCCTGGAAGCGCTCTCCCATCGCCAGGCCGAACGTCACGCCGCCCGCAGCGTCGTCCTGGACGCCTTCGACGTCCTGAAGGGCGAGCGCTCTGACAGGGCCACCTTCGATCTCTTCATCGCCGCTTTCAACGAGGGCCACGTCGACGTGCCGGCGTGGGCGCGCGACGACGTGCGCAATCTCAGCCGCCGCACGCTCGAGCGCTGGCTGGCCGCGCGCAAGGCCGGGCAGGACGAGATGCTGGCCGGGCGCTGGGCTGGCGGCCGGCGCTCGATATTCGACCTGTCGGAAGATGCCCGCGACTTCATCGTGGGCGCGCACGCCACCCAGCCGCTGCTCTCGTCCGATGAGCTGCTCAACCTCCTGAAGACCAACTTCCCGCAGGGCCTGCCCGACGCGGACGGCGTCATGCTCGACCATCCCTCGGCCGCGACCGTCGCGCGCTTCGTCGCCGCCTGGCGCGCCGATGCCGCGAACGCGGCGAGCTTTCTCGCCTTCATCGATCCCGACGCCTCGAAGTCGCGCAACCGCTTCGCTGCCGGCGACGCCTCGGCCGGCATCGTGCGCCTGAACCAGCGCTGGGAATTCGACGCCTCGCCGACCGACGTCCTGTGCAGCGACGGCCGCAAGAACCTCTACGCCATCATCGACGTGGTCACGCGCCGCATCTTCCCCATGGTCACCGACACGCCGAAGACGGAGGCTTCGCTGCTGTTGCTGGCGCGGGCCTGCATGGCATGGGGCGTGCCGGAGATCCTCGGCACCGACAACGGCTCCGACTTCAAGTCGCGCCATTTCAAGGTCGCGGTCCGCCAGCTCGGCATTCATCACAAGCTGGCGCCGCCCTATTCGCCGGAGCGCAAGCCCTTCGTCGAACGCGGCATCGGCAGCCTGCAGCACAAGTTCATGCCGCTGATGCGGGGCTTCATCGGCGCCAACGTGGCCCAGCGCACGCAGATCCGCGCGCGCGAAGCCTTCGCACGGCGCCTGGGCGTGAGCGACGCCGAGCACTTCGATACGGTCGCGATCACCGGCGCCGAGCTGCAGGAGCAGCTCTCGGCCTGGATCGCCAACATCTACGACCATCGCCCGCACGGTGGCCTGAAGGGCCGCACGCCGCACGACGTCGCCCAGGAGCTGCTCGCGCGCGAACAGACGAAGATCCCGAACGAAGCCGCGGTCGGCATGCTGCTGATGCCACCCGCCGCAGGCGGCGGCGTTCGCGTCGTCGGCAAGAAGGCGATCAAGGTCGGCAACATCGAATACTGGGTCGACCGCCTCATCCCCGGCCAGCGCCTGCAGGTGCGCCTCGATCCCGCCGACGCGGGCAAGGTGTGGCTCTACTCCGACACCGATCCCTGGAAGTTCGTCGGCATCGGCCTCAATCCCGAACTCGCCGGCCTCGATCGCGCCGAGCTGGCCGGGCGCTACCGCGCCGAGCAGAACGCCTTCGAGAAAGAGGGCAGGGCGCGCCTGCGCAAGCTCGTGCGCAAGGCCGACATCCACTCCGTCGCCGATCGCATGATCGGCAAGGCGCCGGTGCCGCTGCCCGCCAACAACGCCACGACCTGGTCGACGCCCGAACTCGACGAGGCCTTGCGCGCGCACTCCCACGATCAGGCCGACGCCGCGATCGCGGATCTCACCGATCGCCGCCGCGGCCAGGACGAGGAAACGGAAGATCAACGCTTCGCCCGTTCGAAGGCGCTTCGAGCCCTCCTCGATGAGGGCCGCGAGATCTCGGCCGAGAGCCTGGAATGGCTCGACGCCTACGAAGGCACTCACGAGTGGAACGGATTGAAGCTGGTCGACGATCTGGGATCGAAGACCCGCTGACCTGCGCCGGCTTGCCGGCGCCAACAACCGAAGAGGGCCGGCGACGCTGACACGCCGACCGGCCCCGAAACGAGAAACAACGAACGAGACCATAATGAAAAGTGTCGTAGCCCCCGTCAAGAACGTGAAGGCCTTCGCCATCGCCGGCCAGGCTCTTCTCGATGCCTCCGTCCACACGCCCCGCATCGGTGTCGCCTTCGGGCGCGCCGGTGACGGCAAGAGCCGCACCCTTTCCTGGTGGGCCACCCGCACCGACGCCGCCTATGCGCGCGCCATGGCGGCGTGGCGCACGCCGGGCCCGATGCTGGAGTCGATCTGCCTGGAACTCGGCATCGCGCCGCGCGTGCGTCATGCCGATACGCAGAAGCTGATCGCCGAAACGCTGGGCCGCGGCGAGCGGCCGAAGCCTCTCGTGATCGACGAGGCCGACTACCTGGTCAAGCACCCCGAGCTGCTCGACACGATTCGCGACATTCACGATCTCAGCGGCGCGTCGATATGGCTGATCGGCATGCAGCAGTTCGTGTCGAAGATCCTGTCGCTCAAGGATCAGGAACAGTTCGTGAGCCGCATCAGCCAGGTGGTCGAGTTCAAGCCGCTCGACCGCGAGGATGCCGGGACGCTCATCAAGGCCATCGCCGACATCGAAATCGACGACGGCCTGATCGACCGCCTGCACGCCGAAGCGAACGGCAGCGCCCGCCTGCTGGTGGTCGCCCTGGAGCAGATCGAGAAATACGCCAAGCCGCGCGGCTGGAAATCGGTCGACCGCGACCAGGCCAAGAACCTGAAGTTCACCCTCGACCGCCGGCCCGACCTGCTCGATCGCCTCGGCCTGCGCGGCGCCGATCGCGATCGGCCGAGCGCCGCCTGATGCCGAGGTTCGTCAACCTGGCCAGGGCGCGCAAGCCCATGAAGCCGCGCCGGCTGGCCCAGCGGATCTGGAGCGCGATGCGCCAGCGCCGCCGCTTCACCATGGGAGACCTCGCGGCGATCGCCGAATGTGAGTTCGAGACACTGCGCGGGATCCTTTATCCGTGGCGCCGCGCAGGCATCGTGCATATCGACAACGACGGCTTCCGGCTGGCGCGCGACCTCGGCCCTCAGCCGCCCTTCCATCTCGGCAGCGTCTCCGGGCTGGTCGATCGCCTGACCGGCGAAGTGATGCCGTTCCGCAACCTGCCGCGGCCGCAGGCGAAGAAACCCCGGAAGCGGAGCGCGCGATGACACCGGCGCCCTCCGTCAAGGCCACCCACCTGGAAACCGCGCAGGCCTCCTGGAAGGGCGAGACGCCCGACTGGGTGAATGTCCTGGCCGAACATTGCGATCTCATCGGCCAGCCGTCCGTCGCCCAGCGCATCGGCATGAGCACGTCGGTCGTGAGCGACACGTTGCGCAACAAATATAAGGGCCGCCTCGATCGCGTTCAGGAACGCGTGAAGGGCGCCCTGATGGGCAAGACCGTCGCCTGCCCGGTGCTGGGCGACGATCTTCCGCGCGACCGCTGCCTGCATCTGCAGGGCCGGCCCTTCGCCGCCACCAATCCCGAACGCGTGCAGCTCTTCCGCACGTGCCCGACCTGTCCCCACTACCGCGGCACCCGCAAGACCGCGATCGCCAGCTCCAACAGCCCGAGGAGTGAATGACCATGGCTAAGTTTTTGTCCGACCAGATCGAGGACGCGATCGGCGCGCTCGACGCCAACCCCGAACCGACGCGCGAGCAGCTGCTCGCCCTTGCCGCCGCGCAACGCCTGATGCTGGAGCGCGTGCGCGCCTTCGCCACCGCGGTCGAGGGCGCCCATCGCGGCCGGCCGCAGGTCGTGCCGATGTGGGCCTGCTCGGCCGCCGCGGCGCGGCTCTATCGCGACCTGGCCGAGGGCGAGCTGCCGCCGGGCGGCCGTCCGGTCGTCGTGTCGATCGAGCGCTTCCGCAATGGAGCCCGCGCGTGAGGGCGCTCTTCGACCGGATCGCGCGGCTGTTCCGGCGCCGGCCGCTGCTGGCGCTCGCGCATCCCGAGCGCCTCGGCGTTCACATGAACGCCGCCGGCAGCGGCCTCGTCCGGCGCAAGCCGCTCACCTTCATCCGCTGACGGGAGCCGATCATGTCCGACATCATCCACACCGCGGCGATCGAGGCCGCCATCGACTTCCCGCGATCGCCCGTGCCCGCTCCCGCGCGCAACCGGCAGACGGGCGAGCGCTACGCCAACGGGATCTACACCCGCTGGCGCGTGGTCAACCGCTGCCGCGAAATCATGGCCGAGGGCCGCTTCCGGCCGAGCGCGCGGCAGATCTGCACCGACGGCCTCACCGAGAAGGCGCTTCGCTACCACTTCGAAAGCCTCGACGAACTCTACGAGGCCGCCCTCGACGAGGCGACCCGGGCGCTGATGCTTTCGCGCATCATGCCGAACGGCCCCTGGCCTTGCGCGAGCGACTGCGACCGCATCGTACGCGCCGTCATCCTGGGGAGGCTGACGCAATGAGCGCGCTCTACCTGCCGCCCGAGACGGCACTCGCGATCTCGCTCTACCGGCCCACGCCCGAGTCGATGGGCGTCGGCCTGGTGAACTTCTTCGCGAACGGCGATCGCGTCCCCGCCGAGGACGTCGTCGCCAACATCGTGCTGAAGATCGACCAACTGGTCGAGGTGTTGCCCGAGCTGCTGCTGCCCGGCCCGCCGGTCTGCGTGCTCGTGCACGCCACGATGACGAACGGGCTGGTATGGGCGACGGCCGCCGCCTGGAAAATCGAGCGTGCGGTTCATCGCCAGTCGCTGGCGGCCGTTGTTGTCAGCGGCCTGCCCTATGTCATCGGCACCTCGATCTCCCGGCTGGTCGAACTCCGGTTGGCGGAGGCCACCGCCATGGCACCGACCACCACGACGGTGCAGTGATGACGATCTCCACCCTCACCACGGTTCCCGCCGGCACGGTCGTGAAGATCAGCGTGAAGCTGCCGCAGCAATTCGGCGGCGGCTTCGACGGCTTTCAGTGGACGACCGACCAACCCATGACGATCGAGCGGGCGCGCGACAGCATCACGCGCAAGCTCCTCAACCATTTCCTCGATCAATTCCTGCCGGCCGAGTGAGGCCGGCAGCACGTCACGTCACCCAACGCATCCCCCTCTCAATAACGGAGCAACAAATGCCCGAAAACCAGAAGCCCTTCGTCCACGAGGACGGCACGTCGACCCCGGCGCCCGGCCGCACGCCGGCCGGCAAGCTGCTCACCACGTTCGCGCTGAAGCAGCAGGTGAACGAACTGGAGCGTGAGAAGGCGATGCGCGAGCGCCTCTATCCCGGCTGGATCAGGGCCGGTCGACTGAACCCCGCCACCGCCGATCTGCAGCTCGACACGCTCGGCCGAGCGATCGAGACGCTGCAGCTCTTCCAGGAGCCCAGGATCAACGCGCTGGTGCTGGGCATGAAGGCGCTCACACCCACCGAACAGACACTGGTCGCCGACATCGTGCTGGCGATCGCCACACCAGGCATCGGCCGGCAGCAGCTCATGAACGATCTTCGAAAGCGCATCGAAGGCCGCCCCTCGTGAGACGGCGTGTTAGCGCGTCCGTGGCGCCCGATCGGCGGCCGTGCCCCGTCGCCACCTGCCGCAACACCGTGCCCAGCGGCCAGGTGATGTGCGTCGCCTGCTGGGAGGTGTTGCCTGCCTACGTGCGCCAATCGGTGGCGCAAACCGCGCTGAAGGCCGGCCGCCATCCGACCGCGCATTCGAAGGCGGCCCGCGACCAGGCGCGCGACAGCGCGGTTCGCATCGCCGCGGGGCTGCGGTCATGAAGGCGCCCGCCCGCGCGCAGCGGCAATGCCCGGTGCCGTTCTGTGACGCCTCGCTGCGACAGGGCTATCTGATGTGCGGCTCTTGCTGGAGCCGCGTGCCGCAGGCCTTGAAGCGCGCCGTGAACGCGGCGTGGCGCAACTACCGCAGCGCCGGCGACGTGCCCGTCTCGCGCAGGGCTCGCCGCGCGGTCTACGACCAGGCGTGCGGCGCCGCGATCGTGGCGGCGGAGGCGGGCCGATGACGCATCCCCTGCTCGACGCCGGCATCGAACTCGACAATGCGCTCCGCGATCTTCTGCAGGGCGTGAACTCACCGCGCCGCGCCCAGCGCGTGCGCGAGGCCGCCGGTGGCGTGCGGGGCGAGCTGCTCGCGCTGACGCTCGGCGCCGAAGGACGGCCGACCACGATCCACGACGTGCGGGCCGTCCTCGAGGCGGCGCGGCGCAGCGGCGTGGGCTGGGTCGAGATCGCCGACCAGGTCCGCCAGCTGCAGGGAGGGTGACCATGAAAGCCATCACCATCTGGCAGCCGTGGGCCTCTCTGATCATGGCGGGCTTCAAGCCCTACGAGTTCCGTGGCTGGCCGGCGCCGAAGAGCCTGATCGGCCAGCGCATCGTCATCCATGCCGGAACGCGGTCTCCACGCCTGAAAGAAATGGTCGAGTTGGTCGAGGACGTCTTGGCCGGGCGCCACGTTGCTCTGACGCCCGGTGCCTTGCCTCTCCTCGACGCCTTCATCGGCAATCCCAACCGCTTGCCGGTAGCGGCCGGCCTCGGGACTGCCGTACTCGGCACGCCGCGGCTCGCCTGCGATCTCTGGCCTGAAGCCTTCAAGGCCGACAGCGATCGTGTCGAGCACAGCAATTGGGCGTGGCCGCTCGGCGACATTCGCCACTTCACGCCGATCGTGCCGACACCCGGCCGGCAGGGCTTCTGGCAGTGGCCGTGGTCGGGAGCGCCGCAATGATCGACAACCGGACCAAAGCCGCGATCCACGTCGCCAAGGCGCAGCTCGCCCTCAGCGAAGACAGCTACCGCGACGTGATGCATCGCGTCGCCGGCGTGCGCTCCTCCAACGACCTGGACGATGCCGGCGCGCGCCGGCTGATGACGGAATTCGAACGGCTGGGCTTCGTCAACGCGACGAAGAAGAGGCGCGGCGGCTACGACAGCCGGCCGCTCGCCCGCAAGGCCGTGGCGATGTGGATCTCGCTGCATAATCTCGACGAGATCGACAATCCCGACGATCGCGCCCTCGCTGCCTTCGCCAAGCGCATCACCGGCAAGGAGCGGCTTCTGTTCTGCGACGCCGGCGAACTTAACCAGGTGGTCGAGGGGCTGAAGGCGTGGGGAGCGCGAGTCGGCTGGCCCAAGCCTACCGCCCTCACCCTCGTGCTGCTCCAGCGGAAGCGGCTCGGCGCTGCGCACCCGGCGGAACTCGCCGACTACGAGCTGCATCAGAACCCCGACCTCGGCGTGCTCGCCAACCGGCTGGGCGAACGCATGCGTCGGCAGAAGCTCGGCACCCGCCATCACTCTTCCCCCACCGGCCAACAAGGAGCCGCATCATGAGCAGCAAGACCAAGGCAGGCCCCATCTCGGCCGAGCGATTGAAGTCGCTCATCGAACGCATCGAGAAGCTGGAGGAGGAACGCAAAGCCATCGGCGGCGACATCAAGGACGTCTACAGCGAGGCCAAGGGCGTGGGCTACGACGTGAAGGCGATGCGGAAGGTCGTCTCGCTGCGCCAGATGGACGCTGCCGATCGCTCCGAGCAGGAAACGCTGCTCGACGTCTACAAGCACGCGCTGGGGATGGTGTGATGGTCGAGTACCTGAAGCCCACCCCGGCGCCCGTCCAGGTCACGCCGGAGCTGCTCGACCAGCTCACCGGCTGGCGGCGGCCGGCGATCGTGCCGGCCGGCCTCGCGCCCTACATGCACCTGCCGGCAGCCGACAAGAAGACGTTGGTCCGCGCCCGCATGGCTGCCGTCATCGAGCGGGCCATGTCGGCGAACGACTGCGTCACCGATCGGGATCTGGCGGAGTTCGACGCCGACGAGATCCGCGAACACCTGTCGGCCGCCAAGCGCATCGCGCGCGTGGCGGGGATGGCCATCTGATGCGCGCCTATTGCTGGGCCTCGGGTCTGATCAACTTCGGCAGCAACCTACCGAAAGGTGCGCTGCCGATTGCGAGCGGCCCGGCGCGGATACTGCGGCCGATCATCGAAGCCATAGCACGGCATGGCTGGGAGTCCGGCGTGCTGCTCGTGCCGGGCATTCCGGAAGCCGATCGGGACGTCGACAAACTGGCCGCCCTGGAGCGCTTCATCGGTCATGTGGGCCGGCGCACTGAGCCGGCCGACCGAATTCGCGTCTCCGTGCGAGGCCACCGGTGGCCGGTCGAAGGAAGGCGCGGCCGGCGATGAAGCGACGGTCCTTCTTCGCGGGCGCGGCGGCGCTTCCGGTCACCACGTTGCCGACACCCAAGCCGGCGACGGCAATGGCTGTCGTTCCGACCACACCGCCGCGCTTGCTGATCCGAGAGTACCAGCGGCCGTGGATTACGGTCATGGATCGGGAGTGTCTGCGGAGAGCCGTCAGTGCGCTCGACGGCGTCGCACTTCCGGTTCTGCCCGAACCGATGCGCATCGAGTTCGTCGAAGAGACGAAGAAGGCGGGCACATGACGCGCCGCGCGATCCATATCGACCCCGGCTCGCGTTTGGGACGTGCGTTGGCCGCTATCGTCGCGCCGCGTCGGCCACCGCCGCCGCCCTTCGTCATGTCCTGCATCGGCTGCGGCACCAGTGCGGAGAACACGTGGTGGGCGCGGCCCGGCCTCTGCAACGCCTGTTCTGTCAGCCACGACAAAGTCGTGCGCTGCACGCCGCGCGTCGAGCGCATGATCATGGCAGCTGCCATCGCCGCCTTGAAGACGATGCGCCGGACGTTCCGTGTTCCCTCGCTGCTCGTCCTGGCATTTCATGGCGGTGAGGATCTGCTGAAGGAAGATGCTGCGGAGCTGCGCGACGGCAAGCGGCTCGACGCGACCACGATCGTGCGGATCTGCCGTGATCGCTCGTGGACCGCGAAACTGGTGTGGCGCAAACGAGACGAGCACGGCGTCAACCTTACGACGACGCAGAGCCTTCGCTTCCGAATGGGAACACTCAAGCGGAGGCGGCGATGAAGTTCGACGCCAAGGCCATCTGGGCGCAGGTCAAGGCCAACAGCGAGAAGCTGCGCGCCTGCAAGCGCCATCGCTTCCCGGCCGGGCCGATCAGGCTCGGCCAGCGACACACGTGCCTCGACGGCGGCGGCGAGATCGATGGCGTGGCGCTCCTGCACTACATCGAAGGCTACGAAGCCGCGGGCGGCGACGCCGTCGACATCTATCCCGGCTACCGCGCCGAGCTGCCGCGATGAATACCCTGAATTATAGACAGAGCGCGCCGAGTGATGCAGCTGAGCGAGAGCGCGAGCCCTTCGACTGGTACATCGAGCCCGCTTGGTGCCATGAGCTGCTGCACCAGGTCGAGTCGTTCGAAGGCGAGGTGTGCGATCCGGCGTGCGGGCGCGGCACCGGGCTGAAGGTCGCGCGGGATCTCGGCCACCGCGTACTGGGCATCGACATCGTCGATCGCCGCGCCCACGCAACCTTCGAGTTCCCGCTTCTGACGGCCAACTTCGCCGAGCGGCCGCCGATCGGCGGCACCGACAATTTCATCTGCAACCCGCCCTATAGCTACGAGGAGGGTATTGCCGAGATCTACATCCGCCGCTGCCTCGCCCTCGCGCGCCGCAAGGTAGCGATGCTGCTGCCGGTCAAATTCCTGTCGAGCCAGGGCCGCTACGATTTATTCACGCAGACGCCCGTCGCCCAGGTTCGAATCCTGTCGTCGCGGCCGTCGATGCCGCCCGGCTCACTTTACGTGCAAGGGCTGATCGAGGCCAAGGGCGGCAGTGTCGATTACATGTGGCTGGTGTGGGATCGCGCGCATCCCGTCGGCGTGCCGCCGGCGACGACGTGGCTGCTGCTGCCCGAGCACGCCTCGCCGCCTCAGCTGTTCGCTGTGCCGCGATGAATACCCGCCGTCCAGCGCGCGACCCGCGCATCGACGACCTGGACGGCATTGCGCGCGAGCTGGCGCTGGTGGCGGGCTACGAGGCTGCCGAGCGGCTGATCCTGCATTTCGGCGGCCAGCGCCACTACATCCCCGACAAGATGCGGCCGTCGTCGCCGTTCTGGAAGGTGCTGGGGCCCGAGGTGGCCAAGCAGCTCGCGGCGGTCTTCGTCGTGTGGGCCGCCAGCGCCGCCGGCCGCGACAACCATGTCGAGATCCCGCTCGGGGGGCGCCTGATGCAGGCCAAGCGCAAGGCCGCGATGGCCGCTTTCGACGGCAGCAAGAACGAGGCGGCGGCCACCTTCCGCTGCAGCCGGCGCACCGTGCAGCGCTATCGCCGCAAGGTCCGCCAGCCCAGCCTCTTCGATCCGCCTTCGAAATCGGTATAGGATCGTTTCGGAGGGATGATGTCGAAGTCTGTGTTGATCGAGAAAGTGGAAGGCGAACTGGTCACCGACTACGTGCGCCGATTGATCGACCATGCCGTCGTTTCCGAGATGGGCCCTGAGAACGGTCTCATCGCCGCCTATCGGGAACTGCCTGAAGTGGCACGGCTCGCCTTCACCCATGAGCTGATGAACCGATACGTCAGCGCGCTCGGCGAGCGCGAGATTGCGCGGCGTAGCGTGGCGGCGGCGGAGGCTTGCAAAAGCTGCGGTCACTCGTTCGTGCAGCACTTCACAGACCCGGACAACACCGGAGCGGGCATGGCCTGCCAAGTGGAAGGCTGTGTTTGTGAAAACATGGTGTGGCCGTGAGCCAGGACCGACTGATCCGTTCCACGTGAAGCATTAACCGGGAGACACCTGTCTCCCTGCCCTGGCGTCCCGGCACGCCCTAGCGTCGAGCCTCACCTTGCAGAGGCCCGAATGCAAGCCCGGCTCAAACTCTACTCCCTCGCCCTGATCTTCTACGCGTCCGCCATGTTCGTGGCGGCGATCGACGCCGCGCGCGCGGCAGGAGGCTGACATGGACCCTCGCACCGCGCGTGGTTTCCTCAACAACAATCCCGGCAATATCGATCGTGGCGCCGAAGTCTGGCAGGGCGAGATCCGCGACCCCGCTGACGCACGCCTCACCGAGTTCCAGCATGGCGAGCTGACCAAGGGCCGCTTCTGCGTGTTCGCCGCGGCCGAGTTCGGCATCCGCGCCCTGGCAAAGAACCTCTTCGCCTATCGCGATCGTCTGAACCGCAAGACGGTCCGCCAGATCATCAATACCTGGGCGCCGCCCAACGAGAACGACACCGGCGCCTATGTCGCCGCCGTCGCGACGCGCGCGGGCGTCGATCCCGACGCCGAGATCGACATCCGCGCCTACAAGGCGCTGCACGGCATCGTGTCGGCCATCATCATTCACGAATGCGGCGGCATGCCCTACAGCGGCAGCGAAGTCGAGGACGGGCTGCGCCTGGCCGGCGTCGTGAAGCCGGTCGGCGTGACCACCTCCAAGACGGCCACCGGGCTCACCATCGCGTCGGGCGCCACTGTCGCCGGCGGCGGCGTCGCCGTCATCCAGGAGTCGACGCAGCAGGTGTCGCAACAGCAGTCGCCGGCGGTGCAGCTGCCGGTACCGCCGTCCGACGTCCAGGCGACCGTGGCGGCGGTGCAGGAGCCGTTGCGTCAAACGGCCGAGGGCCTGGCACCTTTCTCCGGCACCTCACCCGCCATTGCACAGGCCCTGTTCTGGCTCAAGATCGCGCTGGCAGTCATCGCCATCGTGGGCATCGCGGTGGCGGCCTACGAGCGCGTGAAGCGTGCCCGGCGCGACGCCAAGCTGGCCGCGTCGAACGCCGAGGCCGGCCAGTGATCTCTTCACTGCTCTCCGCCGGCATCGCTCGCGCCGGTGCCCTCCTCGCGGGCGCATGGGGCAAGATCGTCTTCCTGGGCGGCATCGCGCTCGCGCTGTGCGGTGTCTATGCCTCCATTCGTCGGAGCGGCCGAGACGCCGAGCGCACCGACGCGCTGGAGAAAGGCCTGGTCACTATCGGCAAAGCGAACCAGGCGGCCAAGGCCGTCGACCACAGCCAGCAGGCCATCGACCATGATCCGAACAATCTCGATTGCGTTCGCTAGCGCCGCCCTGGTCGCTGGCCTGCTCGTCATCGCCGCGTGCTCGACGGCACCGGCGCCGGCGGCGGCGGCGGCCTCCGTCTGCGAAGCGCTCCGGCCCGACCTCCCGGTGAAGTATCACGCGACGACGACCGACGCCGAGACGATCGCGAACATCCGCCGCGCCAACGCTCGCTTCGCCGCGGCGTGCCCGGAGGGGCGCTGATGGAATTCGGTCTCGCCATCAAGGCCGCGCTGATCGTCATGTGCATCGTGGCGGTCGCCGCCGGTGCGGCAATCGTTGGCGCAATCTGGCTCGGCGTGGCGTTTCTGTGAGGGCGTGATGGATCTCGAAACCGCCGTCAAGCTCGGCCAGCTCGGCTTCGTCGTCGCCCAGGCGATCGTCCTTCTCATCATCATCCTGATGAAGGGCACCTTCGCCACCAAGAGGGACGTCCAGTCGGCCCATGTCCACGCCGACAACGCGCACCGCCGGCTCGACGTGCTCGACGAACGGCTGAAGGGCTTTCCCGGCTACGACGTGACGAACGAGCTGCGCGACGACTTCGCCGCCATGGGCCGAAGCCAGGCGGAGACGACGACGGAGCTGCGGCTGCTGCGCGAACAACTGCGCAGCATCGACGAATTTTTGAGGACTCACCGGTGAGCCCGTACCAAGAGCATCAGAGCCGGCACCGGCGCATCACGATCCTGAAGGTGCTGTCCGAGTCCCAGGAGTATCGCTGCGGCGACGCTCTCCTCTGGGACCTCGTCGCCACCTACGTGCCCAGCACACGCGACCAGATCCGCTCGGACCTGGCCTGGCTCGCGGAGAACGGCCTCGTCAGCTTGCGGGTCATCTCGACGGCCACCATCGCCACCATGACCGAACGCGGCGGCGATATCGCCGCCGGTCGCAGCACCGATCCCGGCGTCGCGCGCCCCTCGCCCAGGGGCTGATCGATGGCGCCTCGAAGCAGCATCGAACTCGATCCCCGGATCAAGGAGGCGGCCGATGCCGCCATCCGCGACGGCCGCACGGTCAACGAGATCCTCGACGCGCTGCTGGCGCTCGGCCACGACGTCTCGCACAGCGCCGTGGGCCGCTACACGAAGAAGGCGCGCGGCGCGATGGAGCGCTACCGCGAGGCGCAGGAAGTGGCGAAGGTCTGGGTCGACAAGTTCGGCGCCGATCCCAACGGCGACGTGTCCCAGCTACTGCCGCACATGCTGCGCGCGGTCGCCTTCAACCAGATCTCGATCATGGGCGACGAGACGCCGGGCACCGACGATGGTCCCACGTCGCGCGACACCGCGCTGCTGGCCGGCGCCATCAAGGACCTGGCCTCGGCCGAGAAGATCACCGCCGAGCGCATCCTGAAGGTGCGCAAGGAGACGGCGACCAAGGCCGCCGATGCGGCCGTGAAGGTGGCGAAGGCAGGCGGCATGACGGCCGACTTCATCGCCAAGCTGCGGGCCGGCGTCATCAGCACGGCGGCCTGACATGGCGACGACGCCAAGCGATGCCGAGGTACTCGCCGCACTCCAACGAAGCGGCAACGCGGCTACCTACGTCGTGAAGAACTGGCTGAATATGATTGCCGGCCGCGAGCGCTTCACGACCGCCCAGGTGCGACGCCGGCTGAAGGACATGGAAGTGCGTGGCCTGGTTGCCCGCGCGCAGAGCGGCTACGCCGTGATGCTCTGCTGGAAGGCGGCCTGACATGGCGAAGCGTACAGCCGTTTCGAAGGCGCCCAAACCGGCCTTCGACAAGGTCGGCCCGCCGCTCGCCACGGGCGGCCCGGCCGTCCCGCTGTTGTCGGACGAGGATCTGACGCGGCAGCGCGCGCTCACGGCCAGCGACATCATCGGGCCTCTGCCCGATCCGTTCCTGTCGCCCACCACCGCAGCCAACGACGACGGCTTGCCGATCCTGCTGCGGTACCAGGGCCGGTACGTGGCCGACACGGCGGATGTCAAAGTCGTAGAGAAGAGCCGCCGCATCGGCCTCACCTGGGCCGAGGCTTTCGACTGCGTCACGATCGCCGGCGCCGCCAAGGTCGCGGGCGGCATGAACTGCTTCTACATCGGCTACAATTTCGAGATGGCCCGCGAGTTCATCGCCTCGGCGGCGATGTGGGCCAAGCACCTGCACCAGGTAGCCGAGACGGCGGGCGAATTCCTCTTCCGCGACGTCGGCGAGGACGGCCATACGCTGGAGATCAAGGCCTTCCGCATCACCTTCGCGTCGGGCTTCTCGATCATCGCCCTGCCGAGCCGGCCGCGCAGCCTGCGCGGCATGCAGGGCGTGGTGATCCTGGACGAGGCGGCGTTCCACGACGATCTGCCGGGCATGATCAAGGCGGCCATGGCGCTGCTGATGTGGGGCGGCAAGGTCCGCATCATCTCGACGCACGACGGCACCGGGAACGCCTTCAACGAGCTGGTCCAAGACATCAAGGGCGGGCGGAAGCCTTATAGCCTGCACACGATCACGCTCGACGACGCGCTGGCGGACGGACTCTACATGCGCATCTGCACGTCGAGCGGCAAGGTGTGGAGTGCGGACGGCCAGGTGGCATGGCGCGCCGGGCTGATCGCCAACTACGCTCCCAACGAGGGCGAGGAACTGTTCTGCATCCCGTCCGAGGGCAGCGGCGCCTACTTCACGCTGGCCATGCTGGAAGGCGCGGCCAACGACAACGTGCCGGTGCTGCGTTGGTCGCAGCCCGACGACTTCGCCATGAAGAGCGATGTCGAGCGCAGCCGAGTCGTGCAGAACTGGATCAGGGACGAGCTGCTGCCGGTGCTGCGGCGGCTGTCGCCCGACGATCCCTCGTCGCTCGGCGGCGACTTCGCGCGATCTGGCGACGTCTCGGGCCGCTTCGTCTACCAGACGGCGCGCAACAACCACCGCCGCTGCGCCCTGGTGCTCGAGCTGCGCAACATCCCCTTCACCGAACAGGAGGCGATCGACGCGGCGCTGATCGAGAACCTGCCGCGCTTCCAGGCCGCCAAGTACGACGCCACCGGCAATGGTGCCTTCCTGGCCGAGCGCATGCAGCAGCGGTTCGGTGTGGCACGCGTCGAAGCGGTGAAGTTCACGGCCGCCTGGTACATCGAGAATTTCCCGCGCCTGCGCTCGGCGATCGAGGATCGCACCGCCGACGTGCCGAACGACCGTGACATCTTCGCCGACTTCCGCCTGGTCACGCTCGCCGCCGGCGTCCCCAAAGTGCCGGAGAACAAGCGCACCCAGGAGAAGGGCACGAAGAAGGGCCAGCGCCACGGCGACATCGCGATCGCGGCCGTGCTGGCCTACGCGGCCTCGCGCGCGATTGCGGCGGAGTACGGATACGAGACGCCCCTGGGCCATTCCAGCGACATCTACGAGCCCAAGGGAAACGAGCGCGGCCGGATGCGCCTGCGCGCGGACGAAGACGACGACGACTTCGGCGACCAGCCGGCCGGCCGGCGCGCCACCTGGTGAGGTAGACATGGCCCGCAAACCCATCGCCCGCGACGCGAACGGCGAGCTGATCGATGCCTCCTATCTTACGGAGGAAGAGGGCGGCGCCACCGTGACCGGCGTCCGCAGCGCCCGCCCGGAGCATCCGTCATGGGGGCTGAGCCCGGAGGGACTGGCGTCGATCCTGCGCGACAGCGAAGGGACCGATCCATCGCGCTTCTACGCGTTGTGCGACGACATCGAGGAGAAGGACGGCCACTACAACGGCGTGTTGAGTCAGCGGCGGCTGGCGGTGTCGCAGCTCCCCATCACCGTCGATCCGGCGAGCGATGCGAAGGACCATATCGAGCATGCCGATCTCGTCCGCCTGGTGATAAAGCGGCCAGACACACCGCTGACCCTGATGGCGATGCTCAACGCCCTGGGCAAGGGTTTCAGCCCGCACGAGATCGTCTGGGACACCAGCGAAAAACAGTGGATGCCGGATCGCTTCGTGTGGAATCAGCCGGAGTGGTTCCGCTTCTCGCAGCACGATCTTCGCACGCCGCTGTTGCTCGACGAACGGGGCCAACCGCAACCGCTGAAGCCGCGGAAGTGGATGATCCACCGGCCGATGCTGACGCCCGGCATCCCGATCCGCGACGGCCTCACCCGAGGCGCGAGCTGGGCCTGGATGTTCAAGAATTTCGACATCAAGGCGTGGATGATCTTCCTCGACAAGTTCGGGCAGCCGCTGCGCATCGGCAAATACAATGCGGGCTCGTCGGGGCCGGAGCGCGCCACCCTGTTGCGGGCGCTGCGCAGCCTGGGCAGCGACGCCGCCGCCATGATCCCGGAAGCGATGATGATCGAGCTGATCGAGAGCACCGCCAAGGGCGGCGATGCCTTCCAGGGCAACGCCAATTTCTGGGACGAGCAGAATTCCAAGCGCGTCGTGGGTCAGACCGGCACGACGGACGCCAGCAAGGGCGGCTACGCGGTCGGCCGCGTGCACGATGGCGTGCGCGCCAGCATCTGCAGCTACGACGGGATCATTCTTTCCACCACCTTCGGCCGCGACGTGGTGCGCCCGCTGATCGACATGAACTTCGGGCCGCAGAAGGCCTATCCGCTCGTCAAGATCGGGCTGCCCGAGGAGCAGAATCTCGAACTCGTGCTGAAGACGATCTTCGACTACGTCGACCGCGGCCTGCCGGTCGAGGCGTCGCAGATCTATCCGCTGCTGGGTCTGACAGAGCCGGCGAAGGGGCCAAGCGTCGTGCTGCTGAAGCCCATCGCTCGCGCAATGCCGGGGGAACAACCCGGCGGGCCGCCGGCGCCGCCGAGGGGTGATCGGGCCGATCCGCCCGGCGGCGCCGGTGCGCTACTACGCGCGGCGTTGCTGGCCGCGGCCGATCCTTCGACGCCGGTTCGCGACAGCTTCGACGAGGCGACGCTGGCGACCCTCGAAGATCTCGGCTGGGTGCCGGAGCTGGGCGCGATGGAAGCCGAGCTGGCGGCCTGCACGACGATCGCAGAAGGCCGCGCGGTGCTGCGTCGTCATCTCGACACGCTGGGCACCGAGAAGCTTGCGGAGATCCTGGCACAGTCGCGCTTCGCCGCGCGTCTCGCCGGGGAGACAGAGCAGTAATGATGGCGCCGTCGTCCTCTGATCTCACCTGCGAAAACTGCCACGGCTCGGGGCAGGAGTTCCCGGCCTGCGAAGCCTGCGCCGGCAACGGCTGGGTCGACGATCCTGACGATGGCGGCACGATGACGTGCCCCGTGTGCGACGACGAAAAGTGCAGCGACTGCGGCGGTAAGGGCTAGCGATGGCGCCGCCGGTCGCCCAGCTGCTGCCCGTCCCCTTCCGGGAAGCCATCGCGGCCTTCCGCCGGCGCGCGGCAAATCCGCAGGTCAGCGATCGCTGGACCGACCGGATGCACGACGAGCATTCGGCACAGCTCACCGTCGCGCGCTCGATCGGCTACGACATCCTGGGCGACCTCGAGACGGCGATGGCCGCGGCGTTCGAGGACGGCACCGGGCTTGCCGAGTTTTCGAAGACGCTGGTGCAGGTGCTGAAGGCCAAGGGCTGGTGGGGCAAGGTCGAGCGCGCGGACGGCGAGATCGTGCAGCTCGGCAGTCAGCGGCGGCTGGCCACCATCTTCAACGTCAACATGCGCGTGAGCCATGCCGCCGGCCGTTGGGAGCAGATCCAGCGGACGAAGCTCGACCTGCCCTATCTCATGTATTCGGCGATCCTCGATCGACGGACGCGTCCCCAGCATCGCGCCTGGCACGGCACCATCCTGCCCGTCGACCATGCGTGGTGGATGACACACTATCCGCCGTGCGGCTGGAACTGCCGCTGCAGCGTGATCCAACTCACCGAAGCCGAGGCGCGGCGGCGCGGCATCACGGCGGTGCCGCCGAGCGGGCCGCCCAGGCGCTGGTTCAATCCGTCGACGGGCAACACGATCGAGGTGCCGCACGGCATCGATCCGGGCTGGGGCTTCAACGTCGGCATCGCCGCCGCGCAGTCGAGCGCCCAGGACGTGGCGGCCAGGATGCTGGCCGACAAGCTGGTCGGTGTGTCGGCCGAGATCGCGGTCGACGCGCTCGGCACCGAGCTGCTGGCCGGCATCGGGCGCGAGTTGGCGTCGTGGGCGGCACGTATTCGACAGCCGGTGGGCGATGCGCGCGTCGTGGGGGTCCTGCCGCGCGCGGTGATCGAGACGACCAGGCCCACGGGCACCGGCGCGATCGTGCTGGAGGATCGCGTGGCGGCCACGATGCCGAGCGCGCTGCTGTCGGGTCTGCCGCGGCGCCTGGCCTCGCCGCTCGACCTGCTGATGGGCGAGGGGGAAATGCCCGGCTGGGTGGTGAACGGTTCGGACGGCGGGAACTACCTGGTTCACGTGGCGCCGGCCGGCCCCAAGGGCGGTAATCTGATCACCGGCTGGCAGCCGTTCGCGGCGTCGCCATGAGGGCACCTTCGGCGGCTGCCCTTGAGACGCCACCGTGGCCGTTTAAGGAGGTCTCATGCGCTGGCTTCTCCCCTTGGTCGGTGCCCTCGTTCTGTCTGCAGGAGCGGTACTGGCCGAAGATGCCGGACCGCTCGTGCAAATCGTCGACGGCGACACCTATCTTGTCCTCATCGAAGGTGTTTCGACACCCGTTCGACTGGCCAATGCCGACACCCCGGAGACCGGGCCGCGGGCGAAGTGCCCAGAGGAGCTGGAGGTGGGGCTGCGAGCCAAGGAATTCGTCCGCCAGCAGGTGGCCACGCGCCAGGTCGCCGTGTTCCCGAGCTGGAAGCTCGACAAGTACTTCCGGGTGCTGGCCCGGGTCACGATCGACGGGCGCGATCTGGGGGAGCTGCTGGTCGAAAACGGACTCGCCAGGGCCTATCACGGCGAGCGGCGCATGGGCTGGTGCCCCGAGCGCTGAAAGACCGTCAGGGCGGCGATTTCGAGCCATGGCGGGGCATTCTGTACCAACTGTACTTCTGTACCGTCGGCCACGCCCGACCAGGTCGGCTACCTTCAGCCGGCCCCCTGGCTCTAAGCCGCTGATTCGATTGATTTGTTGCCCGGGGAAGCCGCCAATCGGTCCGCCGGCCGTTCTGTACCATCGAGGGCCCGATCGGCCCGCTGCCGCCACGTCTACCGAAGGGATCAGTCGGCCCCCGCCGCAGCGGAACGCCCCGGAGAAACGCCGTGGCAACGGCCCTTTGTCCCGTTATCGTCCCGCCAACGTCCCGGGTTATCCCGGGTCCCGGTGCCGCCAGATCTATTGTTTCTCTACACTTACGGTGCCGGGCCATTTTTAAGTGTTGGGGGCTTGGAACGATGAACGGTGCGGAGAGTCTGGTACGGACCTTGGT
>ERZ1292640.258-Hain-H43-02um-R1-258-length-42790-cov-9_pt1 | contig 42790 bp, 50 predicted proteins | sample MGYA00564404_ERZ1292640 | MGnify/ENA primary metagenome ERZ1292640 (study PRJEB36523, sample SAMEA6512636) | groundwater metagenome | collected 2019-01-08 | study: AquaDiva: Metagenomics assemblies of 32 groundwater samples | reverse complement strand
CTTCATCTTAATCTTTTTTTAACTTTTCAGCCTCCACTTCTGGAAACAGTGCCAATTTATTACAGGAAACAACTATAAACCTCCCCATACCTAACTTCAAATTAATTGCAGAATTTAGTAATTATAAGTTATAAATTAAATATGTCCAAAAAACGCGAAGAAGATACATACATAAGAATATTAAAATACGCAGAAGAAAACCCTGATGGTTTTTTATTCCAAAAAATGATAGAAGATCTGAAGTTAACAGCTACAGAAATTCAAATTCTTCAAAGAGAAAAGAGTGAAGGAAAAATTCTGATAGAATTTAGAAGGGTAACAGATGCTGAAAGCTATAGGGGTGATCACGGGCTACTTTCATTGAGATTTGAAGATAAGTCCAGGCTGATCCAATATAGTGAAATTAATTCTATACGACGGAGATATTCAGTAACTTTTACGGTCGCAATTATTTCTCTTATGTTACCGGTTTGTATCTTCCTTTATGAGATATGGAATCCATCGACCGTTAAAATAGATCAGTATCAAATAGATGAGCTTGTAAATTTTTTTGATAAAAACTTTTCACCAGAATTAAAAATGGACAGGCCCGACACGGTGGTTACACAGTCTTCCGTTTTCCCTTTAGCATAGAGAAAAGACGTATAGTAAAGGACTTAGGCGACCGTCGAAGGTGCGTGGATGAAGTCTACATCCGAGAGCTACTTGATCTGGAACAAGAGGTTGTCCCTGGTCTCTGATGGATTAGAGAGTGGTTGGAGGTAGAAAATGAGTTTATATAAATGCTTGGTGTGTTGGACAAGTGATTTAGGAACTTTTTAGTAACTGTAGTAAAGTAACCTCAGTTTAGTAAATTACACTTAGTAAATGGCATTAAATAATGAAAAAGGTGATTTCTTTGAAGCTATTGTAGCTCTATTTTTTCAAGAAATAGCCTCATCAGTTGCTACTATTCTAATAGCATCGGAAAAAGATTTATATGGATTTGAGTATGCGAAAATTAGTATTGATAAAGCCCAAAAGAAAGGCAATCAAGAAGGTAGAGACTTAGATATTATTTTTGAGTTCAAAAAAGGTTCGTTGGTAATAGAAATCCCAATTTTAGTTGAATGTAAAAGCGACGAATCCCCTAAAAGTTTTAAAGAGCTTGATTTAGGTACGAAAATTCATCAAATTGAAACATCTCTTTCAGCACAGAGATACCTTTCCGCCGAGCAATACCGTGGAGCAAGCTATATGGTTTTTATTCCACTTGGAAAAGTCAATAAAAACACTACCTTCAGCAGTATTATCACTAAAAGTATTGATCAAAAAAACAGTAAGTTTCCAGATTATTATTTTGAATTTTCAGTTGATACATTTGAACTTAATATGTTTTCTGCATTTTCTGAGTTTGCTAATAAAATAAATAGTGCAGTAGATTCACGTAGTGCCAAATTATTTGCAAATAATATATCAATATTGACGAACGAATCAGAGATCAATAGTCTTAAAGAAAAAGTAATTACTTTTATAGCGGGGAATTTATTGAAGGCCTATCAGGCATATAAAAGCAATTATAATAGAGCTGGCGAAATAGTAGCTCAAGTCATCCAAGAAAAATCAGGTAGTGCTACTCTCAAAGAATGGAGTTTAAAGGCTCAAGCTCAAGTCCTAAGCACAAAATTGATCGATAAAGTAAATATACTCATTCAGGAAAGGAAATCTGCAATTAATGAAGAAATACTTTTGGCCGAAGACATGAGAACATCATATCTAACTACGAGATTATTGATACAGTATGAATGTAGTTTTTATGGAGAAAAAATACCTCTTATTGAATCTCACTTCTCAGAGAAAGTAAAAGTTTACCCAAGGTTCTTTGCCACTGAATACAATAGTTTTCAAGAAATAGAGGAAAATGTAAAAAAAATGTATGAATCTGCCAAAACTTCATTCAATAGATTTGATAAAGGGGGCAGTATTATTCCAGTTTATTTATTAGATGGCTCCGAGAAAATTTTAGGCTGTTATTATGAGAATATGGCAAGAGGAATGTGTAACTACGAAGTCTCGAGTACTATAAATATTAAATATAATGGATAGCAATCAACTTCAAGCTATTATAAAGAGACTAAGGAAAGTTGAAAACCTAGTTTTCCTTCACTGCTTTAAAGGTTTGCCAGTAGATTTTAAAAAGATTAGTTTAGTGTACTTTTTTTATAAAAACGCTAGAGACTTCGATGAGTTGGTCAACGGTAGGGATCCTCAAGATAATCATTCAATTATTTCAGATATAGGCTATTTTGAACTATTTATCGAACAAATATTAAATAGCAATTCTATATTTAAACATACACTGGGTAAAAATGGATTAATAACTCTGGGCTCTAGGTGCAGTGATTACGACCCCATATTGAATGTTGAAGTTATATATAAGGATGAATTGTCTCAAATAAAAAAAATAAATGAATTTTTATCAAAACTACCACCAAGCCGTTTAAAGGTGTTATATTACGAAATGTTATAATTTATGAAAAATATAGTTTTCCAGAAAATCAAGGTGTCTTGCAGTAAAGCTCCAGATTATCAGGAGCAAATTGAAATATTCAAATGGAGGAATGAGCCAGAGAAAAAAATTAATATTTTTTATTATGCTAATGCCTGCGGAAAAACAACTCTATTTAATATAATCTACGATTTAGTCCAATTTGGGGAGAAAAAAATAATAGAGTTATTTAGTGAGGAATTGTTCGTTAGGAGGATAGAAGCCGAAGTTGAATTTAGTATAGATGGTCATTTATTTAAAATTGAAAGAAATTATTTCAAAGATGAAGTTAGTGCCTATCACATATTTGATAATAATGAGCTAGAAATAAAAGATAAGGAAGTATATAGAGAGATTTTAGAGAAAATACTTGATATACCTAAAAACATAGACTTTCTGGGAAAGAATCAAATTTCGTTCTTTAGTTTGTTGAAATTACATTTCGTTGATGACGAACACTACAATAAGGAGGTTTTAGATAAATATTCTTACTGTAATTTATCTAACCAAAAATTCGATTCCATAAAAACACCGCTCCTTTATTTTTATATATTTAATTGTTTCAGTGATGACCTGGATTTACAGGAGGCATACGATATAGGTGGCGAATCTAGGGAATTAAATAATAAAAAGAAAAATTATCAAAAGATTATAGCTTTAAAAGATGAAAATAGTGAAACACAGAAAAGCTTATTTGATACCTCACACCTTTTAAAAAAAGGAGAAGAAATAACTAAAAAATCTGCATATAAAAATATTGAAATCTATAATTATCAAAAGGCCACTTCCATTTTGAATAACATATTGGAAAAATTAAAAAAAGCCGATGAAAGTTCTTCTGAAAATGAGGAAGTTAGGGCGTGGATTGATGCAGTTTCAACCGATCTGTCTACTATTACAGAGCGTATAGAAAAAATTGAAAAAATAGAGATTCCTAATTTACAGCAAGAATTAAGGCATGTAAAAAAGGAGGAAAGGGAACTTAATGAATTTAAGAATCAAACAATAGAGGATAATTTTAAAGTTTTCAAAAAAATAAATAATTTAGATTCTGTCACTTACTTGAATTTCAGGAAAGAGTACGAAAAGCTGAAAACAGAAGTGGAGGATAGAGGCGATCAGTATGCTCAAATCGCTGCTAGAGTAGATGGCAGTTCAAGTTTAAGGGAGTTAAATGGCTTAATCAACGAGCTGCTTTCAAATGAAATAAGCGTAGAATTTTCGCCGCAAAGAGGAAAAATAAAAGTAGATTCCTTGTCGGATTCTAAAAATCGTATTGCAAGATTTGTTACCTTGGGCTCATTTCTTTTTTTGAAAAATATTGAGGACATAAACCATTTCGGATTTGTATTTTCAGACTCTCCTTTCATAGGTGTAAGTAGTGCGAATATTCAGAAAATTTTAGATACACTTATTGAGAAGATGAAAAATGTGGAGTTTGATTCCCAAGTTTTTCTTTTTCTTAATAAAGATTCCGAAGGTGAATTCAAGGATTTATTTGAGAAGAATGAGGATCTAATTCACCTAGTAGACGAAGGTGATAAGGTCTTTACTCTGCCAGAATAATATATATTTCTAACTAAATTATTTCCGCGACGCCAACCTTATAAATTTTTGCCAACACCTTTATCTCTAGCACGTCAATTCTCCTTTGGCATGTCTCAATTTTAGAGATGTAAGACTGAGGCTTTTCTAGTAATTTTGAAACTTGAACTTGAGTAAGGCCAGCATCTTTACGTGCTTTAGTTAAGCGATCAACTAAATCTGAATATTCTTTGGAATGTATGCTAGACATAAAATCAACATAAATCCCATTTACGAATATCCCAAAATGGGATATTCTATGCGTGTCTACTAATTCAGCTTTTATTTATGAATAAATTTCTACTACTAATTTCTTTCACTTTCGTCATATTCTTGATCGTCTATGCAAGTGGAAATTATGATGTCAGCACGCCGTCAAACGATAGTACTTATTCATCTAGTGATGACTCGTCATCAAATGACCTTAGCGATGACGAACTCTCTGCCTGCACCTATGCTCAAATAGAGATGAAAAATAAGCTTAAGGCTCCAGCTAGTGCTGAAAATGCAGCTTGTCGTTATAACACATACGAAAGCCTTGGTTACAAGAAATATCAAGTAACATCTTACGTAGATGCCTCAAATTCATTTGGAGCATCTATGAGGACTAATTATCAATGCACTGTGACACTTCCAGATAAAGGTAGCGATAGTTACTACATAAGCTGTGATCTTCTGTAGATTATTTACAATTATTAAATATGAAAAAACAAGAAAAAGAAGGCCTAATAGCAATGTTAATTGTGATAGCTCTAGTAGCTATTAAAGCTTTTAATATTCCATGGTGGATACCAGTTGGCATATTGGGTGGTATATTTGCTTTATGGGTTGAGGCAAGCAAGAAAAATAAAGATTAATTACATCTGTATTGATGTATAATAAAAGCACATTTAGCTATTATTATGCGCAAAATAAAAGCAGGTAGAAAGACGGTAATGACAACGTATGTAGTCGGAAAACTGGAAGAGGCTTTCTCATTGGATTGCACTGACCGCGAAGCTTGTATATATGCGGGAATTCACCCTGATACACTTTATGAATTTCAAAAGAAAAATCCCGCATTTTCCGAGCGAAAACATGCATTGAAACAAACGTTAATTTTAATAGCGCGTGCAACCCTAGTTAAAAATCTCAATGATCCAAGGACAGCAATGTGGTATTTAGAGCGAAAGCGTAAGGAAGAATTTTCTCTGAAATACATTCCAACTATTCAGGATAACCAGCATGAGCTCAGCGACTCAGAGGCAGAGATAATAATGCAATTATTGAAATCGTAAGATAGAAATTAGAAGAATTCTTAGAAAATAAAATCTAATTATTTCTTAACCTAGAACGAAATATTATTACAATTCTTTTGACGTTTAATGACAATGTGTTTTGCTGCTATGCAAAGTACGGCAAAAACAGGTATTCTTGACAGCAAGCCATTTGTCGGGCTTGCAGTATGGTTTAAATTTTCTATATAGTTCCATGCATACCAAAAATAAGTATGTATGGGGGACAGGGTAATAACAAAATCAGTCATAGTGCCAATCTCATCAACTTCCGAGATTGAATTTTGCTGTAATTACCCAGCTGAGAACACCAGCGGCTATATTGATAGCATTACAGACGCTTTAAACTACGTAGGAGCGTTTGATGGAATTAAAGTAGACAAACAATAACTCTCAGTAAGTTCAACCCATTATTGAAACTATAGTAAAAATAGGTAGAATATGGATAAATAACCGATTTATACATGTTTTTGACCGAAGACAGTAAAGAGGAAAGAAAAATTGCCATCTACATTAGGGTTTCTACCCAAGAGCAAAAAATTGATGGATATGGGTTGGAAGCGCAAGAGAAAAAGCTTTTGGACTACATAAACAATAACAAATCTCAAAACTACATTACAAAGAAAGAATGGGTTTTTATTGACACTCACACGGGGAGCGACTTAAACAGAGAGGGCTTGCAACGGATGATTAAAGCAGTGAAAGAAAATAAATTCGATGCTGTCGTAGTATGGAAGATAGATCGGTTATCAAGAAGCCTACAGCATCTACTAACAATTTTTGAAGACTTTGAGAAGAACAATGTAAGCTTCATCTCTGTTCAGGAAAATATTGATTTTCGTGGCCCCATAGGAAAGCTTATCTTTCAGATCTTTGGTGCAATAGCGCAATTCGAGAGAGAGCTTATTAAGGGCAGAACCCAGATGGGAAGATTGGCCTCGGCTGAAATGGGCAACTATACAGGGTCATTTGTTCCTTATGGTTACAAAGAGATACCAAACCCAAGTGGAAGAGGTAAAAAGTTAGCAATAGAGCCTGAGCAAAAGAAATGGGTTAAGGAAATATTTGAATGGTATATTTATGAAGGGCTGGGTTTAGGCGAAATACCAAACAAGCTTAATAAACTAAAAGTGCCATTAGGAACGCATACTAGAAACAAAAGTGGGAAATGGACTGAAAGGATAGTAAGAACTATGATTCATAATCCGATATACAGAGGTGAATTTATCGCAAATAAGAAAGATGAAAACGGTAATGAGCTGCCTCAAAACCTCTGGACTATAGTAAATATACCATCTTGTATTTCAGAGTTTACTTTTCAGCAAGCTCAGCAGTCATGTAAAGAGAGAAAATCAACGGACGGGAATGTAAGCTACCTGCTAAGTGGCAAGATTGTAGATGTTGGAGTAACTCCACCAAAGAAGTTTGTGGGATGTAAGCGCACTAAGGGCGGATTTAGTTACAGACGCAAGCAATTTGACAAAGAAAATGTTCACTTTCACGTATTTGAAGTCCCCGCTAAACAGCTTGAAGACTATGCATGGGGAAAGATCACGGAAGCCTTGAAAGAACCTAAAATATTTATTGAGAAGTATCTAGCTAGAAAATATTCAGATTCTACCAAGATAGAGAAGCTAGAGGGGGTGTTACACGGGCTTCGCCAAGACAAGATAAACAAAGGGATAGAGATCGCGAGAGTGGAGGAGGGATACGAAAAAGGTGTTTATGACGAGGAAAAGACTAAAGAAAAGATAGGGCAAAAGAATAAAGAACTCGCCGATATTGAAGCAGAAATACAAAGCCATGAGGATCAGTTGTCTTTCATTGGTGAGGTTGAGGCAGAAATTTCGAAGCTTAATGAAGCCTCAAGGCAGATAAAATATAGAATAGAGAATCTTAATCAGGAGCAAAAGAAAGTGTTGGTAAGGCTTTTTATAGACAGAATTGAACTTAAAAGAGAGAAGGTTGGAAAGGTTTGGAAAATAGACGCCAAAGTCTTCTTTAAGTTCAACCCTAACAAGTTTCCAAATGATGTTACTGGGGATAGAACTGAAAAGGATGACAAGCAAGGGAATAAATTGAAAAAGTCTTTAAGTAAAGACTCAAATGGAGCCACCTGTCGGATTCGAACCGACGACCCACTGTTTACAAGACAGTAGCTCTACCCCTGAGCTAAGGTGGCTCGCGAAGCTTTGTCGCAAAGCATGCGGCATTTTATTTTAAAACATAAACACTGTCAATTTGAATCCTTTAATGTTATCTTTTTTGCATGCAAAAACTGTTCCCGGAAGTAACTTTAAATGAACCACTTTTCAAATATTCCACCTTCCAAATAGGTGGTCCATCTGACTATTTTTACAGATTAAAAGACAGCAGAAAGCTTAAACCTCTTCTCCAATTCTGCAAAAAAAATAAGCTCCCATATTTTATCCTGGGTGGTGGTAGTAATACTCTCTTTGACGATAAGGGTTTTCGTGGTCTTGTAATCAAAGTCGAAACTAAGAATATCAAATTTAGCAAAACTCAAGTTACGGTAGATGCTGGTATGTCAGTGGCAACATTACTTAATGAAACAATTAAAAACGGTTATCAAGGTCTCGAACAATGGATTGGTCTACCTGGAACTGTTGGTGGCGCTGTACGTGGAAATGCTGGCTGTAATGGCCTAGAGACCAAAGATGTGCTATTAAAAGCCACGATTCTTGATTTAAAGACCTTAAAAATTCAAAAAGTCACAACTAAGTACTTTTCCTTCAAATATCGCTTCAGTAAGCTAAAAAAGTCTCCTCAAATAGTCTTAGATTCTACTTTCAGAATATCTCCACGCAAAATTACTATAGAAGAACAAAAATCCATAATTAAAGAATTAAACAAAAACCGGATTGCCAAACAACCTTTTGGCCTTTCCTGTGGTTCGTTTTTCAAAAATCCCATTCCTTTTGTTAAAGAAAAATCTGCTGGCTATCTAATAGAACAAGCCGGACTCAAGGGAAAAACCATTGGCAAAGCCCAAATTTCCCCAAAACATGGTAATTTTTTCTTGAATTTAGGCGGCGCCACATCTGAAGATATCAAAAATTTAGCCTCAGAAGTACAAAAAACAGTGAAGAGTCAGTTTAAAATCCAGCTAGAGCCAGAGGTTTACTTCCTTCCAGTAAAGGCAAAATAGACAGCTTCTTGAAAGATTGTTTGAAATCTGATATAATGATTCACGTAATAACCTTAAATTACTATGAAATCAAAAAAACAATTCCTTAAGCAGGCAGTTATCGTATTTGGTCTAATGATCGGAGCAATGACCTTGCTTTCAGCATTTCCTGGTCTAGCACATGGTGCAATTCTTACAGACGGAGACAATCTTGAAACTGTAAAAGAGCACACTGGTAATGAAAGTTCACTTCGTGGTCTAATTAAAACTATGTTGAATTACTTCCTTGGATTCCTTGGTTTCCTTGCTGTAATCATGATTATTTACGGAGGTGTACTTTATGTTAGTTCAGCTGGTAACGATGATTCAATCGGCAAAGCAAAAAAGATTATCATGTACGCTTTAGTTGGTATTATCATAATCCTATTGTCATTCGTATTAGTAAGAGCAGTTCTTGGAGCTGGTACTGGTACAGAGTAAAAACAAGATTAAGAAACTTAAAAAAGACCTCGCTTCGGCGGGGTCTTTTTTTTGCATAAATTCATTTTAGAATCTAACTTACCGCCATATCTTCTAATATAACTTCATTTTTTCTAGCTTTCAGTCCAACTAAATCCTCCTTCACTACAATTTTATCCTTCAAAATTTCTATAATATTTTTCGCGCTAATAATTCTACTGTCAAATCTAAAAAGATTTAAGAATCCTTTTGCCACAAACAATTTTCTCAGTTCAAAAGTATGTGGATCAATTACGAAATCATAAACTTTTCCCAATTCCGTACCCCCTTGGGTTTCTACTTTATTATGAATGATTCTCACTCCGCCCTCTTGTACTTTTTGCACCCTCAGGCTCTCATTGCCATCAATAATAGAATCTCTACTATTAATGTGTACTGCATCATTCCAGCCAATTATATCCATTGGCAGAATAATTTGATTTCTATTCGCGTTCACTACAAAAGCCAGTAATTTCCCGTTAGCCGGATCCATCACGACGTCTGTTATGCTAGTAAATGGCCTCATTGCATCTTCTTCTATCACTGGCATGCCCAAGATTTTGCTGTAAAATTTCTCCATATTCCTATCTTAATTGGCTTTCAACAAAGCCTCAACCAAAAATCAGCTTAACAACTAAACCGTTATCAGCTAAAATTGCCCCCGCAACCATAAATCGGGGTGTAGCTCAGTTGGCTTAGAGCGCATGGTTTGGGACCATGAGGTCGTAGGTTCGAGCCCTATCACCCCGACCACTTAAAAATTAGCACAAATCAAAATAACCAAAACTTCTATGTCAACAAACAATGAAAAGTTCGAACTTTCAAATCGTCTTTATTCAGTAATCTTAGTTTTTGTAGTTGGTATCATAGCCTTTTGGGGTTTCAGAGCCTATGAAATCTGGAATGCTGACCCAACAAACTATCCTCGTGAAATCACCGTTGAAGGAATTGGCAAATCTTATGTTGTACCTGATATTGCAAAAATTAGCCTTGGAGTTAATACAAAAGGCAAAACTAGCGAAGCAACAATGAGCGATAACACTAAAAAAATTAACGCCATCATGTCAGAACTTGAAAAACTTGGTATCGACAAAAAAGACATTAAAACTACAAATTTCTACCTAAATCCAAATTACGTTTATCAGCCAACCACAGGTGAATCAAAACAGGACGGTTATATACTTGATCAAAATATCGAAGTAACTGTTAGAGATTTTGAAAAAACTGGAGACGTAATCTCTAAGAGTACATCAGCTGGTGCAAACATGGTTGGTGGTATTAATTTCACTATCGAAGACAGAGAATCTGCTAAGACAAAAGCTCGTGAAGAAGCTATTACAAAAGCTAAGTTAAAAGCTGAAATGATAGAAGAACAGACTGGTCTACGCCTAGGCAAAATAGTTAACTTCTATGAATACGAAAATGGTGGAGATTATTACGGCAAAGGTGGTTATTCAGAAACAATGGCAATGGACACAGGTGCTGCAGTTTCTCCAGATGTTCAGCCAGGAGAGCAGGAAGTTTCTTTGACAGTTTCACTTACTTACCGCTTAAAATAAGCGCGTAAATGGATATATTTTTCCTCTTAATAGCCAAGATTTTACCACTTTATGTGTTAATTCTTCTTGGCTATTTTGCTAATAAATTTTTGGGAGTCGCCAAAGAAGGTATCGCCAAAATGCTAATCTACATCTTTGCCCCTTCCATCGTTTTTTTGGCTGCGCTACAGGCAGGCCAGAATAGAGAATTATTTTTAGTTCCAATTTTATATTTCACAATTGGCTCTATTTTATGTCTATTAACTGCGAAATTCACTAAAAAAATCTGGAGCGATGGTACAGAAAAAGTCACTGCTTTTTCAGCTGGTACAGGCAACACTGGATACTTCGGTTTACCAGTTTGCTTAGCTCTTTTTGGCGATCCGGCTCTGGCGGTAGTTGGCATGATTAGCGTTGGTGGAATCCTTTATGAAAACACCGTCGGATTTTACACTCTTGCCCGCGCTTCTTATTCTATAAAAGCATCTTTCAGAAAATTACTTAAACTGCCGTCTCTCTATGCTTTTGTTATTGGATTAATTATCAGTTTTAACAATATTACCGTGCCCGCAGAAGTTATAAATTTTGCAGAATTATTAAAAGGTGGATACGTACCTTTTGGCATGATGATGATTGGTTTGGGCCTTGCAGAATTAAAAACGGATCATCTGGATCTTAAATTATTTGCCATAACTTTTTTGAATAAATTTTTGATGTGGCCGGCAGCGATTCTTGCAATAATTTTCCTGGATAAGACTTATACTCATTTATTCTCTTCATTTATTTACTCTGTATTAATCATAGAATCAATCATGCCTATTGCCGCTAATACGGTCACTTTTGCTACAGAATTAAGAGCTCAACCTCAAAAAATTGCCCTGGCCGTTATGGTAAGTACGATTTTTGCTATATTATATATTCCTTTAGTCGCTGGAATTTTTTATGTCTCCTAAGGTCAAAACTACAATTCAGACTGCTCCACAGATCAAATTAAGGGGTCTTGCGGCGATGTTGCCTCATGGTGGCTTACCGGAGAGTGTTTCTCCATACCTAATTGCTCTAATCAAGAAAACTGGAGGTGTACACGGTCCTATTGGCAAACAATTTATTGCCCAGCCAGAATTGGAATCCAGAGTTACCAAAAAGGGCTTCGATCCCTTAAATGAAGATCATAACGAAGTTGCTCCCGGTTTAGTCTACAAATATCGCGGCAAAATTAATAAAAAAGGAGAGATAGAATATTATGGCCGTTGTCTTTGGACGGTTACTCGTCTTTGCGCTACCTATTGCCGTTTTTGCACCCGTGGTAGAGAAGTTGGCATGCCGCCTCATGTAAAATCCAAGACCAACGCTGCGATTTCTCACAAATTTTTTCTTTCCGATGAAGAAATAGAACAGGTTTTTAAATTCCTCAAAAAACATAAAGAAATTAACGAAGTGATTTTATCTGGCGGAGATCCTTTAACCGCTCCTCAGCCATATTTAACAAAAATAATCACTGGTTTAAGTGAATTACAGTCCAAAGGTTTTATTGATACTTTGAGAATTGGAACGCGCTTACCAGTACATAATCCCCTTGCCGTACAAGATTGGCACTATCAATTATTGGCTAAAATACGCCATCCATACGTCATGCTCCACGTAAATCATCCTTATGAATTAACCGATCAAACTAAGTCAGTAATAGCCAATTTAAGGAAAATTTCTGCGGCCACGGTTTTTGGGCAATCAGTATTTTTAAAAGGCGTGAATGACTCAGTAGAAACTTTATATCAACTCTTCACTTCAGAAATCAAAGCTGGTGTAATCCCCTATTACCTCTTGCAGAATGATGCCGTTTATTGGGCCCGCCATTTTACTGTTCCAATGAAAAGAGCCATTAAGATCTGGGAAAAACTCCGCCCAAAATTATCCGGCATTGCCGCCACCGCCAAATTTGTTATCGATGTACCTTACGGCTACGGCAAAATCCCTCTCCCCGAGGGTGGCGCCTGGGTCTACGACTCCAGCCATTTCTACGACTTCAAACACAAAAAACACCCCCTCAACTACGCCAAAAACGTAAATCCTTAGTCTTTATAAACCTCATAGCCAACTAAAAAAGGCCCCATCCTACCAAGGTAGGACAGGGCCTAAAATTATGATTTACTCAACAACTGCTTCTAGATCGTCTGCATCCATCATTCCTTCAGCGTCCATCATCATATCTTCGCTATCCATCATCGCTCCACTTCCCATTCCACCCATCATCATTCCCATCAAGTCAAACAACTGAGCACCTTCTGGTTCTTCAACACTTAGGTCTCCATCTAGGTTAGATTGAGTCATCTCAAAGGTTAAAGCTAAATCAAATTTCTCCATCTCTTCCTGGTCTTTTCCTTCACTAACATCAAATTCAGCAGAAAGCTTTCTTACTGTTTGATCTTCTGTTGCTACCCAAACTTTAATCTCAACATCACCAATATCTAGAACCCTATCTATTTCTGCGAGCTCACTTTCTGGAATAGCTTCACCAGCTATTTTTGATGCTTCTTTTACGTATGTCATAAAAGCTTCTTTATCAAGTTCAGCGGTATATTTCACAGTTTTTACTCCATTAAAGTCTTCTTCTCCACCTTTTTGTACATTCTTCATCAAATCTGTTTTATCAAATAACTCTTTCATTTCTTTCTGTTCTGGAGTCATCTTGGATTCATCATCTGAGTAATCATATTTCTGCATTTCCGCAACAATTTCAGCCGGCAAAGCCACGTACCACCATTTGCCTAAACTTGGCTGAATCATTGCCATAGTCATTGCATCCTGATCAAAATCACTCAATTTTGCTAATGTAAAAAACACTTTATTATTCGCAACTCTAACTTCACCTTCTGCAGATTCATCATCCCCACCATTTAGACTTCCAGTACCAGCAATTTTCATTGAAAACTGAGGATTTTTTGGATCTTTAGCGTTTGCAATTCCACTTAAACCAATGTCAAATTCCAGGTTTACTTCATCGTCGTCAGCTTTTTCCTGCACATTAGCTGTACCCTTTAGATTCATTGTGTACTCTGAAGCCTTAACACTTTGGTTATTAGTCATAGCCGCTTTTAATTCTGCAGCTGCAGTCTCATCATGACCACCACCAGACCTGCATCCGGTTGCTACTATCGCTAGGGAAAGAATCAATCCCATGACTTTCGCCATCTTAAAATTCTTCATAAGATAATTGTTAATTATAAAGTAGAGAAATGTTATTGGAAGCCAGTCCCTAAGTCAATTCCTTAAGGTTGACCTCTTCTTATTTTCTGGCTTGAATAATCTGATTAATCCAGACGCCGTTTTCGTATACAAACTCTTCTTTTTCTATCTTAAAAAAAGACTTCTCCAAAGCTTTTATTACGTCTTCTGGTCTGTGATAGTGCGATTCTATTACTATTTCTCCACCAACTTCCAGTTTTAGTTTTGGGGCTTTTCGCTGATTAATATTTGTCAAAATAAAAATCCCGCCTTCTTCTAAAACTCTATATATTTCATCAAAAGCCTGTTCAAAAACTCTTAAGTGTACAATCATGAAACCAGCAGTAACTAAGCCAAAACTATTATCCTTAAAAGGTAATTCTTCTACATCTCCCACGACTGTTTCAATCTCCGGAAATTTTTTCTTTGCCAAATCCAGCATCCCTTTCGACAAATCCAGAGCTACTATTTTTTTTGCAGAATTTTTTAAAGCCTCGATCAGTCTTCCAGTACCAGAGCCAATATCCAGAGCCTTCTTCACTTTTATACTAGCCAAAAGTACAAGAATAATCTCTCGCTCAAAACTATCTAAATATTTTAGTTTTTTATCATATTCTGAAGCATATAAATCATATCCCTCTGCGGATTTATACACGTTTGATTTGTCTTTGCCCTTATAGCTCATATCGTTTAAGATAATACACGAAATATCTAATTTTTAATAAGAGAATATGGGAGCAGGCGGCAAAAAACCAGCAATGAAAGAAATCGATGAAACTCGTGGTGCAGGCCGTGATGAAGCCTTTGATGGTATTATCGCAAGAGTTACTGCAGCAGGTGCAGAAATAATCCAGGACGAAACAACCCCACTTTATACAGAAATTGGCAATCAAGAAATGGACGTCGGTTATGAACGCGTAGTGGAATTCAACCTCGCCCGTTTTGATTTCAAGTTGAGCCGTCGTGTAGAAAACCAGGTTTTACAGGGAGAAAGTCACCAGAAACACCTCGAACCAGCCAACCCTCCTCGTATTAAACTCACACTTCGTCGCAAACCTGACAACACCAATGACTGGCAGGTTGTGGACTTGGAAAGCATGTTCTAACCTAAGTATCTCCAGTAACACTCCTGACAGTAGATTGTATAAGGACTATCTGCTCGGTACGTGCTAATAATATCTTTTTGACATTGATCGCATTTTCTTTTGTGCAGAGTTCTTTCATTTCTCAGGCCTAATCTCCTTTTTCTTCTACAGTCTGGGCACATCTCTGGATTTGGTAATCCCTTTTTAGTATAAAAAACCTGTTCTTGCGGAATGATCAAGAAGTCTTTACTGCAAGCCTTGCATGTTAGTTTTTGAGAAGTTGTTTCAGTTATCATATTAATTTAGTTATTTTAATTGTTAGGGAATTCCATTGAAGCATTGCTGTCATCATATGGATATACGGATGGCAAGAATTGCATATATTCTCCGCTAGCCATCATTTTTTTGCGAATTTCCGCCACTCTTTTATAATACTCTTCTTCAGAATAAGGTTCATTAAAAATATAAAAATCCTTATGCTTTAAGCCAAAGCAGCCAAAGCAATTACTACAATTATACAAACTTTCGCAGTGTTCTAGGTTTTGACTATCAAAGCATGTCACACAAAAGTTAGAATTATAAAGATTCATTTCCGACATTACTTCATAATTTAATTCAGAGTTAAAATAGCCATTACTCATGTCCACGCAGTCTTTTAGCTGCACAGAATTATTGCAATACAGGCAGCTTTCCAGTTGTTTTACATCAAAACAAAACTCCGAATCTTTAGAATTATAAACATAATCTCCGGTAGAATTTTCGTTATTTAAAGCGTGCACATAAAAGTGTGGGGCCTGTCCCTTGACCTTTTCCATCATATCTCTTAACTCTTCTTGAGAATTTTTTTCTTTCATTTCTTTTACTTTAACTTCATATTCTTCTCTCGTTAACTGCTGATTTCCAATCATGTATTCCTTACGGCGCTGTCCAGTACAGCCGAAACAATTTCTACAACCAATGCAGTCATAGCAATACTCGCAATCCGAACAATTCGCACAGTCTTGTGAGAAACTCACGTTGTAGCACTCTAAACAATCTACGCAGTCATAACAAAGCTCACACTTCTGACAGTAATCACAATCCGCCGTATTGTTTGAATCATGCAACCAAAAGCCGTAATAGCAATCCTCATCGTGTTCACCGCCAAAAAGCAGATGAGAGTTTTTACTATTCCCCGTATAACTCACGTACGGACTATTCTCGCAATTCACCGAAAGTAATCCAATCCTCGGCACTTTTGCCCTCACTTCCGCCATTTTTATTAAATATCGCATAAACGCAGTTATAGTTTAAATTAATTTTTTATACCAGCCATGGCCATGGCTCTTGTATGTACATTTTGTAGCCTTTCACCTAATTCTAGCTCATCTCTGAGAGTTTCTTTACCCCGTTCTGAAATTGCTGCCATTACTCTAGTTGTTAAACTCGGCGTAGTACTAAATGGAATATTCTGTCCATAACGTCCGTTCACGTAAGCCAGGAAATCCAATTTTCTATGACCAAAAAATAAAAAAAGTGCTCTAGCGTATAGTCTATCCCCAAGCCTTTCGCAAATTGCGAATTGATCTTCACCGACACCGGTTAAATTAAAATTTTCCATAAACTCAACTGCCAATCTTTTTAAGGTTTTGCCATCAAGGCTCTCTGCAAACTCTATTCCATCTGGCGCTGGATATTTGCAAATATCTCTACGGGCATCGTCTGACCTAACTCTCAATTCGTTTGCCCTAATTTGATTTGACAGTACCTGCGCATCGGATAGTCTGCTACCTTGTTCCATATTATTTAATTATATTTAATTAATTTTAGTCTAGTCGCATTTTCCCAACCATATCTGCTGCATCATTAACTGACTTAAGAAGTTGATTAGTTGTCGGTTTAAAATCGATATAGCCGAATTTTGATTCTATTCCTTCGATAATAATTTTAATAAAGCTGTATTCAATAAGGAAATTGTGTCTTAAGAAGTAATAATGATTCACGTGAGTCTGATTTATTCTGATTGATTTCAGTCTTCCCCAACCCTTACTTTCTCTGTTATTCTCTTCTGATCTCGCGTCACTCATCCGTGATTTTAACATCCCATAGAATTGTAGTAATTTAGGAAAGAAACTACTGAAAATACTATTAGCGTACCGTCTCAATAAGGATTCGGCAGATTCTGGATCTGCTTCTCGCAGTAATAAATTTACTTCGCCTCGCTGAGTGGACCAACGTGCACGTCTAAATTCTGCTAGTACGCCTTCTTTTAGGTGCTCACCAGGAGGTAGACCGTCTAGCCATTGGGCATCTGCCTGATCGATTTCCACCGTATTGATTTCATTTTTTATCACTGTCATGCCACTGTTATTAGTTGGCAGTCATATTGCCATCATCCCGACATAATGGCAATATTCGTGGATTTATATTGAAAATTACAGTAATAATCTGTAATATCACGATGTCGGCAATCTTTCGACAACACGTATGATTTTAGAAACTTTACAAAAAATAGGATTTACGGCAAAAGAGGCAAAGGTTTATATGCATTTAATTAGACTTGGGCCTCAGCCCGTTTCAACAATATGTGAAAAAGCGGAAATTAATCGCACGACTACTTACGATATTATTGCCTCTCTCACCAAAAAAGGATTGGTGAATTCTGTTAAGAAAGGCCCCATCACCTACTTTAAAGCTCTTGATCCAAAGACGCTTCTTAATTATCTCGAACGTGAAAAAGTTGAACAAACTAGAAAAATTGAAAAACAGCAGAAAGAAATAGAAGCTCTTTTGCCAGCATTAATTTCCCTCGAGAATCCCGAAAGTACCAAACCAAAAGTTAGTTTTTTTGAAGGCGAAAAAGGTATGCGTCAGGCTTATGAAGACACCCTTACCTCCTCCGAAGACATCCTTGCCTATGCCAATGTAGAAGACGTACACAATGGGTTGCCAAACTTTTTTCCTGATTATTATCAGCGTCGTGCCAAGAAAAACATTCACATTAAAGCGATTTTTGTAGATAATAAAATTTCAAGAGAACGCCGTAAAACCGATGTTCAGGAAGATAGAGAATCAATTTTAGTCCCCGCCGAAAAGTTTAATTTTTCCCCTGAGGTCAACATCTACAACGACAAAGTTCTTTACGCTTCCTGGCGTGAAAAAATGGCCATCATTATCAAATCCAAGGAAATCGCCGACTTCCATAAAAAAATGTACCAACTCTGCTGGACACAAGCCAAAATCGAACATAAAAAACTCCTCAAAAAGAAAAAATAGTTTAGAAAAATTTTAAGAAAATTTAATAGAAATTTAATGTCTTTAGTGTATTACTGATTTTATGTTATTTGATTCATTTGAAGTTTGGATATATACTATTAATATAATATATATCATGCGCTCAATATGGCTAAAAAAAAATATATGAGAATGTTAATCAGTATTCCAGATGATACCTATAAAGTTCTTGCCAGGTCTGTCCCAAACGGTCAGAGAAGTGGATTCATTTCAACGTTAATACAGCAACGATTGGGCACCAAGTCAACTAAGGAAACTAATAACAGTTTTTATTCAGAATTAGCCGAGATAAGGAAGTATTTGAAGAGAGACTATTCAAAACAAGATTCTGTAAAATTTGCAAAAGATGCTTGGAAACATATTAATTGATACTAATATTTTGTGTTCATTGTTGCTTCAGCAAAATGATTATGCCAACACTGAGAAATTCTTTGCTAAATCTGATGAATTTAACCTGCAGATAAGCGTATTGGATTTTTCAATTTATTCGATCTGTCTCCTGTTAACAAGGCGTCAGGAGCATAAGGTGGTTGGGCGTTTATTGAAATTTATAGAAAATAGACGGAATATTAAAATATATAGGCCAAATTTCTCAGACATAAACGCTGTTGCTGATCAAAAAATAAAATTGGATTTTGAAGATGGATTACATTATTACTTAGCTAAAAAGAAAAATCTTACATTCATTAGTTACGATAGTGACTTTGATAAAACAGATCTCAAAAGGCTCACTCCATCCCAAGCTTTGACCGAATTAAATCTTTCCTAAAAGCTTCTTTGCCCAGCCCTCCATTTCCTCCTCTTCTTCGTCATTATTATGGTCAAAACCAAAAACATGTAATAAGCCATGCACAAACAAAATTGCTAATTCTTTATCCATACTATGCCCTTTTTCCTCAGATTGTCGCATTGCCGTATCGATGGAAATAAATATATCCCCCACCTGTAAATCCCCTTTCTCCTTTTTGAAATCAGCTAATTCTAGATATGCAAAAGAAATCACATCAGTCGGCTTATCTTTTTGCCTATAGTCTCGATTAATGCCATGTATGGTCTCGTCATCCACCAAGACTAAGGTCAACTCCCCTTTCCTGTCCATCATTTTTTTCTTAACAAACGTCTTCAAAACCATCTGCAGTTTATCAACATATTTTTTAAAGAATTTAGAATTAATCTTAAATTCAGTCTCGTTGTTGAAGTTAAATTTTATCATAATAAATCCAAATTATTTTACCCACATTTTTTCATAAGTTTCCCACTCGTTTTCGTCCATTTCCCAGTATGCATAGATTGCCACTCCCGCAAAACTTTCTTCATTACTACGTATGTTATTTAGTCCCTGTATTATGCCAGCCAGCCCCTCGCCAATATTCTCCACCCCGGGGTTAAACCCGGGCTTTACTTCGTCATAAGAAGGAATTGCAATAAAAACCTCTCTATCTTCGACAATATTTGTCACCCAGATAGTCTGTTCTTTGACTAGCCACAGGTATAGCCAATCATGGTTTATGCCAGTATCATAGACCATCGTGACAATTTGATCCGCATATTTTGCAACATTGGAGTAATTCAATTCGGAGTTGTGGTTCTCAAAATTATGAATTCCACCAGAAATCCAAATGACGCCTTGTGGTATAAATTCGGCCAATGCCACGGAAATCTTTTTACCCTCTGTAAGATTTTCACGAGTTTCTTTTAATAATTCTATAAAGCCATTATCCTCATCCCAAACAGGTTCAATATCATAGTGAATACCATCGAAGCCAACTAGTTCGGTCATTATTTTGGCTTGTTTGACTATTTTTGCTCGTATTTCAGGCTTATCCAAATCTATTTTACTTCTTATTTGACCCATCCATGCCTGATATTGAATAGAATCATCAAATTCCTTAGCTTGATTTATAAATTCCGGAGCATATTTATAAACTTTTGGACTAATCCCGCCATCACCTTCTATAGGTCCGGAATGCACAAAAACAGTATCGATCTGGTGTTTTTTTAGATTATTTACTAAATCATAAACCTCCTCCTTACTCTTGATTGTATCCACCCATTCATGCCCAAGCCATATGGCATTATGCTTTTTATTGTAGAATGAGCCCGTCCTATTTGACTCTATACCAATGATGAAATACCAAACCAGCATGGCTAGGATGCCAAACACTGACCACCAAATTATCTTAGTTCTACGTTTCATAATAATTTTTTGAGTGCATCATAAACTATAATTCCATAAGCCACGGAAACATTTAGAGAATTCGCCCTTCCTAGCATTGGTAAAAATACGGATTTTTCCACTTCTCCCATCAACTCATCCCCTATTCCCAGTACCTCATGTCCAAACACAAAACACACTGGAAATTTATACTTTGCTTTTGAGTAGTCAACAGCCCTATGAGCTATTTCTACAGCCACTATCTGGACCTTCTTCTTTTTTAATTCTCTGACCACTTCTATTGCACTTTCTCTGTATTCAAAGGGGACTACTTCCTCTGCGCCCAAGGCCGTTTTAGAAATCTCTTTTCTTGGTGGGTAACCAGTTATACCACATAGATATATTTTTTTGACTAGTACGGCATCAGAAGTCCTAAAAATGGCCCCTACGTTGTATAGACTTCTTATGTTATCAAGCAGGACGTAAATTTCATTCCTCTTTTTCTTTTTAACCGCTTTAATTGAGGGTTTTATTTCCAGGATTTCTTCATGGCTCAACTTTTTCATCTATTGGATTTAAGTGTTTTAAAGTCCTGTCTATCATATCATTTAATTCTTCTGGTGTAATATTTTCATCTGGTCTAAATGAATTTGAATAATCAATTATCTTAGACTTAAGTGCGAAATTTAAATATCTTGAATACCACCAGGTACTTTCATTTCTATTATTTACGTCTTTAAGGTAAGTATTTTCTATGTCTTTTAACTCGGCTTTATATTTAGGTTCAACTAGCTCCGTAGCACTCAGGATGACCTTTAGAGCCTGGATCCTGGTGATTTTGGCCTCTGGGTGGAATGGGCTGTCTTTAAAGTAGGTGTAGCCATTAACAAATCCCATCATTGTTGCAAGGTTTATCTCTTCATAATATGGGCTTTCTGGGCTTACGTCGGGGTACAATACGATTTCTGGATTTAACTGAATTCCATCAAAAGTACTCATCGCCAGGAAATTAAATAGGCAGAATTCGCTATACTTATAACAGTCTCTAATATAGTCGGCCTTCTTTTGTTTAAGGTCGAAGCTCTCAAAGACAACTTTTAATAATTCTCCCCTGCTTACGCCATCGGTGCCGATTTCTGAAACTAAATGAGCTTGACCAAAATCCCCGCCACTGCCTACGATCACATAGCCCTTGCCACTATTAGGGCTGTTTGGATTATCTGCATATCTACCACCAACGAATAAATCCTCAAGCCCGTCTTCATTAAAATCCAGCATTCCTATGCTGCTACCAAACCAGTCATCTGAACTTTCACCCCTGATTACCAGATTCATATCGTTTGCGTCGATACTGTATTCAGGTAGAAATCCATCAGGCTTATTGTAAATACCGTACACGTAACCAGCCTCTAAACTTTTGCCAGTGCTGATACCTGGAGCCCCAATCAGCAGATCTGATCTGCCGTCTGCATTTATGTCTTGAACTGAGATGCTCAGTCCAAGCCTTGCTTCTCCGGAATCCTTCCTTATTGTTACGTTTGGTTTATCGGATTTCATACGTTTTCCTCCATAAAAAACTGATACTTTTCCTGAATATTTAGGATTAATATATGGGAATGAACTTGCCACTAAGTCATCAAAGCCATCCTGATTTACATCCCCCACGGTAAAATAGAATCCAAACCAGTCGTTTTCTGACTTTCCCTCAAATACTAGGTCGGGAGTGATTGTGGGCTCTCCCTTAGTCGCATTTTTGTATAAATATATTTTTCCTACTTGATCTAGGCCATCTTGATCCTCCCTATAAGCTCCCACCAATATATCTACGCTGCCAGTGGAGGTTATTTTTCCGGCTCCTACCTGTGCTCCAAAACGTCCGTCCTCCGTTCTCCCATAAAAAACCCTACCAGCCAAAAAACCAGATGAGTCACCGTAGTAGGTATAAGCCGCCCCCACCTTGCTATCCTCTACTGACACTAAAGGTGCTCCAACAATTAAATCATCCAGCCCATCTTGATTGATATCGTAAGCACCAATAGACATTCCAAATCCATCCCCTGTCGTCACGCCATTTAGCCTGCCAGAAGCCATCGATCCAATACGTCTACCCCTTTGACTAGTCATCTGTCTATACGTTTGACTATACAGATCTTCAGCCCCGTTGATGACGTAAACTTTGCCGGATCGTTTTTCATCAAACGTAGCATTGTGGGCGCTTACTGCTATATCTGTTATTCCGTCCCCATTAAAGTCCCCACTTGCTAGGGAAGTTCCGAGCTGGTCACCGTCATCGTCACCTGTTATTGAGATCATCTTTTTCTCTCCCATCTCTGGAGTCGACAAAATTATGTCTATCTGTCCACTCCATTGATTGCCGTCAGCGGAGGCATATGGTGAAGAGATTACCAGATCATCCCTCCCATCGTTGTTAAAGTCGCCCACGGTATAGGCTGCTCCAAATTGTCCACCGTCGTCACCTCCCGAAAGCTCAATTTTAGAGGCTAAATCATCAATAGATGACTCATACATCATCTTTAATGCAAAAACTGGCTGTAGGCTGTAAAAAACACCTATAACTACTATTAATGAAGATATGTAAACCCTTTTAGAGGTATATTTGTTCGACATAATTTTTAGAATTGAGTGGCCTTATTATGATGATTAGATATTTAGCTGTAAAGCTCTTGAAACTCCACTCTGATATAATCGCTAGACAGGCCAGTGGTGCATGGCTAGAATATGTCTAGACTCTGTCTAGTATTTGACCACTCCGTGGCTATGGACATCGGTAGACAAAATTTATATGCAGCCTGTTGATCTTAAAATTAGCTATAGTCTGAGTAGGGAAGCCGCTAGTAGGTTATTGAGGGTGTCTATTAGGACGCTCGATAGATACGTTAAGGCAAGGAAGTTGTCTACTAGGTTAGTTGACGATAGGATTTGGCTAAATAAGATGGAAGTTGAGGGGTTTGGTCGGTCTAAGGCGGGTGCGGTTGGGGTAGACGATGTCTATATGTCTAGACCTGGTTTGTCTACGGACAAAATAGTGGACGGTGGTGACGACATGTCTACTGATCATGTCTATAGTTATGATGAGAAGGCCGAAACCTTCAGTAAGAAAGCAAAAAATACTGGAGATAGTGAAACCTTCAAAAACCTATACCTCGAACTCAAAGAGGAGGTAAGTCAAAAACAGGAAAGATTGGAGATTGCCAATTATCGTGTGGGGCAGCTTGAAGCCCAGCTCAAAAATACCGTACCTTTGCTTGAGTACCACCGCGAAAAGTATGAAAAAAGCAGGGTAGAAGAAGAGATTAAGGGGCAACTGAATGAGTCTAATAATCTAATCAAGAGGCTAAGCCTCAGCCTCAAGTACGAAAGATTTAATAAGAGAATATTCCTCATTATCCTTCTGGTAATCTTAGCCCTCCAGCCTCTTTTGCTGTCTAGGGTCTTCTAGAGTATAGCGGCCATTTCTATTATTTCCTTCTGTAGCGTTTCTATCTTAATTTCAGGTAAAGCTACCTTTAATCTATCAAATATGCCTCCTGGGGCCTTTAAAATTGCTTCTAGGGTGGCGCTTTCACCAATTACGGTAAATGTATAAGGTCCGGTCAGAATACTTCCATTAAGAAAGATTTGGCCCTGTGGCAGCGTATCAAAGCCCATACTCTGGTTTACTATCCGAATCCCGTTGATTGCGACAGCTTCTGCTCCGGAGTTAAAAAACTCATTCACTAGATCTATCATCCATGGTGTAGTAATGACCCCGCTGATAGTAATTTCGATTCCAGGACCCGTAATGGGAGCGCTTCCGGTTAGCTTGGTGTATTTTTCGATTTCTTCCTCCACCGTCTTTAGGGCCATGTTCTGGTCTTTCAGGCTCTCGAAAGTTGATTCCAGATCTTGAACCTCATTTTTCAGGTCCTCATTTTTATCCCTCAAAATTTTGATCTCCTGAAAGATGTTACTTTGATTATCTCTTAAGAATTCTTCATTTGCATTGCTAAAAGTGCTGCTTTGTATGGCAAAAAGCAGTCCAAAAACTACAGATGTAATCAAGATGTATATTTTTCTATCTTTCATCATCTTTTTCAAAATTAATATATTTAGTCTTTAAGTCGCCGTTGTAAATCTTAATATTCATGAGATTTTTCTTATAAATCTCAAAAAGAATATTATTATGGGCACGTTTCTCGTAAATGGTTGGTAGTAGGGATTTATTTAAAATTCTTTGTAAAATAATCTCCTGATCTCCGATTACATCAACTACAAAAGGCGGAGCAATAGGGGAGTTGTTTACCAGGATTGTAGTGCCCACTGAGCTTATGATCGAAGTAGAAATTATCCTTTGATTATTTACCGCTACGGCTTCTGCATCAGCTGCAAACAAAAGATTCACTATATCTCTTAAATCAGACGCTTGGACCAAGTTTTCAGATGAGGACTCTAGTATAGCCCTGTCAGCCGATTTCCCGTCATCAATCAAAATCTCTAAACCGCTGTTTCTTAATTCCGTTAATCCAACGTTCACTTTTAAGGCATTCAATCTATCGAAATTAACTTTTTCTGTTTGAGAATTTATCTCATTTTGAGAATTTTCTATACCTTCACGTAAACTCACGATTCTACTTTGTAAATATGATTGCTCGTCCAAATAGCTCTTAAGTAAGGCATCTTTTGCCTGAATTTCATCTGTTGTTGAGGTTCCAGTTACTTCTATTTTAGTATTGAACTGCCAACTCAAAAGTACGCCCGTCAGGAGGCCAACTACCAATAATGATGGAAAAAAAGTCTTATGCATCAATTCTAATTAATGGAACTATACTAATAAGCTTGAAACTTTCTGTCTACTTTATTCTTGATAGCCAATATCTCAAAGGTTAGAATAGATTCATGATTGCACTTTTTGATTCAGGTTATGGGGGATTAACAGTTTTAAAACCAGTTATGGATTTGTTGCCACAATATGATTATTTATATTTGGGAGATAATGGACGTACCCCTTACGGTAATCACAGCCCAGAAAATATCATAAATTTTTCCGAACAGGCAGTGGATTATTTATTTAGTAGGGGAGTGAAATTAATCATCTTTGCCTGCAATACTGTTTCAAGCGTAGCCCTTCGAAATATCCAGCAAAAATATGCTGAACAAAATAAAAAAAATCACACCAATATTTTAGGTGTTTTAATCCCAGTTGCCGAGGAATCCATCAAGAAAACTAAGAATAAAAAAGTCGGCGTAATTGGTACTCGCGCGACAGTCAATTCGGGTGTCTACGAAAAGGAAATTCATAAGTTGGATAGTCAAATAAAAGTCTATCAAGAAGCCTGCCCTTTGCTCGTTCCTTTTATTGAAGAAGGTTGGCATAAAAAACCTGAAGCTATTTCGATTCTCAAGAAATATTTACGCCCCGTTAAAGGCAACAATATCGATACTTTAATTCTTGGCTGTACTCACTATCCATTGATGATAAAAGAGATCAAAAAATTCATGGGCAAAAAAGTTAAAGTCCTTCCATCCGGCGAGATCACTGCCAAGAGTTTAAAAGCTTATTTAGAAAGGCACCCTGAAATCGAATCCAAACTAACTAAGGGTAAATCCCGCACATTCCTTACAACTGACGACCCGGTTAAATTCAAATCCTTCACCGAAAAAAACTTCGGCATGCGAATTAAAGCTCCAGAAAAAATAAATTTAAAATAAAATTACTTATGTTTGGATTGGCTTTAAAAAATACATTTTATTACTTCATCTTCCCTTTGTTGTTTTTCCTGGCTGGCGAGGGCATAATACCTGGAATTATCCAAAATTTTTTTCCCATAGATTCAGAATCTTTTACTTGGTTGTGCCATTTTTTTATCTTCCCGTTAATTTCATCTACTGGGGGTTATTATTTTATTTATAGATTATTATCTACAGAATCATCTAAATTATCAGCTTTTTTTGCCGGGAATTTGTTTATAATCCTTAGTTATATTCTATTAACTAATTTATTATCATCTTTTATTGATACTAGCAAAGCCTATCCTGACGCATCTGGCCTGGCTTTCATGATAATTGCTATTGCAGCTCTAATTTTTACTATTAGATCTATCTTTGTTGTAGCCTTAACAGATTAAATCTCATTCCCACTCAATAGTTCAATTCGGCTTAAGGGGTTTAGCTATCTGCCTCTCATTTCTCAATTATTGCAAAGTTGTAGGTAAGAGATTAAAATCAAGAATATGATCACAGACGAAAAAAAATATTACAGCTCTTTAAAAAATGACCTTTTGGATTTCTTCCGCGATAACAATGAAACCCAGGTTTTTATCTTTGGATCAAGCGCTAAAGGGGATCAGTTTGGAGATATAGATGTTGGAATTATGGGCGATATTACGAACAAAAAGGCCAGAGAATTAAAAGAGTTTTTTGAGGAATCCAACTTTCCGTTTTTCGTTGATGTCGTGAATTTTAATGAAGTTGATGAAGCTTTTAAAAAAAATGTTTTGAATAACCAGATTATATGGATCAAACGTTAAGTTTAAAACTCGAAGAATTTAAGAAAGCACTGTGTACGCTTAAAGAAGCCTTAGATATGTTTGATATCAGTAATATTCTCGTACGCGATGCTACGATTAAACGTTTTGAATATTCATATGAGCTTTGCTGGAAAACCGCAAAAGTTTTCTTAAAAGAGCAGAAAGGTGATTTAGTAATGTCTCCAAAAGATTGCTTTAAGGTATTAGGTAAACATAATCTCTTATCTCCAGAAGAAGTTGAACAGGCGTTAAACATGGTAGATGATAGGAATGAAACAACGCATGCATATGGTGAAAGGTTTGTTAAAGGTCTATATCCACGCATCAAAGAATACTATCAGCTTATGAACAGAATTTACGAATCAATCGCTAGAGTTTGACCATATCACTTCATTTCTGACTATTCCCACTCAATAGTACCTGGTGGCTTATTGGTAATGTCGTAAAACACTCCACTAATTCCAGGTACTTTTTTTAAACGTTCAGTTAGTTCTTTCAAATGTTCTTCGCGCATTTGGTAGAAGTTCGCCGTCATGGCTTCTTCACTACAAACCGGTCTTAGAACAATTGACTCTGTCCCAGGTTCGTTAACTGATAGGGGAATGAGCACGGTGGGGAACTGCCAAACTTCCTTATCGATCTTAGCCTCGTAAATGAAGTCCATAACTACCTTATCAGCCCTTTGAATAGTCAAAATTCTGTCCCCGGTTAATTGACTATCTGGTACGTAAAATTCCTTTATTTCTTGCGGGTAAAGTCCAACTAGAACCCTGTTAACTTCATTGAATTGATTAGTCAGACGGGTACCCAGGGTGGATAGCCCATCCCATGAAAAGCTTTCCCTATAAAGCAAAACTGGATGTTTGTAAGTCCTCTCGTCACCTTGCACGCCCACACTTTTTATAGGTAAAATCTTCGCTTCCCAGCCTTCAGCCTGAACAACTTCTGTAATTCTCGCTTCAGCTTCTTTATAGCCTTCAGGGTAGTCTTCCGCAGGTGCACATAATGTCCTCACAGCCAAACCTGGACCAGGGAAAGGGTGCCTCCAGACCATTTTATCAGCTAAGCCCAGTTTAGCCCCCACTATTCTAACTTCATCCTTATAAAGCTGATTTAGGGGTTCTATAACTTTACCGGCTTCTGCCATCTTTTTAATCCTATCAACTTGATTATGATGAGTTTTGATCTTATCAGCATGTTTCGTACCGCCAGTTTCAATCGTATCAGGATAAATTGTACCCTGGCCCAACATCCATTCTTCAGGATTTAAATTTAAATCATTAGAAACTTTTGCCTGAATATCCAAGAATAGATCTCCAATAATCTGACGTTTCTTTTCCGGTTCATAAACACCTTTCAGAGCTTCGAAATATTCTTCTTTGGCATCATAAACATGCAGGTTAGTGACTCCAATCGCACGCAAAGCAGCCTCAACTTCTTCTCTTTCATTCAAACGTAAAAATCCAGTATCTACAAAAAGTCCATAAACTCTCTCTGGCCCCAAAGCCTTATCCAAAAGTAAGAAGGCCACCGTGCTATCCACGCCTCCACTAATCATCAAGAATACTTTTCTATCTCCAACCTTAACTTTAATTTCTTCTAAAATTTGATCGATATAATTATCAATATCCCATTCTTTTTTCGCTCCAGTTAAATCAACAAATTTAGTCAAAATACCCATGCCACAAGGTGTATGTACTACTTCAGGATGGAACTGTATAGACCAAATCTTTTTACTCAAATTAATCATGCCAGCTATAGGGCAGTCGTTTGTGTAAGCAATCAATTCAAATCCTTCAGGTAGTTTAGTAACCTGATCAAAGTGGCTCATCCAAACGTTTTCCTGGTCTTTAACTTCTGCAAAAATACCCGGTTTATCTTTAAAATTCACTACTGCTGCGCCATATTCCCTAACTTTACCTTTTTCAACTGTTCCACCCAAATTATAAGCAATTAACTGATGACCATAGCAAATACCAAGAATTGGCATCCCTAACTCAAAAATCTTAGGATCACATTTAACACTATCCGGCGCGCTCACACTTGCTGGTCCACCAGATAGAATCAGACCTTTATATTCTTTTAACTTATCTGCAGGCGTAGCTCCATCCAAAATCTCGCTGTACACACCAATTTTTCTAATCCTATTAGCAATTAGATGGGCATATTGTCCTCCGAAATCCAGTACAGCTATTTTGTCCATAACCTGATTTTACAAAAAATAACGATTTCTACAAAGCTCAAATCTAAACTAGGCCTAAATGTATGGTTTATAGTTTATGATTGACTATCAACTATAAACTATCTATATCACGTGGAAGGCACTGGCCGTTGACGTAGCGCGATATATATCGTATAATATACGCATTAAATAACAACTAATTGTATGGAAAAACAAGCGGGTGTCAGTAAGAGAGCGCTTAACGTAGAAGAAGCGGCGGCAACATTAGCTACCTTTGAATCAAGATTTAATTCTCCAGAAGCTCAAAAATTTCATGGAGGCGTAGAGTGGTCAAGAGTTAAAGCTGATTTAGAAAATGATCTAGAGGCTTTAGCTAGTTTGGCTAATATGATCGAAAAAGGCCATTGTCCAGATGTTTATATCACGGATGAAGACGGTTTCGATTTTGGTACTTGTAGTGATGAAGGCCCATTGAGTGATGTGAACTGTGTATATGACAGTAAAGCTGCAGCCATATTCAGCTCTCGATTTCCAGACTTAGAATTTAATGGTGATGCTGAAAGTAAAGCCGCAGCAATGGATGTTGACCTTATGTCTCCAGGCCAATACTTGAACGGATTACAAAGAATTAAAAGATTTGATCAACGAACTAATGTTTGGTTAAAAACAGATCAAGAAATGAGAAATAGTCCAGAAAATCGTGCAATGTTTGGTCACGGAGAATATGAGGGAAACGGAGCACACCCTCATGCGAGTCCAATTAGTGCTTGTTCGCACAGCACTGTTCACTCTTTGCGTTGCAGTAGAAGGGTCAACTGGGTCAATTAAATTGAAATTAAATTAGCTCTTCTTTAAAGCCTTTTTAGCTTTTTCCATGGCCTTCTTTTCCTTTTTCGCGAATTCTTCCAAAGGTCTCATCAATGGAAATAAAACTGAATCTTTTAAGTTATCCTGACCAGTTAAAAGAGTTACAAGTCTATCAATTCCCATACCCCAACCTGAGGCGCAAGGCATACCGTGTTCCATTGCTAATAAATATTCTTCATTCATCATCATGGCTTCTTCATCACCACCGGCTTTTGCCAAAGATTGTTTTTCAAATCTATCTCTCTGATCTGTTGGATCCACAATTTCACCATAGGCATTAATCACTTCCCAGGTATTAATCAACAATTGGAAAGTATCGCAAAGACGTCCATCCTGGTCGCTTTTACGAGCCAAAGGTTTAGTGCTCAGTGGATGATTAATCACAAACGTAGGCTGAATCAATTTTGGTCTAGAAACTTTTTTATATAAAGAATCTACCAAATTTCCATAACCCAAATTTTCAGCATCATCAATTACAATTCCTTTTGCTTTAATAGCTTTTAACAAACCTTCTGCGTCATCATTAAATTCCAAAACATCTATTCCGGAATCTTGTTTAATAATCTCTGTGAATTTAACTCTTGGCCAAGGCGCTTTGAAATCAACTTCTACATCATTTCCTTCACGATCTTTAATTGTAACTTGTAATTTTCCAAGTAATTTCATCAACATATATTCGAACATTCTCTCTGTAAATTTCATATTATCTTCGTAATCCCAGAATGCGCAGTAGTGCTCAATCATTGTAAATTCCTGCAAATGACTAGGATCCATTCCTTCATTTCTAAAACATCTGGCCACTTCAAAGGTCTTTTCAAAACCTCCAACCAAAGCCATTTTTTGCCAAAGTTCTCCACCAGCAATTCTCAAATAAACATCAATATCCAAAGCATTGTGATGTGTGATAAAAGGCTTGGAAGCCGCTCCTGAAGACACATTCTCCAAAACCGGAGTTTCCAATTCTACGAATTCTTCTGACCAATAAAATTCTCTCAAAGCTTTTAATAAATTACTTCTCAAAACAAATCTATCCATAGAATCACGGCTCATTGTAGTATCCAAATATCTTTGTCTATATTTAGCTTCCTGATCCTGTAAACCATGCCATTTTTCTGGTAGGGGACGAAGAGCTTTTGAAAGCATCGTAAATTCAAAAACCAAAAGAGTAATTTCTCCATGACGTGTTCTAAATAATTCTCCTTCCACGCCAATAAAATCCGCCATATCAAACTTGCGCAAAAATTTATATTTATCTTTGCCCAATAAATCTTCCATAAAACAGATTTGAATCTTGCCATAAAAGTCTTGAATATGACCAAAAGTCAATTTGCCGTGTTCACGCAAAGTCATCACACGGCCAGATAATTTAATTCTCTTTTCTCCCGGTTTTACAACGATATCCGCAACTTCTCTTAATGTAGCTTTTTCGCCTTCTTCTAGCGCTTTCTTGCTTGTATGAGTTCTCTCAAAACGATTGAGATAGGGGATAACACCCATTTCCTTCAATTCCTTAAGTTTTTGTTGTCTAACGTGATATTCATTTGAAGCAACTTGATCCATAAATATTTTTTTATACCTTTAAAACGCATGCATTATAGAGAGCAGAAGCCAACTTGCCAATTCAAAACTATTCCGCGATTGCGTAATCGTCAAACTTGCGGGTTCTTTCAATATCCAGGAATTTCATTTGTTCTTTCTTGAAAGCCAATTCAATGTGACCAATAGGTCCATTACGATGTTTGCGAATAAATAAGTCAGTTACGCCCTTTCGCTCAGTATCTTCTTCATAATAATCCTCTCTATACATCATCAAAACTACATCGGCATCCTGCTCAATTGCTCCAGATTCACGCAAATCTGATAATTGTGGGATTTTACTCGGTCTTAACTCCACCGCACGAGATAGCTGCGACAAAGCCATAATCGGAATCGACAAATCACGCGCCAAAGACTTAAGTGATCTCGAAATCTCAGAAATTTCCTGTACACGATTTGATTGGAATGAACCGGATCCACCTCCTGCACTCATTAATTGCAAGTAATCAACAATCAAAAAATCCAAACCATTTTCCATTTTTAACCTTCTAGCTTTGGCTTTTAACTCTGAAATTGAATTACCAATTGAATCATCAATAAAGATTTTCATCGTATTTAATTCATCCATGATAGCACCCACTTTACTGAAGTCATCATCTGTTAGTTTACCTGTCCTCATTTTCCAGGAATCAACAGACAATAAACTGCAAAACATTCTTTCTACCAATTGTTCTTTGGACATTTCCAGAGACATTATTCCAACTGATTTACCTCTCTTGGCCACGTTTTGGGCTATATTAAGAGCAAAAGCGGTTTTACCCATTGATGGCCTTGCCGCAAGAATAATCAAATCCGAAGGCTGTAAACCTGATAAAATATTATCCAATGCGCTAAATCCAGATGGAATACCACGATATTTTTCTTTAGTTTCTGGATCGTGCAAATCAGAAATCTTTTCATAAGTTTTATTCAAAATATCCTTAATATGCACAAATCTATCTGAAATATAATTCTGTGAAACATTAAATAAAGCTTTTTCTGCCTGATCAATTAATCCTTCAATTTCCTCATCTTCTTTATAGCCAAGCCCTTTAATTGTATCTCCAGTTAGAATCAATTTACGCAAAACAGCCTTTTCTTTAACAATAGTTGCGTATTGAAAAATATGAGTTGAGGTAGGAACTTCATTAGCCAAACTCGCCAAATATGACACACCTCCAATTAATTTAAGCTCATTTCTATCTTCTAACGCCGTACTAAGAGTCACCATATCAATAGGAATGCGCCTGTCGTACAATTCACAGATAGCCTTATAAGTCATTCTATGGGCATCATGATAAAAGTCCTCCTCCTTCAAGAAATCCGAGATTTTTAATATTGAATCCTTATCAATCAACAAAGATCCAATTACTGACCTTTCTGCCTCGAGACTATGAGGTGCTACAAAACTGTTTTTATCTGCCATATTGTAATTAATTGACCCACCTTATTTATGGACTCCCAATATTACCCAAAGCTTTCGTTAAAGCAAGATTTTAAGAAAATTTTAAGAAAATTTAATGTGACAAGTTTATTATAGTGTGATGAAGACTGTAAATTTGCAAAAACAAAAACTCGGGAAACTAGGTGAGAACTACGCAAAAAGCTTCTTGATTAGTCAGAATTATTTAATCATTAAGGAGAATTTTCATGCCCGCTGTGGCGAAATTGATATAATTGCATATGACCAAGCAGCCAAGCAGTTGGTTTTCGTAGAAGTCAAAACAAGGATCAGTTTTAAATTTGGAAGTATTGAAGAATCAATCACGCCACTTAAAATCCAAAAAATTCTCAAAACCATTCAGAAGTTTTTTATTAGTGGCGCTACGCATTATTTTAAGGATTGGCGAATAGATTTAATTGCCGTAAAATTAAACAGTCAGAGTCACCTCATTGACCTGCAACAATTTAAAAGCATTTTTGATGGATAGAGATAAAAAACGCACCTTAGCTTTGGGAATTTTGATTGCTTTGGCGATTTTATTATCTGTGGCGTGGTTTTTATGGGGAAATTTAATTAATAGAGGAACAATTGCCGTCATCGCAGAAGCTCCTTTTGAAGTGGAAATTTTGGGATCTGGAGGCTTTGATTGTCCAACTTCTCCTTGTGAAATTACGCAAAAAATTGGGATTAAAGATATTCTAATTACTAAGGAAGGTTTCCAGGCAATTATCACTAGTGTTGATGTGGAATTATGGAGCACAACAGATCTAAAATTAAACTTTGAACTTGTCCCTGGCTTTGAAAAAGTACAAGAATCACCAATATTAGAAGCGGATGAAGTCGTAGAATACAAACTGGTTTACGATTCAAAAAGTGGCCGTCAAAAATTGATTTTAGCTGATGATACTAGAGAAAAAGCCATTGTTTATTTCACCACTCAAATACAAAAAGCCAAGATTTTTGGGCATAAAAATAACGTTTTAATTTTGGACCAGGACAGAAAAATTTATTTAGTTGATAGTAGATTTAATCAAAGAAAAATCATTAATAATCAGGATCTAAAATTTATTAATGAAGGACACTGGTCTCCAGATGGTAAATATCTTATTTTCCTTAAGAAAAATTCGGATTTTTTCTGGGTATTTGATACAGAAAAAGAGAGCGTAGAACAGCTGGATTTGCGGAAGAATTTCACTAATTTTACCTGGAATTCCTATAGCCAAATAATATTTGTTAGTAGCCAAAATTTTGCTAGCGAGGGCTTTAATGGGATCAGGTTTTCACAGGATGATCCGGCACTAACTAATTCAGCAGTCGAATTTACTTTTGCTGCATATAATCCCGCAGACAATTCTTACAAAAAATTAGCCACTTTTACCGAAACCGACAAGCTTCCTGAGCAACTAATGAGTCTAAATAACACCGGCGAACTCTATTTTAAATCCGGAGATCAGGATTTTAGATTAATTTTAAGAAAATTTTAAGAAAATTTAATGTCGGTCCGTCATAATTTGTTAACTAACACTTAACAAACATTTATGGCTGTCAAAATTTTTTCATGTTCTTTCACTGGGCTTAAAGCTCATTTAGTAGAGGTTGAAGCCGATATTTCTCCGGGAATGCCCATTTTTAATATAGTCGGTCTTGGTGGAGCGTCGATTCAAGAAGCAAAAGAAAGGGTCCGTGCAGGTATAAAAAATAGTGGAGCGGATTTTCCACTAGTTCGTAAAACAATTAATTTAGCACCTGCGGAATTAAAGAAACAGGGATCGCATTTTGACCTTCCTATTGCGGCTGGAATGCTTTTGGCTAGTCGGCAGATTCATGCCTCAAAAGTAGCCGATTCAATGATTATTGGCGAACTTTCTTTGGAAGGTAGAATTAAGAAAATCAGAGGAGCTCTCCTACTTACTCAATTTGCTAAGGAGAAAGGTTTTAAAAAAATATTTCTCCCTGCCGAAAACGCCGCTGAAGCTAGCTTTATAAACAACATTGAGATCTACCCTTTGGATACTTTAAGGCAATTTATTAATCATGCTTCTGGTATAAAATCAATTCAACCATATTCTCCAGACAGCGACCTGGAACTGGAAATTTTTAAAATGAATAATAAAGATAAAAAATCTCCATTTTTAAATATTTGCGGCCTGGAAAAAGAAAAGCGAGCAATCTCGATTGCCGCCTCTGGTGGACATAATATTTTGATGGGTGGACCTCCGGGAACTGGTAAAACAATTCTAGCTAGAGCACTGATAAATTTAATGCCCAAAATGTCTAAACAGGAAATTCTGGAGACAACCAAAATCTTTTCTATTTGTGGATTGGTTGATAAATCAGAGCCTTTAATTTATTCCAGACCTCTTAGAGAAGTACATCACACTGCTTCTACGATTTCCATTATCGGTGGAGGTAATAATCCCAAACCTGGAGAAATTACCTTAGCACATAACGGAGTCCTGCTATTTGATGAAATTACGGAGTTTCCAAATAATATTTTGGAGGCTTTGAGACAACCACTTGAGGATAAATTTATTAATATAAATAGAATAAATTACAGCCTCAAATTCCCATGTAATTTTATTTTTGTTGGCACGATGAATCCCTGTCCCTGTGGCTATTTCAATGACCCAACTCACAAGTGTAAATGTACCGAAAATCAGGTCAAAAACTACCAAAAAAAACTTTCCGGACCGATTCTTGATAGGTTTGATATCTTTTTAAACGTACCAAATATTCCAATAAAAAATAGTTTAAATCAAAAAGAAGACAGGAATGATTTGCAACTACTGGAATCTATAGAAACCGCGGCCAGAATGCAGCAAATTCGATTCTTTGACTACAAGGAAATTAACAAAAATTCAGATATGGGGATTCAGGAAATTAAAGAATTTTGTAAATTTTCCATGCGAGCCAAGCAAGCATTGGATAACGCAGTTGAAAGTATGAATCTATCCAATCGCGGATATCTTCGCATGATCAAAATTTCCCGCACCATTGCTGATATGGATGCCAGTCAGGATATTGAAGAAAAACACGTTTTAGAGGCCATGCAGTACCGTCAGCTACTTTCTACTTAATTACTTAATACTCTGCCAGACCATATCAAACATTGCCTGCATCGATTTAAAATGTGCATCATGGGTGATTTTAACAGCCACCTCATTTTTTGGATCATAATCGAGAAGATAAATTGAACCTCTCAATAAGATAAAATCCGTCATAATTCCACTACTTTCAGGCACTTGTCTGAGGGAATGATTTGGATTATTCACCTGTTTAATATACCAGTCAGTCATCGGCCCAGACACAGCGATTTCGCGTATATTAACCTTGGTTTTTGCGGTCTCCTTTAGAAACTCACTCACTATATTTTTTAAATTACCAAAAATTGTTTTTTGTGGATTAAAAATAGAGCAGAAATCTCCACCCAGTAAGGCATCTTTCATCTGGGCGTAAACGGCTTCAATAGACTCAAAACTCACCATTTCAAAATGCTTTTCTGCAAGTAGGTTGGTGTTTTGCAATTGGGAAAGATGTGAGCCCAAGAGTTTTGTTGCACTATGTTTATTTTCAAAATCGTTTTTTGCTTTTTCTTCAAAAATTTTTGGAATTAGCTGAACCGAAACCGTAGAAAAGTAATTCACCTGATTCAGTTTTTGTTTATTAACTATTCCCAGCTTTACTAGGTTTTCCAGTGCCGCATAAGCCGTTGGCCTTTTTATATCTAATTGTTTTGCCAAAACGCTCGCCAAGCATTTGCCCCTTCTCAATAAATGCAAAAAAACTTTTTGCTCTGTTTGATTTAATCCACAGGTCTCAAGTAAATTCTCTATCATGTTGTCGAAAAATTATTGACACATAAATTCTACATAAAACAGATCTGGAAGTAAAGTCTATGTTTATTAGTATTGTTTATTTTTGACATTGCTTTACCATGTGATATTAAATAACATTAATTCTATGGAAACTCTTATTAAGAATATTGCCTGTAAGAATTGTCAGCAAAATTTTGAAATCACGAATTTAGACCAGCAATTCTATGAAAAAATGCATGTACCAGAGCCGACTTTTTGCCCTGATTGCAGGCAGCAACGTAGATTAATGTGGCGTAACGAGCGCACACTTTATAAACGAAAATGTTCCGCTACTGGTAAGGAAATTATTTCAGTTTATTCAGAGGACAAGCCTTTTCCAGTTTATGAAAATGAATATTGGTATTCCGATAAGTGGAACCCAATGGATTATGGGGTGGATTTTGATTTTTCCCGCCCATTTTTCGAGCAATTTAAAGAATTAATGAACAGAGTACCTCAATTAGCGAGATCTGCTGTCAGCAACCAGAATTGTGATTATATAAATCAGGCCGGTTATTGCAAAAATTGTTACCTTATTTTTGAAGCAGATTCTGATGAAAACTGTATGTATTCAACCAATATTTACGATTCTCGATTTTGTTTGGATGTTTTGGAATGTTATAATTGCGAACTCTGTTACGAGGCTATCTCCTGCGATAATTCTTACAACCTAAAATTCTCTCGTAACTGTAAGAATTGTTCCGATTCATTCTTTTTAAGAAATTGTATTGGCTGTAAAAACTGTTTTGGTTGTGTGAATTTGGCTAGCAAAGAATATTATTTTTTAAACCAAAAATGTACTAAAGAAGAATATGAAGAAAAGCTTCAAAAAGTACTTCCAAAAAACAGAAATGAAATAGAAAGCCTCGAAAAAAACTTTAAAGAATTCTGCCTGAAATTCCCGCAAAAAAATCTTGAAGGTGTACAAAATGAAGACTCAACAGGTGATCATTTATCACACACCCAACGTTGTAAAAATTGCTATAACCTTCACCACGCCCAGGATTGTAAGTTTGTATTCAACAGCAGCAACACTAAAAACTGCTACGACCTCACCGTTTTTGGCTATAAACCTATAGAATTTTGTTATGAAAACCATGAGGTTGGAGTAAATTGCCAAAACATCAGATTTTGCGACCAGGTTTGGGAAGGTTGTTATGACATGACTTACAGCAAACTCTGTTTGAAAAATTGTCATGATTTATTTGGTTGTATTGGCTTACGTCACAAGAGTTATTGCATTTTAAATAAGCAATACACTCCCGAAGAATATAAAATTCTTGTAGAAAAAATCATTGAACATCTACGAGCACCAGCGAGTGCCGGCGGAGGCAAGCAAACGCAAGAGTGGGGGGAATTTTTTCCTGCTAATTTAGCCTTTTATGGCTATAACGAGACTAATGCTCAGGATCATTTTCCACTTAAAAAAGAAGAAGCTTTAAAAAAAGGTTACAAATGGAAAGATTTAGATCCAAAAGAATATAAACCGCAAAATTACCAGGTTCCAGCGGCCATTAAAGACATACCTGATTCGATAATCAATGAAGTTTTAGCCTGCCAGACCTGTAAGAAAAACTACAAAATCATCCAGGAAGAACTTAGCTTTTACAAAAAGCAAAATCTACCAATCCCTCTAAACTGTCCTGATTGCAGACATAAAAATAGATTCAAAAGTTACAATCCTCGCAAACTTTATAGCCGTAATTGTCAGAAGTGCAATATTGAAATTCAGACTACTTTTGCACCTGCTATGCCGGAAATCGTCTATTGCGAAAAATGTTATCTGGAAGCCCTTAGTTAAACTTCTAAAGTGACTACCACACCAACCTCGATATGCTTTTCTTTAACGAGGCCAGCATTGATTTCGAGAGCATATTTTATTGGCAATTCTGAGGGATAAAGTGGGCAATTTGCATTTGTATCTAAGCATGGGTTTGCATGCTCTTCTATGTGTAGAATATTTAAATTTTCACCGATAAAAATAATATCCAGAGGGATTTTGGTATGCTTCATCCAAAAATTCACCACCTTTGGCTCTTCAAAAATAAATAACATTCCAAAGTTAGGTTCCAAAAAATCTCTATACATTAAACCTTTTTCCCTTTCTTCTGGAGTTCTAGCTATCTCTACTTCAAAGCTAATTTCATGGCTTCCAGCCTCTATGATTACTTGTGACATATTAACCAAATGTAAAAGCATAAACCTCCGCACCTTCATTCAAAAATTCTAACTTCAAAACATGATTTTCAGCACTTTCAAGCTTCACCAATTTATATAATTTATCTTCTGAAATCATCACTTCTCCATTTTTAACATCAATACCAGCAGTATTATTATTTACCAATTTATTATCTAAATAAACTTTTGCGCTAGCCTGTTTATCCGATCTCATAACCAAAAAAACCTCTTTTGCAGTAAAGTTTAATTCCAAAGAAGCACCAGCTTTTGTCATGGCACTTTCTTCACCAACATTCCACGTTCCACTATATCCAAACTGATTTTTTTCCAAAATTTCCGGCAAAGAATACTGAGCATATTTATCTAGTTGAATTTTTTCATTTGAAGCAAAATTCTCAATTCTCGCATAGCCTAGATATGTCTCTGGAGTGCGGCTTTCAACATCATAATCTCCGAGGCCTAATAAATCTTTGTCTAATTTTTCACCATCCTCCTCTAGTAATTTTCTAATAAACTCTTCTGATTCTTCATAATCTCCTTCACCAAAATGAGTCTTTCTTACACAACCTTTTTTATCAACAAAATACTTTGCTGGCCAATAACGATTTTGATAATTCCTCCAAATCTTATAATCATTATCCTGAACTACTGGATAATTAACGCCGTAATCCTTAAGGGCACTTGCTACATTCGAAGTCTTTTTTTCGAATTCAAATTCCGGAGTATGCACGCCAATAACCACTAATCCATTATCTTTGTAATTATCATACCAACCAGTTATATACGGCATCGTTCTAATACAATTTATACATGTGTAAGTCCAGAAATCGACTAAAACTACTTTGCCTTTTAGACCTTCAATATTTAAAGGATCAGAATTCAACCATTCACCACCGCCAGTAAAATCTGGAGCTTCAACACATTCTTTATTATAAGCTTCTTCAGTGATCATTCCTGTATCTCCAAGCCTCTCTTTCACGACATCCAACTGTTCGATTTTTGTCAATCCAGCTCCATAGCTAGGAAATTTTTCTACTATGAAAGTCTGTAGTTTACGATCCAGGTTAAAACCAATTGCTAAAGCCATTAAAATAACTATCACACCAAAGATTCTTTGAATTTTCGCGCTATTTTTAAGCAATACCGGAACTTTGTTTAACAATGCCCTTCCACCAAAAATAACTAAGGTCATAGGAATAGCTGTCCCCAAGCTATAAGCTAAAGTTATCAAAACAGCCCCAAAAGTTACTTGGCTGGTAGCTGCTAAAGTAATTACACTGGCAAGAATAGGACCTGCACATGGCGTCCAAATTAAACCCAAGCTCAACCCAACCAAAAATCCCCCTCCAAATCCATTAGAATTAGAGTTGTTCACTGACACTGTAGACAATTTTGAAAGCAAACCTTCCCAAGCTACTAATAATTTTGGGAATAACATTAAAAGACCAAAAAAACCTATTAAAATTATAGCCACATATCTCAAAACATCCGCCGAAATGCCTGTAGCATTTACAATTGCAGTTAAAGCTAAAGTAAAAAAAGTAAAACTAACGATGAACCCAGTAATCACTCCAAAAGGCCGCTTTTTACCTCCACCAATAGAAGAACTCAAAACAATTGGTAACACGGGTAAAATACAAGGCGACAAAATTGTTACAATTCCCGCAATAAAGGCAAAAACAATTAATACAAACATAAAGAATGTTAGAGATTGGGGCTATAATAAACTTTATTTTTTAAAACGAGAACGTGAAATGCTCATATATTTACCTTTCACAGGGAAATTATTTTGAATAGTAAACCGTTCTTCATTAATTTTTAATTTCAAATCTTCAGGATTTTCCAGATCCAATCTTAATCTTGTCCCTATTTTTATACTCTCACTTAAGTCAATTTTGAATGTTAATCTAGCCTCCTTATTTGCAGCTAGTAAATAATTTAAATCTGTAAATTCTAAATATTCTTGATCAATACTCGCAGTAGAAATTAACTTATCCTTAGCATAGATATAAGCATTTTCTAATTCACCTTCCTTCAATCCAAAAGTCTTAAACTTTATTTTACCAATTGTTAGATCACTATTTTTTGTTTTGAAATTAAAATCCATTAATGTTACCTGTTTTGCCCCTGGCGATGCATAAGCATTTGCAGGATTATTTTCTATTTTGAAATCAAATAAATTAGCTATGGAGCTAGTTAATGTCTCATTAACAAAAGTGAATTCTGGCACAGCTGAATAGGCCGTTTTGATGACCTTGTTTTCAATATTTTCCACCTCTTCTTCTTCTGAATTTGACGCATCCAACTCTCCAAACGCATTAAACACGGTAGCCATATATCCAGAGACGTGATTATGCAAATAATCATTGGAATTCACAAAAGAAGCACCACTTAGGATCAAAGTTAAAACCAAATAAAATTTAAGAATTTTTTTGATATTCATTTATTAAATACTTCAAGAAATAAATATTTGCATTTGAATCTGGTCGAAATCGTTCACCAAAAATCCCCGCGTGACCACTGCTGTGCATGGCTTCAATATAAGGATAAATCGAATCGCTCTCCTGCACGTCTTCAAAATTGGGAGCGTCACTACTGATAATTAAATCTACGTCGTAATAATCCAGCACAACCCTCAAAACCTCTGCGCGAGTCATGATTTTTTCAGGTAAATATTTTGTCGTGTCGTTTTTTAATAAACCCAAATTGTAAAGAGTCTGCACATAAGCTGCGTACCAGATATCTTTTTCCACATCCTCAAAATAATTTTCGCCTTCATCAAAGACCTCGATTCCTGCCTGATCAACAAAAAGTTTTGAAAAACTTGCTCTATTCATTTCTTTTTGTGGAACTAGTTTTAGGATATTGCTAAAGGCATAATTACCGCTTTCAGTATTTTGAGCCCTGATATAAATATAGTGATCCTTGTCATCAGTAAACGCGTCATCTGAAAATTTTACTTCGTGTTCACCAAAATCATTTATTTCATTCATCTCCCAACCGCTTTCCTCTAAAAGATCCTTGGTATTTTTGATATGAAAGTAGCTGTAAAATTTATTTTGTGTGTAGGTTTCATCGTATCGTTCTTCCAGTTTTGCCCCTAAAGCATTGTTCGTATAAATTTCAAATTTGTCAGTGTTTAAGCCAAAATTAGAGGTTTCAAAGTCGATAATTACACTTCCATCATCCAAAACTTCCTCAACACTAATGTTTTCAATTTTTGCAATTGGGTCAAAAACATCTACCTCATAAACATTATTCTCCAAATAATAATCATTTTTATCTACAAGATTAATTTCAAATTTAATTTTCCCCCCATTGTATTCGCCATCAAACAAAAGCTCATAATTTTCAACTATGTAACTTTTGCCTTTCTCTAGAGTAAATCCCTGAGCTGCATTCTTTACAAAAAGATGCTGTTGATCTTTTCCAGCGTTCAATTTTAGCTGCATATTCTCAACATTTCCTCCGAAATTTTTTATCACTACGGCAGCAGTATATTTGTAATAATTAAAATTTTCATCAGGAGAACTTATCCTTTTTAGACTTACATTTTGAATTCCTAAATCTGGAGGCACGGATTTTTCCTTTACTAAAACATTCTCAAGTACCGGTAAAACAGAAGTACTAATAAGATCAGAAGTGCCTTTAAACAATTCCAGTTTATGTACAAAAATCATTGATAAAACTGTGATTGCTAAATACGAAAAGTTTTTTATTTTGTTTTTTAACATTTATTTTTGTTTTTTTTCGAAATCTTCAAATTATATCATAAAATCGACTTCTAAACAATCCTAGAAATACGGCACTGTTTCCAAAAGTGGAGGCTGGCTACTTGAAATTTCTGAAAAAGAATAGT
>ERZ1292640.139-Hain-H43-02um-R1-139-length-57937-cov-7_pt4 | contig 42811 bp, 34 predicted proteins | sample MGYA00564404_ERZ1292640 | MGnify/ENA primary metagenome ERZ1292640 (study PRJEB36523, sample SAMEA6512636) | groundwater metagenome | collected 2019-01-08 | study: AquaDiva: Metagenomics assemblies of 32 groundwater samples | reverse complement strand
CCCCTGAACCATCAGGATTTCAGAAATTTACCGACATCTCGCGAATGCGCCCTGTATAGAGTCGAAAGCAAAGATTCTCTTGCTAATTCAACGTGGACGGTGATCGATGTTTTCACAAGCGACATTACTGGGACCTACACAGTTGTTGAGCAAGGTGCTGTCAGTGGGACCACGAACAGGTTCTACCGCATCAAATGTGGTCCGAATGGAGAGGTCGTCACCGATCCGGCAGGATATTATCGCGTCGCGCTCAATGCAGGCCCTAACGCGATCTCGGTTCCGGTGCATAACTTCGGGGCACGCAGGTTGGTTAGCAGCGTCAGTGGCAGTACCGTGACCGTGAGCGGCAGTCCAGGTTGGACAGCGAACGCCTTCGCACCTCAAAATGGCTTTAGCCAATATATCATGCTGGTGCGCAAGGATGCCTCGGCCAGCCCAGGCATCGAAGGTGATTGGTGGACGATTGCCAGCAACACGGGCAACACTCTCACTCTAAGTGCGGGAACAGATGTCCTGAGCAGCCTTCTGGGTAGTGGTGATCAGATCGAAGTCCGCCGCCTAAGTTCAATGAAAGACCTGTTTGGGACAGGCGCGACCTTGATCCTGAATAAAGACTCGAATGGCAACGCTGCTTCGGGCAGTTTCGCCAATGCAGACGTCATTCGTTTCATCTCGGGCACGTCCTTCGGGCAACCTATATTCTATCATGATGGAAGCTTATTGGCTGCGGGCTATTATACTGAAGGTGGCGCGGTTGGTCCGCTGGATGGGTCCACGATTACGGTGCTGCCGGGACAAGGATTCATGGTCTTCCGCAAGAGCGGCTCGAGCGCTACGACTGTGCTGGTGAATGGCCAGGTCCAGGTCAGCCGCTTGACACAATCTCTCAAAATTGGCCCCAATGTGATTGGTTCCCCGTTTGCCGGAGCTGCCCCGATTGGAACGAGCGGCCTGTTAGAATCTGGCTGGGTGAGCGACCGCGATGGATCAGCCGCGGCGGGTGATTGGTCTAAAGCGTCTCTCTTCCGCCTCATCACGGGCACGTCGTTTGGCCCATCCGTCTTTCACCATGATGGAAGCATCTTGTCTCCAGCAGGATGGTACGATGCGAACGGAGTGCTGAATAACAGCTTCCCGTTGCAGCCTGGCAAAGCCTACATATTCTTCATCACGCCGGGGCATACTGTGCGGTGGCGTCAGGCCGTTCCTTAGCCGTATCTATTCAATGAAGCCAAACCCTCACCCCGGCCCTCTCCCTTTTGCAAAGGGAGAGGGAGAACGTTAGCCGACGCTGGGATAGGGTCACTAAACAGTGACCATTCCAGAACCGCGGGAGAGAACTCCCTCTCCCCATCGGATGGGGAGAGGGATGGGGTGAGGGGCTCGTTCGACTGAATAATCACGGCTAAGCCGGGGAGCAAGCATGAACTTCGCTCTTTTCACTTTGCGTTTTCCGATTACTTTTCCGCCATGACGTTGACGGAAGAAATGACGCTGCTGGCGCGGCAGGCCAAAGCGGCGGCGCGCGAATTGGCCAAGCTGACGACAGCCGAAAAGAATGCTTGTTTGCTGGCCATGGCCAAAGCACTGGAAGACCACCGCGACGCCATCAAAGAAGCCAATGCCATCGATATGGCCGCCGGCGCGCAAAGCGGCCTCTCCACTGCCATGCTGGACCGGCTGAGGCTGGACGAGAAACGAATTGCCGCCATGGCCAAGGGCCTGCGCGAAGTGGAGGCCTTGCCTGATCCAGTCGGCAGAATTCTCGATGAACGCGTCCGCCCCAACGGGCTCCGGCTGCAGAAAGTCGCCACCCCCATCGGCGTGGTGGTCATCATTTATGAGTCGCGGCCCAATGTCACCGCCGACGCCGCCAGCCTTTGTTTTAAGTCAGGCAACGCGACGATTCTGCGCGGTGGCAAGGAAGCCATTCACTCGAACCGCGTCATCGCCGAAATCATGGTCTCGGCGGCGCGGCAGCAATTGGCCGCCTTTCCCGAATACGCCATTCAAGTGGTGCGCACCACCGTCCGCGAAGCGATCAAAGAGCTTTTGTCGCTGACACAGTATGTCGATCTCTGCATGCCGCGGGGCGGCGAAGGGTTGATCCGGGCGGTGGCCGAGTGCTCCAAAGTGCCGGTGATCAAACATTACAAGGGCGTTTGTCATGTTTATGTCGATGGCGAGGCAGACCTCAAAATGGCGGAGGCCATCGTGATGAATGCCAAAGTGCAGCGCCCGGCCGTCTGCAATGCGATGGAAACGTTGCTCGTGGATAAAACCATCGCACCGGCCTTTCTGCCGCAGATCGCGGCGAAGATGGATGAACATAAAGTCGAACTCCGCGTGGATCAAAGGGCGCATCAGTTGCTGCAATCGCAAATCGCAAATCGCAAATCGCAAATCAAGACTGCCACGGACCAGGACTTTTTCACCGAGTACAATGATTACATCCTGAACGTGCGCATCGTCGATGGGGTCAAGGAAGCCATTGAGCACATCAATCATTACGGCTCGGCGCACTCGGACAGCATCGTGACGCGGAACGAAACGACGGCCAGGCAGTTCCTGGCGGAGGTGGACTCAGCGGCGGTCTATTGGAATGCTTCGACACGGTTTACCGATGGCGGTGAGTTTGGCATGGGGGCCGAGATCGGGATCAGCACGGACAAGGTCGGCGCACGCGGGCCGATGGGATTGGAGGAACTGACGACTTACAAATGGATCGGCTACGGCAGCGGCCAGATTCGAACATAGAGCATTGCCGAATGGCAGGCGCGTGACCTATTCTTGACTCATGCATAGGACAGACCAGGCTTTGAGGCTGATTTCGCGGGAAGTGATACAGCAGATGGCCGCGTTGATCGCGCAGAATTTTCATCCTGAGAAAATCATTTTGTTTGGCAGCTACGCGCGAGGGGAGGCGACCGTCAACAGCGATGTGGATTTGATGGTCATCATGAAGAATCCCTCGCCTCGTCCGGACCGGGCAGTTCCCATAATTCGGCTGATCCATGAACATATTAATGAGCCTGTGGACATCATTGTCCGCTCGCCGGAGGGTTTCGACGCTTGGTCCCAATCGCCCTTTAGCCTGTCGAACCAAGTCATAAAAGAAGGAAAGGTGCTTTATGAGAAGCCCAGGGAATGAAGCCGCCGCCTGGTTTGCCAAGGGAGACAAGGATTGGCAAATGGCGGAGCTCGCTTTCAACAGTAACGGGGCTTTTTTGGCGGATATGGTCTGTTCCTGAATGGCTATTCTATCGTCTAGCTTGTCAAGTTTCAAGCCGGCGCATTTCATTCGCGACCGCCTTCCACCAGGGGGCCTGTTTGCCGGACAGAACTGGCGCATTTCGCCTGTCCCATTCGCGTTGGGGCCGGAATTGGCCAAAGAGATTGAATCGCTCGGGCGCGTGCTGCTGCAGTTTAACCGCGCCGCCAATCTGCTTTACCGGCAGAGCGTGGCGGGCAAGCAACCCGCCTGGATCGCCGGCTGGCTCGACCAGGGCAAGCCCAAAGAATTGCTTGAACTGCAGCGCGCCCTGGTCTTCAAAAACGACCTGCCACGCGTCATCCGTCCTGACATTCTGCTGACAGAATCCGGCTTGAGCATCACCGAACTGGACAGCGTGCCGGGCGGCATCGGGCTGACGGCGTGGTTGAATCAAACGTATTCTTTGTTCTCGAGCGAAGCGGTCCCTGGGCAGAAGGCAGCAGCCGGTAAATCGGTTGCCGCCGGCTCGCCGTCCGACCCAAGCGCCGTCCTTGACCCATCACCACCCGCGGACTACACGCCAAGACCGTCCGTTCGGTCACCAATCACTAATCACCAATCACCAATCACCGATCGCCAATCGCCAATTCTAGGTGGAGCGGAGGGCCTGCTCCGCGGTTTTGCCGGCATCTTTAGCGACGCGGCGCGAGTGCATATCGTCGTCTCGGACGAGTCCGCCACTTACCGTCCGGAAATGGAATGGCTTTGCCAGCAATTGGGAGGCACCAGATTTCAAGTGCGCAGCACGAAATTCACGGAGTTTGCGGAGGGCGATGCCGTGTACCGGTTCTTTGAATTGTTCGACCTGGCCAATGTGGAAAACGCGAAAGCGATTTTCGATTTGGCGTTGGCCAGGCGGATTTGCCTGACGCCTCCGCCCAAGCCGGTTTTCGAGGAGAAATTGTTGTTGGCTCTGCTCTGGAACCGAAACTTACGGGGCTTTTGGCGTCAGGAGTTGGGCGAATCCTTTTACCAACGGTTGCTCAGATTGGTGCCCTACACCTGGGTGGTTGACCCGGCACCCATGCCACCGCACGCGGCGATCCCGGAGCTGAATCTCACTGACTGGCACCAACTGAAAACACTCTCCCAGCGCGAACGGGATTTGATCCTGAAAGTGTCCGGCTATTCCGATGCCGCCTGGGGCGCCCGGGGCGTCGATCTCGGAAGCGATCTTTCTCTGGCGGAATGGAGCGCGGCGGTGGACAAAGCGCTTTCCGGGTTTCCCCATTCGCCTTATGTGTTGCAGCGCTACCATAAGCCGAGAATCGTGCAAGCTTCCTGGTTTGACTTCGGCCAAAACTCATTGGTCCCCATGTTGGGCCGCGTGCGGCTTTGTCCATACTTTTTTGTGATCGGAGATGGCGATGCGGCGCGCGCGCATTTGGGCGGGGTTCTGGCCACGATCTGCCCGGCGGAGAAGAAGATCATTCACGGAATGGAAGAGGCGATTCTGGCCCCATGCACAACATACTGAGGAGTTCGCAGCATGCGCTACAATGGGGAGCGAATTCCCTCTCCCTGCGGAGCGGGGAGAGGGTTAGGGAGAGGGGCGAGACGAAAGCGCTGATACCGCTCCAGGCTAATGTTGGCAAGAGTTTCCCCTCTCCCCGGCCCTCTCCCCACTCCTCCGTCGTGGGGAGAGGGAGAAGACGCCGCCTCGCCTGCGTCGTGCTGTCGGTCGTGTATGCTGCGGTCTCATCAGTAACGCCGAGGTGGTGGCTTCGCTGTCACGGTTTAGCGCACTGCGGCACCGGACCGGACTGAAAATCAAAGAAACCATCCTGTACTCGAACAGGTCCCGGCGCTTTTCGGACAGTTGACTCGCCAAAGCCAATCCCTTTAGGGTGTCGGAATGAGAAATATTTTGGTGACGGGTGGGGCGGGTTTTATTGGCTCCAATCTGGCGCTGGCCCTGCAGGATAGATTCCCAGAGGCCCGGATCGTGGTGGTCGATGACTTCCGCTCGGGTGATTTCAAGAATTTGCAGGGTTTCAGAGGCGACTTGGTGGCGGCGGACATCTCGCGCCTCGATTGGCCGGCGCAGTTCAAGGACCGGGTTTTCGAGGCTATTTTTCACGAGGCTTCCATCACGGATACGACCGTCCACGATCAACTCCTGCAAGTCCACGACAACGTCGAAGGTTTCAGGCGGTTGCTGGAATTTGCCTCGCCGCATCAGACACCGGTGGTTTATGCTTCTTCGGCGGCGACCTACGGGATCGGCTCCGCCAAGATGCGAGAGGATCAGCCGCCGACGCCGGCCAATGTCTATGCTTTTTCCAAGGTCCAACTGGACAATCTGGCGCGCGATTACAGCCGGTTGTGGTCTTCCTGGCGCATCGTCGGCCTCCGTTATTTCAATGTGTATGGCCCGCGGGAAGCGCACAAGAAGGCTGCGGCCAGCATGATTTACCAGCTTTACCTGCAAATGAAAGCCGGCCGCCGGCCCTGCGTCTTCCGCGCCGGCGAGCAAAAGCGGGACTTTGTTTATGTCAAGGACGTGGTGGCGTTGACCATCCGCGCGTTGTCGGCGCCGCGCAGCGCGGTTTATAACTGCGGGTCTGGCCAGGCCTTTTCGTTCAATGACGTCATTGCGGAATTGAACCGGAATTTGGGCACGCAATGGCCGCCGGAATACTTCGAGAATCCCTACGGTTTCTACCAGCCCCACACCGAAGCGGACCTGACTTTGGCCAAGAATGAACTCAAGTACGAGCCGGGATATACGCCCGTCAAAGGCATCGCCGACTATGTGGCGTTCCTGGAAGGCAAAGGCCAATAATCGTATTATTGATCTTATATGGCAGACACATCCGATTTAGAGATGGAGAACAAGCCGGCTTCGCTGGGCCGCAAACTGGCCATCGTCGGCGGGGGATTGTTGTTCCTCCTGGCCGTCCTTTATTTTGTCATCGGCAGCGCGGCCTTTTTCAAAGAGGTCATTCTGCCGCATGTGGCCAAGACTTTGAATGCCAATATCGAAGTGGGCGAGGCGTCGATCAGCCCTTTTTCGCACGTGGTGCTGCGCAGATTGAAAGTGCAAACGACCGGACCGGAGCCGCTGCTTGTGGCCGAGGAATTGCGCGTCCGCTATCGTCTGCTGGACCTCCTCAGGGGCAAAATCGGTGTCGAGGAACTGACCTTGATTTCGGCCGTGGCGCACATTGTCCAGGAGACGAATGGCACGAGCAATCTCGACCCATTGCTGGCCGGCAAAACAAGCAAGCCGGCTAAACCATCCGGGCCGGCGGAGCCGCTGCAACTGGCTTTGAAGAATATCGCGCTCCAGAATGCAACGGTGCGGTTGCTGCAAAAAACCAGCCAAGGCCATAACGTCGCCGAACTGACCGATCTGAATCTGACCGTTGATCGGGTGCAGAACGGGCAGGCCGGGAAGATGAACGTGGGCGGCAACGCGAGATTTGAAACGCACTCCTCCATTTCCGATGCTCCGACCCATGGTTTGGTCCAGGCGAAAGTGGGCGGGAGCTTTGCATTTGCCTTGGACTCGGCACTCCGCCCCAAGACCGTGCAAGGAGCGACCCGCTTTGATTTATCCCGCGCGGAAGGATCGCTCAGTGATTTTGCCTCGCTGGGCGGCGTGTTGGAATGTGATTTGACTCCGACGGAAATGCGGCAGTTGGCGCTCCGTTTTGAACGGTCAGGAAAAACCCTGGGCCAGGTGCGCGTCAGCGGTCCGCTGGATCTGGCCAAATCCGAAGGCACCTTGAAACTGGAGATTCTTTCCATCGACCGGCAAGTGCTCAATCTGTATGGAGCGACTCGAGGCTGGGACTTTGGCGCCTCGACGCTCAACTCCACCAACCTGGTGGATATTTCCGAGAAAGGCACTTCCTTTCGGGCCAACGGCAAGATATTCGGCCGCCAATTGAGCCTCGAGCAGAACCAGCGCGCCACACCGCCGTTGGACCTGGAGGCCGATTACCAGTTCACTCTCAGTTTGGAGGAGAAAAATGCCGTGCTCCGGAAATTAAGCGTGGTGGTTCAACAGGGGAACAAGGATTTGCTGCAGACGTCGCTGGACCGCCCCATGAACCTGACTTGGGGCAGCACCATTCCGGGTTTTGCTGAATCCTCCTTTCAGCTTGTGCTGACCAATCTGAACTTGGGCGACTGGGCCTCGGTCCTGGGCACGAATGCTTTGGCCGGCAAGGCGGGACTAAGGCTGAACCTCCTGGCTCAGCGCGACGGACGGCTCCTCAAGACCGACCTTGCCGCCCAGGTAGAGGACTTGGCGGCCCAGGTTGGCACCAATCAAATCGATCATGCCCAACTGTTGTTCCGGTTCAACGGCGACCTGGAGGATTTCAAGTTCATCAATTTAAACGAATTCAACTTCAACTTGAATCAATCGGGCCAGTCTTTGGCCCAAGGGAACGGTTCGTTCCGGTATGACCTGCCGCGGCGGGAATTGACCGGCCAAAGCACGGTCGAGGCCTCGCTGCCCCAACTCCTCCAGCAAGTTCCTCTTCCCCAGATTCGTTCCCTGGCGGGCCGTCTCAAGTGCACGTCACTGTTTTCCTACACTGCTGACAAACAAAAGGTCAGCGGCAATCTCCTGCTGGATAGTTTTACGGGGCAGTATGCTGATTATAGCTTCACCAATTACCAGGCCTCCTTCGATTACAACCTGGAACTCAAAGAGGATGTTCTGCAGATTTTCCGCGCGGGCGCGACGTTCCGTGAAAGCTTCGAAAGCGGCGGCGGTTTCGATGTGGCGGGTGAGTTCAACTTGAAGAAGAAAACCGGGCGTTTTGAGTTCAAAGTCGTGGACCTGAATCAGCACACGCTTTATCCCATCCTTAATCCCTTGCTGGCGCCGCGCCAATTGCTTTCGGTTTCCATCAGCGGCAAAGGCTCCGCCGACTATGATCCGAAAGGCGACACCGTCCTCAAGAGTGAGCTGAACATCAGCCAACTCGCCATCGGCGATGCCGGTAAAACGTTGCCCCAGTCGCCTCTCAGCGCCGACGTGCAGATCGACGCCACACTGCGCCAGCCTCAGTTGAATTTGAAAACTTTCCTCGTGACCTTGACCGATGGAAAAGACGCGGCGGGGCGGCTGGAACTGAACGGTCAGCTAAACCTCACCCAAAAATCCGGCCAGGTTGCCTTCAAGGCAGTTGACCTTAACCAGCGCGCCTTTCGCCCGCTTCTGGAATCGAAACTGGCGCCCAACAAACTGGCTTCGGTCTCATTGCATGGCAGCGGCTCGGCCCAATTCGATCCGCAAGGCGATTCCTCCCTCAAAGCCGAATTGAACCTGACAAATCTGGTGGTGGAGAATCCCGAGAACACCTTGCCCAAGGAACCGCTGCGTGCGCAGGTCCAACTCGACGGCGCCATCCACAAGCAGATACTGGAGCTGCGCCAGGCTTTGCTCGGGCTGACGCCAACGCCGCGCGCCAAAAACGAACTCCAACTCCTCGGCCGTCTCGACCTGACCAAGACCAACGCCGCCTCCGGGCACTTGACGCTTCAGGCCGAGTCGCTGGATGTCACGCCTTACTTCGATCTCTTTAGCGGCAAATCGGATACGAACGCTGCTGTTCGCGCCGCCGCTGCTCCGCCATCTGTTTCAAGCCAGGCCGAGCCTGCCGCCATTCGCATGCCCGTGGACCAACTGACGTTGGATTTGAAAATCAACCGCCTTTATCTGCGCGACGTCGCGGTGTCGAACCTCGCCGCGACGGCCACCATTAAGGGCAGCGAAGTGAACATGAAGCCGCTGACGCTGGCGGTGAACGGCGCCCCGGTCACTGCTGAAGCCGTCCTGAACTTGGGTGTGCCGGGCTATGCCTACGATCTCGCCTTTCAGGCCAGCAAAGTTCCTCTGGAGCCTTTGGCCAACAGTTTTTCAACCAATTCCCGAGGCCAGTTCCAAGGGGAGTTGACCGCCCAAGCCCGGATTAAAGGCGCGGGTGTGACCGGGGCCAGTCTCCGCAAGAATCTCAATGGCCAGGTTGGCCTAAGCCTGACCAACTTGAACCTCCAAGTGATGGGTCCCAAGACACGGCTCTTGCTTGAACCGATCGCCCTTCTTTTGCGCGTTCCTGAACTCACGCAATCTCCGCTCAATTGGGTCAACGCCAATGCGCAGATCGGCAGTGGCCGCATCGATGTCACCCAATTCGCCGTCCTGGGAGAAGCCTTCCACGCCGATGCCCGGGGCGCCATTCCGATGGCGGAAGTGCTGACTAATTCCCCGCTCGATTTGCCGGTCAGTTTCTACTTGCGCCGGTCGCTGGCCGAGAAATCCAACTTGATGCCTCCCGGCGCGCCGCCCGAGGCCCCTTATGTGAAGCTGCCGGATTTCGTCAAGCTCACCGGCACCTTGGGCTCGCCCAAGACCGAGACCGACAAGCTCGTCATCTCCGGCCTGCTGCTGCGTTCATCGAGCGCGCTGCCCGGAGTGGGCGGCAAAGCCGGCAACATTCTGCAAGGCATTGGCGGGCTGCTGACCGGACAAGGTTTGCCCGGAGCCATAACGAACCTCAATCCGACCGTTAAAACCAATGCCAACAGCGCGCCGAGCACCAACAAGCCCGCCAAGATCAATCCGCTCGATCTGCTCCGTCTCATTCCAAGAAAGTGATCTGTGTTGATGGCTTGGCCTCTGCCGTATCATGCAAAAAGTCAACGAATACCTGAAAGAAAACGAAGGGCGGTTCATCGCTCAGCTTGCGGAGTATATCCGCTTTCCGAGCGTCTCCGCCCAGCCGCAGCACAAGAACGATTTGCAGGCCTGCGCCGAATGGCTCCGGCGTCACTGCGAGGAAATCGGCTTGGACGCAAAACTTTGGCCCACGACCGGCAACCCCATTCTCCTGGCTCGAACGCCCCGGTCTCGGACGGGACGGCGCCCGCATTTCCTGGTCTATGGCCACTACGACGTGCAGCCCCCCGAACCCTTTGATCTCTGGAAGTCGCCTCCCTTCGAGCCGCGCATCCAGGGACGCTCCATTTTCGGGCGCGGCGCCAGCGACAACAAAGGGCAGCATCTGGCGCACATGAACGCCATTGAAGCTTATCTCAAGACCGGCGTTGAACTTCCTTGCGACGTCACCTTCCTGATTGAAGGCGAAGAGGAGGTCGGCAGCGCCAGCCTGGCGGCTTTTGCCAAACAGCACCGCGACCAATTGGGCTGTGACGCGCTGGTAATCTCGGACACGGGCATGCCCGGATTGAAACAGCCGGCGTTGACCTACGCGTTGCGCGGGATTGTTTCCTTCGAGATTAAACTGCTCGGACCCGCCCGCGACCTGCATTCAGGCATCTTTGGCGGGTCCGTGGAAAATCCGGCCATGGCGCTCTGCCGGCTATTGGGGTCCTTGCGGGACCACCGCGGACGCATCACCATCCCCGGCTATTACGATGACGTCGTTCCACTGACCCGTTACGAGCGGAAGGAACTGGCCCGCCTCCCGTTCAGTCAACGCGCCTATCAGAAACTTCTGGGCGTCCGGCGGCTCTTTGGCGAGGCCGGGTTCACGCCGACGGAGCAACGCACGGCGCGTCCCACCTTTGAAATCAACGGCCTGACCAGCGGATACCAGGGCGAAGGCAGCAAGACCATCGTGCCGGCCTGGGCCGGCGCCAAGATCACGATGCGCCTGGTGCCCCGGCAAAAGCCGGAAAAAATCCGCCAGCTTGTCTTTCAATATATGCGCCGGGTTTGCCCGCCCACCGTCCGGATGGAACTGACCGCTGGCCACGGAGCAGAGCCTTATTTTGTGTCACCGCAAGGAGCCAAGTGCCAGGCGGCCTTGCGCGCCCTGAAGCAGGCTTTCGGCTGCGAACCGGTGCTGATACGCGAAGGTGGCTCTCTCCCCATCATCAATGAGCTGACTAAGGTTCTGCGCACGGAAGCGCTCTTGTTGGGGCTTGCTTTGCCGGATGACAACGCGCATTCGCCCAACGAAAAATTCGACCTCGATTGTTTTGCCAAAGGCATGCTCATGAGCGCCGGCCTCTGGCCGGAACTGGCGCAAGCTTCGAGATGAAGTGTTCGTAGCTGCGAACACACGGCGAGAGCCGCCGCCTTGGAAACGTCGAAACTCAGAACTCCTCTGCATGAATCTGCCTCTAAAGCTGGTAGGGACGCGTTCCACCGCGTCCCACTTCTTCTTCCCTCGGAAAATCAGGGACGCGGTGGAACGCGTCCTTACCTTATGGTTGCGGTGCGCTGCGCTGGGAAATATTTGGGCCAGACAGGGGCAGCGCTGCGGAATTGGAGCAAAAATGAAAAAGAAATTGACGACCTTCTGTTCCTTGTTCACTGTCACGCCTGAATAAACTGCTTATGGATTGGGGAATCAAGAGGCGGTTAGGCGGCAATATTATCGAGGGGAGTCGTCCTTTCTCCTCCTTTGCAGGTTTAGTGTGCCTTGGGCTGGTGGTTTTGCCTGGTGCAGCGAACGGGCAAGGTTTGCCACTCTCCTCCCGCACAAAAATCAACGGAGTCGTCATCCCGATCTTTCTGGAGGACAACCGGCCTGCCGCCGCCGTTCTGAAGGTGGATAAAATCCATACCGAATACCAGCGGCGCGGGTTTTTCCGGATTGGTCTGCTGCCACTGGTCGTCATGGAAGGGGTCAAAATCGACTTTCGCCAGGCAAACGCCGCCTCGAGCGCTTTGGCCAGATTACCCAAAGAAATGAAACCGTGGGCCGGCAGCCGGATGCTGGAGTTGCGCGACGTGAAATTCGCTTTCCGTGCAGAACCGAAGGAGCGTTTGCGCGCCGGCAAAATGCGCTGGCTGGAGAATGGCCAGTGGCAGCTCTCGAACGGCGTGACCATCCAAATGACAACCAACGAAGTCCAGGTCCAGCAAGCCCTATTGCAGATCGCCGGTCCCTCTGCCGGCACGGTGGCCTGGGGACCTCCCAACGCCTCGAGCAGTTTCAACCTGTTTGCCTTCAACCTTAAAACTCCGGCAACAAATCTTGCGGGCAACAACCCGGAAGCTAAATGAGAATTACCCGTTCCGTGACAAAGAAGCTTGGCAGAGGGCTCGGCGCGGCTAAAACGAAGGCCATTGCAGCCGGGTGACATAAGGATCGGCGCGCGACAACAGAAAGAAGGCCCAGCGCTCCTTGAGCTTGCTCCAGAAGGTGCGGGAAGCTCGCCAGGTCTTGGCCTCAATCTGCCGGCTGTGCGCGAGAGCTTGCTGGAATATGTCTTTCGCTTCCGCTACCACGGCCGGGTCCTGCAAGCGGGCCAGCAGTTCGTAATTGATGGTCAGACTCCGGTGATCCAGATTGGCCGAGCCGGCATAAACAATGTCGTCGAAGATAAACAACTTGCTGTGGAGGATTTGCGGCTGATACTCGTAAATGGCGATGCCGGCCCGGAGAAAACCTTGGTAGAGCCGGTGGCTGGCCATTTGCGCCAGAGGCACATCCGATTTCCCGGCCAAAAGGAGTTGCACTTCGCCGCCTTGTCGAGCCAGGCGCAGGAGCGCGCGGCGAAAGGGCCTTGTGGGCAGGAAATACCCGGAGATGATCCGGACATGACGCGCCTGGCGGATATCGCCGAGCAGCGCCGCGGCCAAATAGTTTTTCCCGCGGCCGGGCGCGCTGAACAGAAGCTGGCCATCCGGAGTGGCAGATAGCTTCCTGTTCTTGGATTTCCGCAGGCGTATGAATCGTTGGTGGCGGTAATGGGCCAAGCCAAACAGGACATCGAAAGAGGCGGCCAATTCTTTGGCCATGGTTCCCGGCACCTGCAGTCCGAGATCGCGCCAGCCCTTCGCCACGCCGTCACCCTGGTATTCGGGGCCGATGTTGAATCCGCCGAGGAAAGCCACCCGATCGTCACAGGCGAGCAGTTTGCGATGATTGCGAAAACCGAGGCAGTTCAGGTGCAGTGGGTTGAACCAGCGGAATTCCGCGCCGGCCTGGGTGAGCGGCGCCCAAAAAGCCTCGGACAACATGAGCGAGCCGAGAGCATCGATCAGTACTTTGACATGGACGCCGCGTTGACAGGCGCGAACGAAAGCATCCCGAAACAACTCGCCAATGGGGCTGGCCTGGTAAATGTAAGTCTCGAAACGAATGGAACTTCGCGCAGAGTCAATCGCCGCCAGCATGGCCGTGTATGCTTCATCCACGGTTTTGAGCCAACGAAAGTCACTGGGTCTAGATGGCGATATTGCTGAGGCCATTTTTCCTCGCTCAATATGCCACTTTCATGAATTCAGTGCAATTTCTTCGCAAGTGGTGCATCATAAGGACGTGAAACAAACGCGCCATTGGCTGGTGCTGCTTTGGTTGGGGTGCAACCTGGCCTCTGCCGGGGCCGATTTGAAAACGGAAGCGCGCCTGCTGTTGGACTCGGCTGGCGCGCGTCCCGGCGACACCATCTGGGCGGGCCTTCAACTCCGCATGGCCCCCAACTGGCATACCTATTGGCAGAATCCCGGCGATTCGGGGATTGCGACCAAGATAGATTGGACTCTCCCCGTCGGAATCGGCGCCGGTCCTGTCCATTGGCCGGTGCCCGAGAAACTGATTACCGCCTCCCTCACGACTTATGTTTATCACGGCGAAGCCATCCTCCTGATTCCTTTGACGCTGGCCGGCAACCTGGCGGCCGGCAACCTGGAGATCAAAGGCAAAGTCTCCTGGCTCGAATGCGAAGAACTCTGTGTTGCCGGCAAGGCCGAAGTGAGCGCAAAACTGGTCATTGGCTCCGAATCGAAACCATCAGCAGACGCGACCCTGATCGAAGCTGCCAGAAAAAGACTTCCTCAAATCATGCCCGGCTTGCCGGTGCGCGCTGCTTGGGAAAAAGCTTCCGATACCGATACGCGCCCGTTGCTGCTGGAATGGGATACGAAAGAGAAATCAGCATCGGTGGACTTTTTCCCTTATGCCAGTGACACGTTTGAAATAGCCGGTGACACGGAAAAGCTCGCCGACGAGAACGGAAAGGTGCGGCTGAGGAAAACCGTCAAGAAATCGGAGGGGGATTGGCCGGCCCAGATTGCGGGCGTGCTGGTCGCCCGACAATCGGGCGACAGCCCTCCGCAAGGATATGAAGTGCATTTGCCGTTGGCGCCGGTCGCGGCTGCTTCCGTCGGCCTGCCCCCTGCAGCCTCCGCGGGGTCTCTGCTGGCTTTGCTGGGAATGCTGGGAGGCGCATTTGTGGGCGGCTTGATTTTGAATATCATGCCCTGCGTCTTGCCGGTCATTGCCCTGAAAGTCGTTGGATTCGTCAATCACAGCCAAGAAACGCCGCAACGGGTTCGTCAACTGGGCCTGATTTATGGCGCGGGTGTTCTGACTTCATTCTTGGTTCTGGCCGGCTTGGCCATTGCCGTGCAGCAAGCAGGCGGCTTGGCCGGTTGGGGGATGGCCTTCCAGAACCCAAAATTCCGCGTGATCATGACGGTCCTCATGACGTTGGTCGCGTTGAATTTGTTTGGCATTTTTGAAGTCACGCTCAGTGGTGGAGCCATGGGCGCCGCCGGGGAACTCGCCGGAAAAGAAGGCTTGGCCGGCGCCTTTTTGAACGGGGTGCTGGCGACGCTCTTGGCGACGCCATGCACCGCGCCTTTTCTGGCCGGGGCCATTGCCTTCGCGTTTACGCAACCGCCGCTAGTGATTGGCCTCGCTTTTCTGGCTGTCGGCCTAGGGCTGGCCCTGCCATTTGTGGTGCTGTGCTGGTGTCCCGGTATGTTGCGATTCCTGCCCAAACCTGGCGCTTGGATGGAGAGATTCAAGGTGGCCATGGGCTTTCCCATGTTGGCCACAGCGGTCTGGCTGTTTTGGCTGACCGCCCCGCGCTATGGCAAGAGCGGAGTGCTGTGGTTCGGTTTGTTTCTGGTGCTGCTGGCCATGGCGGCTTGGATTTGGGGCGAATTCGTGCAGCGCGGCGCGCGCGGAAGAGGGATGGCCCTGGCGCTGAGCCTGATCATGGCTGCGGCTGTTTATGCCTACATTTTGGAAGGAAAACTGCAATGGCGTTCGCCTCAGCAAACGGTCGCCGCGGCGGGTTCTTTGAAGGAAAGTCCCCATGGGATTGACTGGCAGCCGTGGAGTCCGGAAGCCGTCGAGAAAGCGCGCCGCGAAGGCCACGCCGTCCTGGTCGATTTTACCGCGGACTCATGCTTGAATTGTCAGGTCAACAAGATCACGAGCTTGGAGATCGCCGAGACCCGCGCCAAGTTGAAGGCCATCAACGCCGTTGCATTTCTGGCTGATTTTACCGATGAAAACGAAACGATCGCCAGGGAGCTGAAACGATTTGGCCGTCCCGGTGTGCCCCTGGTTCTGGTGTATCCGCGCGACGTCAATCTGCCGCCCATGGTGTTGCCGACCGTCCTGACGCCGAAAATCGTCCTGCAGGCCCTGGACAAGGCCACATAAAGCCGTAACTATGCATCAGCGCGGCCCATTGAACCGCAGAGACGCGATGGACGCTGAGAGGAATGAAGAAGAGTTAAATCAGATTCGGTCACTGAATGGTTTCCGACCGGCCCGAAACTCAATCTTCTTCGCGTCCATCGCGTCTCTGCGGTTTCGTTCCGGCCACCCTTGCTGCATAGAGACGGCTTAGCCTGCTCTTCTGGATTGTGATTTTAGTTTGACGTTCGAGGCTTCGGGTGTGATTTTTTCCAGATTCAACCGACGACGAGTGCAGCCAGACTGAGAGATATGATGAAAGCGATGAAAAACCTCTTCTGCTTAGGGGCCTGTATGTTAGCCGTGAACCTGTCCGCCTGGGCGGACGCGCGAATCGGCAAAGCGGCGCCGGAGTTCACGGCCAAGGATATCAATGGCAAGGCGCACCGCCTCAGCGAGTACCAAGGCAAAATTGTCGTGCTGGAAGCTTTCAACCTTGATTGTCCCTTTTGCGCCAACCATTACAAAACGGGGGCGATGCAGGAGTTGCAAGCCGACCTCACGGCCAAAGGAGTGATTTGGCTGCTGGTCAATTCCACAAATCCCAAGAGCCCCAGCTATCGTGCTGCTGCCGCCGCGCAAAAGGAGTGCGCCCAGCAAAAGATCAAAGCCAGCGCCTGGATCGAGGATAGCGCGGGCGAGATCGGCAAAAGCTACGGCATGAAAACCACGCCGCACCTGTTCGTCATCGATAAGTCCGGCATCCTTGTTTACGAGGGAGCCATCGATGACCGGCCTGCCGATAGCGGCGATCCCCGATCGGCTCGGAATTATGTGCGCGAAGCGGTCGCCAAATTGATGGCCGGCGAGAAGATCGCTGTCACCTCCACCAAGCCGTACGGTTGCGGCGTCAAGTATTAGCATGGAAAACACCGTTCAGCCGCTGGTGGGCCTGATCATGGGCAGCCAATCAGACTGGGAAATCATGCAGCACGCCTCGGCGCAGCTTGACGAACTTAAAGTCCCGCACGAAGCCCAGGTGCTTTCCGCGCATCGCGCCCCCGACGCCTTGTTCGAGTATGTCTCCTCAGCCGCCAGCCGTGGCTTGGAAGTGATCATAGCCGCCGCCGGCGGAGCAGCCCATCTTCCGGGCGTGGCTGCCGCCAAGACGCCGCTGCCTGTGCTTGGGGTGCCGATGGAATCGAAGGCCCTGCATGGCATCGACTCGTTGCTTTCCATCGTGCAAATGCCGGCTGGCGTGCCGGTGGGCACGTTGGCGATCGGCCGAGCTGGCGCGATCAACGCCGCCTTGCTGGCGGTGTCCATTCTAGGCAATAAATATCCGCAGTTCCGCGCTGCCTACGAAGATTTCCGCAAGAGACAAACTGAGAAGGTGTTGGCCAATCGCATCCTCAAGTGAATTTGGACCGGCCGGGTATTCGCTGCCAACAGGACAGGGGCGCGGCGGAATAATTGCGCTTGCGCCGAGGGGGCCGGTTGTTACAGTCGCAGCCTGTTTTTGACGAATCGTTCGGCTTTTGAATCCAGCACGTGAAAATCTTTAGCGGCACATCGAATCTCCCTTTGGCCAAATCCATCGCCGCCTACGTCGGCATTGAAGTGGGCAAGAGCACCGTCAGCGCTTTTCCAGACGGTGAGACTTTTGTCAAAGTCGAGGAGAACGTACGCGGCGAAGATGTTTTTCTGCTGCAATCGACCAGCCCGCCCACGAACCATAACCTGATGGAGATGTTCATTTTAATGGATGCCTTGCGGCGAGCTAGCGCTTCTCGTATTACCGCCGTCCTCCCATTTTATGGCTATGCGCGGCAGGATCGCAAGGACCAGCCCCGCGTCCCCATCACCGCCAAACTGGTCGCCAACCTTTTGGTGGCAGCAGGGGCCAATCGCATCCTGACGATGGATTTGCATGCCCAACAAATCCAAGGCTTTTTTGACATTCCGGTGGATCATCTGTATGCCGCGCCGGTCATGTATGAGTACCTGAAGGCCAAGCAGTTGCCAAACTTGGTCGTGGTCAGCCCGGACGTAGGCGGACTGAAAATGGCCCATGCTTATTCCCAGGTTTTGGAAGCGGGTTTAGCCATCGTCGCCAAACGCCGCAAGAGCGCCACAGAGGTTGAATCGATGACGGTCATTGGCGAGATTCGGGGCAAGACCGTCCTGCTGGTGGACGATTTGACGGAGACAGCCGGCACTTTGACGACGGCGGCGGCTTTGCTGAAGCGCAAGGGGGCCAAGCAGGTGCTGGCTTGTGTTTCGCACGCTATTTTGAACGACTTGGGCATTCAAAGAATGCGAAAATCAAATATTGACGAACTGATTACGACTGATACTGTTCTGCGCTCTGTGATTGACGGAGTCAACATAACCACGTTGTCCGTAGCGGGATTGTTGGGCGAAGCCATCAAGCGAATCAACAGCAATTCGTCGGTCACGTCGCTCTTTGAGTTCAAGGGCGGACGCACCAGTTGACGCGGGGGTCCCGCGTGGCGGGTCCAGCACGGGTGGTTTGAATTTATTGAAGAATGAAATCTGTAGCATTGACAGCATATCCGCGCTCGCTGAGCAAGCGCACCGGCGTGAAAAAAGTCCGCCTGGCCGGTCGCGTGCCGGCCGTCATTTACGGACGCCTTAACCCTCCGCAAAACCTCGAGATCATCCGCAAAGAGATCGACGACCTCATCCATCGATCCGTCTCGGAAAACGTGCTGGTTGATCTTTCCGTCACGGGCGACGCCAACGCCAAGCGCCTGGCCCTTGTGCAGGAAGTGCAGCATCATGCTTTAAGCGGGCAAGTGCTGCATGTGGACCTGCATGAAGTTTCCGACAATGAAAAAGTCACCATCATGGTCCCGGTGGAAACGATGGGCGAAGCCCTCGGCGTCAAGACCGGGGGAGGCACCCTGGAACACGTTTTGTTCCGGATCAAAGCGCGCGCATTGCCCAAGGATTTGCCGGAAGTAATCACCGTGGATGTGTCGCACCTGGACATCGGCCAATCCATTCATATTGGAGATATACAGGCGCCCCCCGGCGTTGAAATCCTGGGCGACAAGAAAATTTCCGTCATCTCGGTGGCGGCACCGGTGACAGAGGCTCAGGAATTGGAAGCCGCCGAAGCCGCCGCCACTGGCCCGGCGGAACCGGAGATGATCAAAGAGAAGAAGGAAGAAGGGGAGGAAGCGGCTCCGGCTGGGAAACCGGGTGAGAAAGCCGCCGCCAAAGGCGCCGACAAAGTGGCCGTCAAAGGCGCTGAGAAAGCCCCCGTCAAGGGCGCCGAGAAAGCGGCTGAAAAGGGCGCTGAGAAGAAACCGGAGAAAAAGAAGTGATGTGATCTGCAGGCCGGACCTGCGTCGTGGCGCGCGCACAAGCCTCAACCGTGGAGAACCTTTATCTCATTGTGGGGTTGGGCAATCCCGGGGCCGAATACGCCGCCACGCGGCACAATGTCGGTTTTCTGGCTGTGGAACGACTGGCCGGACGCTGGCGGGCCAAGTGGAATTGGGAAGACAAATTCGAAGCGCGGATGGCCAAGGCGGAGCTGGACGGCCGCAAAGTTTGGCTGTGCGAGCCACAGACCTATATGAATTCCAGTGGGTTGACCGTGGGCGCCATGTCCGCATATTTTAAGCTGTCCTTGAGCCGGCTTCTGGTGGTGGTGGATGATGCGGATTTGCCACTGGGTGAGATTCGGCTGCGCGCCAGCGGCAGCAGCGGCGGCCATCACGGGCTGGAGTCCATTGAACAGCAATTGGACACACGCCATTACGCCCGTTTGCGGATTGGAATCGGCCGCACCGCCGGCGGCGCACGCCAGATAAAAGATTATGTCCTGAGCCGGTTCAAGCCGGAGCAGTCGGAACTGTTGGACAAAATCTTGAACCGTGTGGCTGACCAGATCGAATGTTGGCTGGCCGCGGGCGTCAAGAAAGCAATGAACGATTTTAACGGAGTGATTGACACTCCGATGACAAAGGAAAGTTAAGTGAAAAAGTACGAAGGCTTGTTTATATTGCACACCACGGGCAAAGAAGATGGCGTCAAAGAATCCATCGACAAAATCTCGGCCGAGATCGCCGCCGCCGGCGGCAAGGTTGAAACCGTGCAAAAGATGGACCGGCGGCCCTTTGCGCGCGTGGCCAACAAAAAGGTGAGCGGCGGCTTTTACGTCAACGTTATTTTCGAGAGCGACCCCGCGGTCGTGGCTCAATTGCGGTCCCGGTTTGCCTTGAGCGAGGACATTTTCCGGGTTCTGTTTACCAACGCCCCGGCGCCCAAGAAAGCCGATCAGCGGTCATGACCACCGGACTCCGAGAAAGGACCTATGGCCAACTACAACAAAGTTATTCTCATTGGAAATCTAACCCGCGATCCCGAGCTCCGTTATACACCCAAGGGCCTTGCCATCGCCAAGCTGGGTCTGGCGGTCAACCGCACCTGGACGACTGAGACTGGCGAAAAAAAAGAAGAAGTGACCTTTGTCGATATCGATGCCTTTGGCAAGCAGGCGGAAACGCTCGGCCAATACATGAAAAAAGGCCGGCCTATCCTGATCGAAGGCCGGCTGCGCCTGGATACATGGGAGGACAAACAAACCAGTCAAAAGCGGAGCAAACTGGGCGTGGTTCTGGAAGCGTTCCAATTCCTCGATTCCGGCCAGAATCGGGAAGGAGTTCCGCCAGATACGGCCCGCAATCACCCGGCAGCAGCCTCGACTCCGGCAGCTCCGGCTGCCCCGGCGGCTGCACCCGAGCCGGAGGGTGCTCCTCCTGAAGAAGACGACGTTCCGTTTTGAAATGAGTCATCACTCGTCCAGCCTTGGCCGGAAGCTCATGCGGTCCCAGCTAGGTTAAGTCACGAAGCACCAGTTACCAGTTACCAGTTACCAGTTACCAGTCACCAGTCACCAGTCACCAGTTACCAGTCACCAGTCACCAGTTACCAGTTACCAATTTCAAATCACAACTCGTCTCATGGCTAAAACTGAAGTCATTCTCACACACAATGTCGTCGGCCTGGGCGCCGAATCCGATCAAGTGAAAGTCGCGGCCGGTTACGCGCGCAATTACCTGTATCCGCAAGGCCTGGCCATTCCGCAGACTGCTGCCAATAAGCGGCGGATTGAAGCCTTGCGCCAGCGCCGGGTGGCACGGGAAGCGCACGAGTTGACCACGATGACGGAGCTTTCGGGAAACCTTACCAAACTGCTCCTGGTGATTCCGATCAAAACCGGCGACGACGGCAAAATGTTCGGCTCGGTCACCGCCGGCACCATTGCCGACGAACTGAAACACCAATTCGAGGTTTCCTTGGACAAACGTAAAATCCATCTGGCGCATCCTATCAAAGCCCTCGGTGAACACGAGATTGAGCTCCGTTTGCATGCCAATGTGGTGACCACTCTCAAGATTCGCGTCGAGAGCACGACGCCGGCCGCCAAACCGGCTGAAGCCCCTGCCGCCGCGTCCAGGACAACCGCTCCGGGCAAACAGCCGCCGCCAGGCAAAGTCGAGAAAGGAGACGCCCCAAAAGGGCGCCCCGACCGCTCGGATCGTCCCGATCACCCGGAACGCTCAGAACGTCCCGATCGTCCCGATCGCGGTGACCGAAAACCTCGCCCGCCAAGAGTGGAAAAGCCGAAATAATTTCGGACGCCAACCATTCGGTTGAATGGCGAAAAGGCAGGCCGCCGCAGGCTTGCTTTTTTTTGCACTGCAATAGTGCTGAATCTTTTCAGGCCGCGAAGATTCTTGCCGCGCTCCTGCGGGACGGCTTTGCCGCGTTGCGTTTCTTCGCCGTTCATTCATCTGCACTCCTGATGGAGTGCGCCACAGTGTCATGACGGCTCGCCTGAAAACTGCTTCCCTCATGGTTGTGAATAGAAGGTGAATCATGGGAGCAACATTCGGTTGCGTAGTGGCCCAATTTGTTTTCTCCTTGAGCCATGATCGACACGCTTGACTCGAATGCCACTTCCGCTCCCGTGGACTTGCAGAAGCCGCGCCGCAAGAACGGCCAATCCTCGTTGCCCTCTCCTCAATCGATTGATCGGCTGCCGCCCCATTCGATCGAGGCGGAGCAAGGGGTGCTCGGTTGCGTTTTGCTTTCGCCCAACGAAAGCATGGGTGTCTGCATTGAGAAGTTCAAGCGAGGCGGCGACCTTTTCTATGATCTGCGCCACCGCCACCTCTTCGAGTTGTTGGCGGAAATGTACGACCAGAAGGAGCCGATTGATCCCATCACCGTCCAGCAACGGCTCAAGGATAAGAACCAACTCGAAGCCGTCGGGGGCATTGCTTATCTGGCGGCGTTGATGGATGCGGTTCCTTCGGCGGCCAACCTTGATTATTACCTGGACATCGTGCGGGAGAAGTACCTTTTGCGAAAGATGATCCAGACCTGCACGAGCGTGGTGGGCCGCGTCTATGAACACGAGGGAGAGGTGGACGCCTTGCTGGACGAAGTGGAGCGCGATGTGTTGCGGATCAGCGAGGAGAGGGTTGAGGCCACTTCCCGCACCATCAAGGAATTGGTTCACAAAGCGATCAATACCATCGAGGAATACCACCAACGGCAGGGAGTGCTGACCGGGATTTCGACCGGCTTTCCGGACTTTGACAAGATGACGAGCGGCTTTCATGGAGGGGAAATGATCGTCATTGCGGCCCGGCCCAGCATGGGGAAGACGTCCCTGGCCATGAACATCGCCGAGCACGTGGCGATCGATGAGAAGCTGCCGGTGGGCGTGTTCAGCCTGGAAATGACCGCCGAATCGCTGGTCTTGCGCATGTTGTGCTCCCGGTCGCGGGTCAACCTGCGGAACATTCGCGAGGGCTTTCTGGCCGAGCGCGATTTTCCCAAGCTGACGGGCGCCGCCGGCAAGCTGGCCAGCGCGCCGTTGTTTATCGATGACAGCTCCGCGCTGTCCATTTTGCAGTTGCGGGCCAAGGCGCGGCGCATGTTTCAACAGTACGGCATCAAGCTCTTTGTGGTTGACTACTTGCAACTGCTCAATTCTACTGCGCGGCGAGCCGAAAACAGGCAACAGGAAATCGCTGACATTTCCAACGGCATCAAAGCCTTAGCCAAAGAATTGAACGTTCCGGTCATCGTGCTGAGCCAGTTAAACCGTGAATTGGAAAAAGACAAAAATCGCAAGCCGCGCTTGTCCGACCTGCGGGAATCGGGCGCGATCGAGCAGGATGCCGATCTGGTGGGCCTGCTCTACAAGCCGGAAGGCGATAAAGGCGGCAGCGGGGACGACGAGGAAGGGGCCGGCACCGACGCGGAAGCTGGCCCGATCAATTTGTATATTGCCAAGCAGCGCAATGGGCCGACCGGCGACGTGAAGCTGACCTTCTTGAAGGAATACACGCGCTTTGAAAGCGCCGCCAAAGTCAGCGCCGATGATTTGCCTGTGGAAAGTTAATCGATGAAATTGTTGCTTCGCTCGCCCTGGTCCCTCTGGACCCTGTTCCTGATCTGGTTGCCGGCGCTCTGCGCGCAAACTGGACTGCCGATAAAAAAAATCGAGATTCGCCACGTCGGCCCCCCGGCCGCCGGCGACGCCCTGATCAAAGCCAATATCCGCGTCAAAGTCGGCGATGTCTATACCCGGACCGGCGTGGACGATGACGTGCGCACGCTCTATTCCACCGGCTATTTCTATAACATTCGTGTAGCTACCGAACCCGTCGAGGAAGGCATGAATCTGGTTTACGTGGTCCAAGGCAAGCCGGTTCTTTCCGAGATCTCCTTTGTCGGCAACAAAAAGTACAGCCGCGCCAAATTGCTGAAGAAGATCACATCCAAGACAGGCGAGCCTCTGGACGAGCGCAAGCTCTTCAGCGATACGCAGGAAATCCAGAAGATGTACCAGAAAGCGGGTTTGCAGAAAACCCAGGTGAAATACGTGCTCAACATCGAGGAAGCGGCCGGGCGCGGAAAAGTCACTTTTGAAATCGCGGAAGCGCCGAAAATCAAGATCGACCGGGTCGATTTTGTCGGGGCCAAGGCCTTTTCGCAGAAGAAGCTGCGCAAAGCCATCAAAACACGGCGCCACTGGATGTTTTCCTGGATCACCGGCAGCGGCGTTTTGAAGGACGATCAGTTTGCGGAGGACCAGGAAAAGCTGGCCGGTTTTTTCCGGAACGAAGGGTACATCGATTTCGAAATCAAAGACATCCAGTTCGACCAGATCAACCCCAAGCGCATGGCCGTCCGGTTCATGGTGGAGGAGGGGACTCAATACAAAGTGGGGGCAGTAGAAATCAAAGGCAACAAGCTTTTCTCCACGGAAGATATCCTGAAGGGCTTTGTGCTGGAGGGCAAATTGAAGAAGCCGGAAATGACCGTGGGCAAAACGTTCACTCCCAAAGGCCTGGACCAGGACCTGGAAGCCATCCGCGATTTTTATGGAGCCAAGGGCTACATCGACACCTGGGTGAAGCCGATTAAGAACCCCAACACCGAAAAAGGAACCATGGATTTGGTGTATGAAATTCAGGACGAATCCAAAGGCAAATCGTTCATCGAGAAGATCGAAATCAAAGGAAACACCAAGACGAAAGACAAAGTAATCCGCCGCGAGTTGGCCGTCGCTCCCGGCGAAGTTTTCGACATGGTCAGGGTCAAGCTCAGCAAGGGGCGCCTTGAACAGATGAATTACTTCGACAAAGTCGAGACGGAAACGGACCCGACGGATGTGCCGAATCGAAAAAACCTGGTCATTGATGTCGAAGAAGGCACCACGGGCCACATGGAGCTGGGCGCGGGCTTCAGTTCCATCGACAGCTTGTTTGGGTTTGTCGGCTATCGTGAAGGCAATTTCGACTTGTTCCATCCCCCCTTTTTCCGAGGCGGCGGCCAGAAACTTCGCATCGGAACAACCATTGGCCTCCGGCGCAAGGATTATCAACTATCTTTTGTCGAACCGTGGTTCCTGAACCGAAAGCTCGCTTTGGGCGTCGATTTGTTCCACAGCGAATTGAATTTCTTAAGCGACTTGTATGACATTCGACAAACCGGTGCGCGCTTAAGCCTCACCAAGGCTTTGGGCAGCGAGTTCCTTATCGGGGGAGTCAGCTATACGCTTGAGAATATCGGCATCGACAATGTCGATCAAGCCAACGCTCCGCAAACGATCAAGGATGAACCGCGCAACCGGTTGGTCTCCAAGGTCGGAACTTCGCTGGCCTTTGATACTCGCAACAGCGCGCAACTGCCCAATCGCGGCCAGCGCACCGAATTAATGACCGAAGTGGCCGGCGGACCTCTGGGCGCCGATGCGGATTTTTATAAATTCGAGCTGAGGTCCTCGTGGTACTTTCCCGGTTTCCTGGAAGGTCATGTCTTGGAAACGGGCGGTCGCGCCGGCGTGGTCGAAAGCTATGACAGTGCCTCCAATGTGCCGCTGTTCGACCGCTACTTCCTGGGCGGCATCAACTCCTTGCGCGGCTATCGCTACCGCAAGGTGGGACCCCACGAAAAGGGCGAACCGATCGGCGGCAAGACCTTTTACTATGGTTACTTGGAATATAGTGTGCCGATTATTGAACGTTTGCGCTTTGCCTTGTTCTATGACATCGGTAATGTCTATGAAGATGCATACAGTTTCAGCCTCAAACCGGACCAGAATTTCTACAGTGATAACTGGGGCGTGGGCTTGCGGCTTAACATCCCAAGGCTCGGCCCCCTGCGCCTTGATTACGGCATTCCCATCAGCCATGACCCGACCGTTAGTGGCAGCGGCCGCTTCCAATTCAGCGTTGGATTCAACCGCGACTATTAATCGGCCACTATCCTAAACCTTAACTCATGAAAAATTACCTCGAATTTGGCGCCTTTCTTCCCAAGACCGCCCTGGCGGGATTGGTCCTGCTGCTGTTCAGCCTCTCGCTCCAGGCCCAGCCCAAAATCGCCGTGCTCGACCTGAAAAAAATCTTCGACAACTACTACAAAACCAAGCAGGCCGATACCCAATTGAAAGACCGCGCTACCGACTCGGAAAAACTGCTTAAAGGGATGATTGACGATTACCAAAAGGCCAACGAGGAATACAAGAAGCTGATCGACAGCGCCAACGACCAGGCGGTTTCCGTCGAGGAACGTGATAAAAGAAAGAAATCGGCCGAAAGCAAATTGCTGGAAATTCAGCAGATCGAGAAGGATGTGACCGCCTTCCGGCGGACGACGCAAAACACACTCGACGAGCAAAAGAGGAGAATGCGCGACAAAATCCTGGGGGAAATCCGGGAAGTGATCAATGCCAAGGCCAAGTCCAGCAATTTTGCCTTGGTGCTGGACACCGCCGCCGAAAGCATCAATCAAACCCCCATCGTCATTTACACCAACGGGGAAAACGATTTAACCGAGGAAATCCTGACGCAAATCAACGCGACAGCGCCGCCGGGCGCTCTTAAGTCCGGCGAGGCCCAGGAAAAAACCGGCGCCACCCCCGCTGCCTCTGAGAAGAAAGAGCCGAAGAAATAGTCAGCCCTGCCCTGCCATCGACGTTCTCGATGAAGTGTCTTGATTCCGGTCAGCCGGAGTCTCTGCAAAACTTCGATGCATATGCATCGAAGTTTTGCAGAGGCAGCGATGTGCGGGTTCCATTCATGATCCGCGGGAGCGGGAGGCCTGAGCCGGGAGAGACACACGTCCGCGTGCGCGAGTTCGATTGCGGGTGGCGAACGGTGTCCATGGAGTTCACTTTCCAGTTACGGTGGCGAGCGTACGCATCACTTGGATGATCGCCGCTCCGGAGGTTGTCACCGGAAAAAATGTCGTTATCTTGAGGACCAGCGCAGGCGATCATTAGACGAATGGAAGTTTATGCATCTGGAAAAGTTCACGACCAAAAGCCAGGAAGCTTTGCACGCAGCTCAAGGCATTGCCCGTGAGCAGTCACACCAGGAATTGGACGGCGAACACTTGTTGCTCGCTCTTATCCAGCAAGCGGACAGTCTGATCCCGCCTCTGTTGCAGAAATTAGGCGTTCGCCTCCCCCAGCTCTCGGCGGATTTGCAGAGCGAGATCTCGCGCCACCTCAAAGTCCACGGCACCAGTTCGAGCGATGCCTTCTTGAGCTCCGCCCTCAAAAAGTCCCTGGATGCCGCCGAGGCCGAAGCTGGCAAGCTGAAGGATGAATACGTCAGCACCGAGCATCTCTTCCTGGGACTCCTGGCCGAAGGCAGCCCCGCTCTCAAGAAACTGCTGCAAGCTCACGGCCTCAAGCGGGATGCCGTCCTTAAAGCCTTGGCCGAATTGCGCGGCCACCAGCGTGTCAGCGATCCGAATCCGGAAGATAAATTCCAGGCCCTGGAGAAATACGGGCGTGATCTCACCGCGCTGGCTCGTTCCGGCAAAATCGATCCCGTCATCGGCCGGGACAATGAAATCCGCCGCGTCATGCAAGTCCTGACCCGCCGCACCAAGAACAATCCGGTGCTCATCGGCGAGCCGGGCGTCGGCAAAACGGCCATTGTCGAAGGCCTGGCCCGCCGCATTGTCAGCGGCGACGTTCCGGAGTCGTTAAAAAACAAGCGGTTAGTAGCCATGGACCTGGGGGCGATGATCGCCGGAGCCAAGTACCGCGGCGAATTCGAAGACCGTTTGAAAGCATTTCTCAAGGAAATCACCGCCGGCGAAGGCCGCGTCATCCTCTTCATCGACGAATTGCACACCCTGGTCGGCGCCGGCAAAGCGGAAGGGGCCGCCGATGCCGCCAACATGCTCAAGCCGCAGTTGGCCCGTGGCGAACTCCGGTGCATCGGCGCGACGACGCTGGATGAATACCGGAAGCACATCGAAAAAGACCCCGCCTTGGAACGCCGCTTTCAGCCGGTTTATGTGGCCGAACCGACGGTCGAGGCCACCATCGCCATTTTGCGCGGCTTGAAGGAACGTTACGAAGTGCATCATGGCATCCGCATTCAAGACACGGCTTTGGTCGCCGCCGCCACCTTGTCCCATCGCTACATCAGCGATCGCTTTTTGCCCGACAAAGCGGTTGATCTCATGGATGAAGCCGCCTCCCGGCTGCGCATGGAACTGGATTCCATGCCGACGGAGATTGACCAGTTGGAGCGGCGCATCCTGCAGCTTGAAATCGAGCAAACCGCATTGAAAAAGGAGCAAGACGAAGCTTCCCAAGAGCGGTTGAAAAAGCTGGAAAAGGAACTCGCCAATCTCAAAGAACAATCTGCCCAGCTCAAAGCTCAATGGCAGTATGAAAAGGCCGCCATCAATGCCGTCAGCGTCATCAACAGCCAGTTGGAGCAAGCCAAGCTCGAACAGGAAAAAGCCCAACGCGCCGGCGACCTTAACCTGGCCGCCCAAATTCAATATGGCCAGATGCCCGAACTGCAGAGAAAACTGGCTTGCCGCCCAGAAGATTCTGCAGGAACGGCCCCAGGGAAAACGCCTGCTCAATGAAGAAGTGACCGAGGAAGACATCGCCCAGATTGTGGCTTCCTGGACCGGCATTCCCGTCTCCAAAATGCTCGAAGGCGAGAAGGATAAACTCCTGCGCCTCGGCCAGATTCTCCACCAGCGCGTCATCGGCCAGGAGGAAGCCGTGCAGGTTGTCGCCGACGCCGTGATCCGCGCCCGTTCCGGCCTCAAAGACCCCAAGCGTCCCATCGGCTCGTTCATTTTTCTCGGTCCCACGGGCGTCGGCAAAACCGAACTCGCCCGCGCGCTCGCCGAATCGCTCTTCGACAGCGAAGAAAACCTCCTGCGCCTCGACATGAGCGAATACATGGAGAAACACGCCGTGGCCCGGCTCATCGGCGCGCCGCCCGGCTACGTGGGCTACGAGGAAGGCGGCCAGCTCACCGAAGCGGTTCGCCGCCGGCCCTATTGCGTGGTGCTCTTCGACGAGATCGAGAAGGCGCACCACGACGTCTTCAACGTCTTCCTGCAAATCCTCGACGACGGCCGCCTCACCGACTGCCAGGGCCGCACGGTGGATTTCCGCAATACGATCATCATCATGACCTCGAACCTCGGCAGCCCGCTGCTGATTGAGAACGCGAGCGAGTCCGGCGAAATCCAGGAAGGCATCCGCCTCCAGGTGATGGCCGAACTCCGCCGCCACTTCCGCCCCGAATTCCTGAACCGCGTGGACGACACCGTCCTTTTCAAGCCGCTCACGCTCGCCGACATCAAGAAGATCGTGGACCTCCAACTCAAGCTCCTCCGTGCCCGCCTGACCGGCCGCCACATCACCCTCGACCTGACCGACGCCGCCAAGGAACTCATCGCCCGCGAAGGCTACGATCCCGTCTATGGCGCCCGTCCGCTGAAACGCTTCCTCCAGCGCTCCATCGAAACCCCGCTCTCCCGCCAACTCATCTCCGGCGAAGTCACCGATCACAGCCGCGTGGCGGTGGAGTTCAAGAAAGGCGAACTGGTCTTCGAGACGAAGGCGGGGAAGAAGTAGGACGTGCGTTTCGCCTGTCTCAAACTCAGAGCAACAAGTTCTTCGTTTACTGCGCGCTTCCCATGAGAACGCCGGCCATGTTACGCTGCGTCCCGTGGAAGCAATTTGATTATACCCGGCCGCCGCTCCTTCAAAACTGACGAGAGCTTTCTCGAAAAGCTCGCCATCGGCGCTATCGGTGCCCGCGCCGTTTTCAATGAGCTTCAGCGGCAAGGCCACAAGCCCATTGAGCTGGAGCGCGGCTCGATGGACTACAGGGATTACGGGAACACTGACATGCCCGCCGCGCTGCCAACTCCGCTTTACACGACCGAGTGCGGCCAAGCCTACGTCAGCGATTCGCTCGACCTCCTGCCGCGTGTGCCTGCCGACTCCGTGGACCTCGTCATCACCTCGCCTCCGTTCGCACTCCAGCGGCAGAAGGAATACGGCAACGCGACCGAAGACGCCCACGTGGACTGGCTGCTCCAGTTCGCCGAACCCATCAAGCGAGTGCTCAAGCTCCTCACCCCGTCCCTCTACCATCGGATGGGAGAGGGTGGCCGGAGGCCGGGTGAGGGGGTGCTCGACCTTGGCAGCGCCTACCAGAGCGGACGCCCGGTGCCCTCGCTCTACAACTTCCGCGTCATGCTCCGCCTGTGCGACGAACATGGCTTTCGGCTCGCCGATGCCCCTCGCCCCGTCCGATGGGGAGAGGGTGGCCGAAGGCCGGGTGAGGGGAACGCCAAACTCCCGTCGCCCATTGAGTGGGTGAACAAGCGCAAAATCCGCGCGAAAGACTCGGTGAACACCGCCTGGTGGTTTGCGAAAACCGACTTCCCGAAAGCCGATGTCCGCCGCGTGCTCGCGCCCTACTCCGACCGGATGAAGAAACTGCTGGAAGACGCCGAGAGCTTCTGCCGCCCGAAACTGCGTCCATCCGGTCACGACATCAGCCGCCGCTTCGGGGACAACAACGGCGGGGCCATCCCGTCGAACCTCCTGCAAATCCCAAACACGGAGAGCAACTCGCTCTACCAGCGCCATTGAGCCATGGAGATCGTTTACATTGAAACCAGTGTCGTCAGCCTGCTCGTGGCGAATCCGAGCCGCGACTTGGTCACCGCAGCCCGGCAACAAGCTACGCGCGACTGGTGGAACCTGCGGCGCGCTTTGTTCCGGTGCACAACTTCGGACGAGACGTTAGCTGAAGCGGCGCGTGGCGATGCGGAGCAAGCCAGGCTGCGGCTGGCGGCCTTGGCGACGCTCCCCAGCCTGACCATCACGGCGGAGGCCGAGAATTTGGCGGCCGAATTCCTGCGCACGGGCGCCCTGCCGCCAGCGGCGCGCACTGACGCCGTGCATTTGGCGGTGGCCTCCGCGGCGCGGACCGACTATTTTCTGACGTGGAACTGTCGCCACCGGGCCAACGCCCAAATCCTCCGGCGATTGGAGCGGGAGGCCATCCGCCGCGGTTGGGAGTTGCCGACGGTTTGCACCCCGCTGGAACTTATGGGAGACTCACCCTATGAAAACGAAACCGATTCTTGAAGATGTCTGGCGCATCAAAGACGAATTGGACCGAGAAGCGGGCTATGACATCCATCGCCTGTGCCAGAACACCCGCCAGTGGGCGGCCGCGCATCCGCATCCCGGCCACCGCGTGCAGAACGCCGAAGAACTCCGCCGCTGGCTGACCGACCAGGAACGGCAACGCGCTGCAGCATCGGCGCTGGCCTTGAATGACGCCCCGCCGCCCAAGAAGTCATGATCTCATCTACCACTGCCAGCAGGCGGCGGAAAAGGCGCTGAAAGGCTACCTCGCTTTTCGTGATCAACCGCTGGAGCGGACCCACGACCTGGAGCGGTTGCTGGAAGTCGCCACCGCGTTGGACTCCACCTTCGCGCCGCTGGAAGCGCAGGCTGACGTCCTCAATCCCTACGCCACCGCTTTCCGCTATCCTGACACGCTGGTCGTGCAATTCCCCTCCGTCGCCGAAGTGAACACTGCCATTGAACACGCCCAGGCCATCTACGACTTCGTGCTCACGCAAGTACCCGCCGAAGTGCATCCGAATTGACCCCGCGCTGCCGCCAACTCATCGCTGGCGAAGTCACCAACCACCGCCGCGTGATGATGGACTCCAAGAAAGGCGAACTGGCCTTCGAGACGAAAACGCCGAAGGAGTCGGCCAGCGTGCTCTGTCGGGCTCGCGAGTCCGCCGCACCACTCCGCGCTTGGCGGAGTCCACGCTAACTGGCTTGCAGCCGCACGCCGACCGACCCTTCGTTCACCTACTCCACCTTCACCCGGTAGAACCAGTTCATCCCCGGCACGTTGGTCACCGTGATGGCGAACGGCAACACTGCCGGCGTGTTGGTCTGGAGCCGCGCCCAATCGCTCAGGTTGGTCGAACCCAGCAGCACGTAGTCCGCACCGACCGGCCCGTTCACGACGATGCTGAGCACTCCGTTCGCGTAAGCGCCCGGGTGCAGCCCAGTCGGTGTGAACGTCACTACCCGCAGCGGCAGATCCGGCGACTCGCATCCGTTGATGTTCCTCGTGACGACGGCGAAGTAATAGGCCTGGCCAAAGGTGAGGTCGGGAAACTCCACCGACGTTCCACGCGTCGTGCGCACCGGAGCCATACCGACGACGGACGTGAAGTTTGTCTGGGCCATATAGACCTCAAACCGCTCAATCACTTCCTCCGGTTTTACCCGCTCCCAAGCCAGCCATGTCGTTCCGTAGGACGAATTCACCATCGTCTCCGATGGATTCGGTACCAGCGTCGCCGCCAGCAACGATGCCCCGTCGCTCTCCCGGTTCGTATTGTCCACCGTGGTGATGAGGAGCGGATAGCCGTGCCCCAGCAGCAGATTGGTGGCGGTGTAACTCAGCGCGAACCGGTCCAGCGTCACCGGCGTGGTTGCACCCGCCAGATACACGCGATAGGCGGCCAGCAGGTTGTTCGTATGCGGGTCTGCTCCAACCGGCGGCAGCCAAGTGAACGTCAGCACGTTCGTCCCGCAGGCTGCCGCGAGATTCCTCACCTCGCGCACGCGGTCCACGGACGCCTGCGCCGATTGCGAGCGTACCACTGGGTTCGTGTGGCCCAGCACGTCCTCCGCGACTACCGCCACGTAGTAAATGCCGTAAGGGTTCAAGCCCGTCAGCGTCCACTGCTTGGTTTCTGCCGGCACGTAGGCGAAAGGCTCCAGGCCAGTCACGTCGTCGTAATAGGCCGGGCCGAGGTAGATGCGGTAACGCGCCACGTCCTTCTGCCCGACTTCGCTGTAAGCCGTCCAGTCCAGGTCAATCGCGCTGAACGAGTTCACCGAGTCTCGCGCCGTGAAACCGCAGCCCAGGCACGTCACCGGCGCGGGCACGTCCGGCGTGATCACCACGACGCTCACCTCGCGCGACACCACTTGCTTGAGGGGCGGCGACGGCTCGTCGCCCACGAACACCGAGAATTCCCGCGACACCAACTCGCGGGCCACGACATAGGCCGCGGCGTACTTCACGCCCGGATCGAAGCCGCCCAGCGCATCCACTGGCACCACTGCGAAGAAGTGATCTTCCCACACCGGCAGGTTGGTGAGCGCGAGTGTGAATGTTTCTCCCCGCACCCACGCCACGCGTGCCATGCCGGTGACATTCGTGAAACCGTGGGTGAGCATGTAGATATCGTAGCGCGCCACGTCCCGTTCCGCCCATTGGTTGTAGCCGGCCCACGACAGCGCGACTGACTCACCGGTGGGTGTGGGTGTGACCAGCAGGTTTGTCACCGGCGCAGGCACTTGCGGCGTGGTGACCACGATGCTCACCTCGCGCGACACCACTTGCCGCAGGGGCGGCGACGGCTCATCGCCCACAAACACCGAGAACTCCCGCGACACCAGTTCGCGGGCGATGACGTAGGCGGCAGCGTAATTCACCACCGGATCAAACCCGCCCAGCGCGTCCACCGCCACCACGGCGAAGCAATGGTCTTCCCACGGCGGCAGGTTGGTGAGCGTGATTGAGAAGGTCTCGCCCGGCACCCAGGTGTAGTGGGTCATTCCAGTGACGTTCGTGAAACCGCGCGTGAACATGTAGATATCGTAGCGCGCCACGTCTCGCTGCGCCCACTGGTTATAGCCAGCCCACGAGAGCGTGACAGTCTCGCCCGTGGGCGTGGGCGTCACGATCAGGGGCGACACCCGCGCGGGCACGGTCGGCGTGGTGACGACGATGCTCACTTCACGCGACACCGCCTGTTTCAGAGGCGGCGATGGCTCGTCGCCGACGAACACCGAGCACTCGCGGGAAACGAGTTGCTTGTATTCCGGCGTCTGCACCCCGCCGACGTGGATAGAGAACTCGCGGGAGATGACCTGCTGGATGAGCACCGGCTGGGCTTGGGCGAATGGTGCGAAGAGCCACAGAATCAGTGCCAGCCAAGCGACCGTAGCGACGTCTCGTCAGAGCGCCTCTGTTTTCGTGGCCGGAGAATGGCGGCGCTCTGCCGAGACGCCGCTACGCCAGAGTAATGGACACCCCGGCGGCCCCAAGCTTTGTGGTAATACAGTTTTCATGGCAGGAAACCTTCGAAGGTTTTTACCGAAGAACTGCCACGAACTCAGGGCCGGACCACTTTGACCTGGATGGCCGAATAGCCGTCTTTCACGGGCACGTTGGCCGTCCAACGAACCACGAGCGGGTCTTCAGTCACGACCGAGGTGACGGCGGCGGTGGCTTCCGTGAAGTTGCCGTCGGAACGCGGCGTGGCGCGAACTTTGACTACGGAAGCCTGCTCCACGTTCGTTGTCTCAACCACGACAGTGGTGTTGGTCACTTGCGGGAGAGCAACGTCGGCGCCGATGGCCCCGAACTCAGCGCGTGGATCCGCCGGAGCGCTATTACCGCCGATGGAGACAATCCGGACGCTTGGGCCATTCGTTGGCAGCCAGATTTGCGGGGTAGCACCGCTGGCCAACTCCACCACACTGGGGTCGGGCGAGACTACGAAATTGGTGCTCGTGCTGGTCGTGACCCGTTCCAGGCGAATCCGGCCCAGACCACCATTGTAATAACCGTTTCCGCCGAGGCATTGAACAGTGCCGCTCGCAACAAATCCGTCGCACACGAGGCGAATTCCACCACCGCTTCCACCAGTGGAGTCGTTCATCGAGCTTACTACACCACCGCTCATCCCGTTACCTCCATTTGCGCGGATGGTTCCCGAAACCGTGCAGGCGCCACTGCTGGAGATGAGAATTGCTCCACCACCCGCTCCACCACCCCGCTTCACACCTGCGCCAAGATTACTCACGGTCCTTCCCCCACCGCCCGATCCTCCGACCGGTGGAATCAGAGAAGGATTTCCATACGTTGGCTGGCCGAATTTGCCCACAGAACCATAGCTACCCGCTCCACCAACCTCCCCTTCCCCGAACAATCCGTTCGATACGTACGCTTTGAACGCGCCACCACCAGGACCGAACCCGGCCGCATCCGCTGCACCAACGGCGTAATCGCCAGCCCCACCCCTGAACCCACCGGGCCCTGGCTCAGCCAGCAAAGGCGGAGGTTGATGCCCCTGTCCATCCAAACTTACCGTCCCGTTGATCGTGACATCTCCTTGGACCAGCCAAACGACTGGCGCGCGGCTGGCGTGGTTCTTGAAGGTGACAGTCGCGCCGCCTTGAATTGTGACGCTGGAGTACTTAAACACCACCGCCCACTTGCTGGAGTCATAGATGCCCTTGCCGGCGTTGGCGCTGTTGTTGGCGTCCCAATTGCCGGTGACGGCCTGGCTGAGGTCAATCACCGTGTTGGCGGTGATGACCAGCGCGCCATCCGAACCGTCGGACGGGATGTTGAGTGCGGCCCTTGCAGCCGCCATGCTCATCGCGGCCACGACAGCACAGGTCAATAGGCGGATTGTTGTCTTCATAGGTTTGTGTTTTGTCTGTTCTTGTTTTGTTGTTGTTTACCGGACCGAAATCGCGTGTGGGCCGAACCACCGCCGCCATCGCCAGAGCGCCAGCGGAGGACAAGCTGGTTGCCGGTTGCGGAGAATCTTGAGGCTGGGAGAGGGCGCGTTGGCTTTGCTGGAGGCTGTCGGCTTCTGGGTCGCGCAGTCAGTGAGCGTGGTTTGGCCGCAGCACTCGGCGACAGCGTGGGGCGGAAAGAGGGCGCCGGCGGCAATTCCTGGCAGGTGCCGGGCCGGGCGGAAAGCAAATGGGATGAAGTCGAAGGACATCAGGGCCGTGTGCGCGTCAGTCGCGTGACGTTCGACCCTGTCGGTGGAAGGCTTTTGTTCCTTGGAGGACGTCCTGTGCCTGAGAATGAAATGGGGCGCACTTACTTACGCCCCAGAACAGGCACTGGTATGCCCTCGAAGGAACGCTTTCAGCACGCCCCTTTCGGGGCGTGCTTCGAGCGCGGTCCTTCGATAGAAATTACCAGTTTCGTTCTGGACAGCAGCCGAAGCTCGCGAATTATGGTTTGATCTTGATCTACATGGTTTTGGTTCTGAACGAACCCGATTCAACTCCTCGCCGCCGTCGGCGGCAAGAGAAAGTTTTGCACTTCTTCATCGTTCGGCTTTCTGTCCAGAACGTGATCGGCAGCGCGGGTTGAGCGGATTTGGGTTTTCTTGCCGGATTTCACCGGCGTCTGGAAAGCAGTTCGCTTGGGGCTTGAAGCACTTTTCCCAAAGGGATTATTGGCATGAAAACCACAATCCCGTCCCCCCGCCTCCTCGAAGCCGAGAAGGAAAACTCCTGCGCCTCGACCAGATCCTCCACGAGCGCGTAATCGGCCAAGACGAAACCGTGCAAGCCCCTCTCAACCCTCAACCATGAACCCTCAACCATTTGGCGGCGCCCGTTGCGGCCTCAAAGACCCGAAGCGCCCCATCGGCTCAGCCAAAAGCAGTTGACCGCGATAGTCGATATTCAGTTGCAGCGGGTCGAGAAGCGCCTTCTCCAGCAGCATCTTTCGCTTGAAGTCGATAAATCGGCCCAGCAACTCCTGGCAAAGGAAGGGTACGACCCTCAATTCGGCGCGCGGCCGCTGAAAAGGGCCATCCAGGAACTGTTCCTCGATCCGCTTGCCTTGAAATTGCTGGCGGGGGAATTCAGACCCGGTGATCAAATCAAAGCCACCACCGACGGCGCCGATTTAGTGCTTCAAAAAGAATAAAGGCTGGTTAGGCTTGCCTGAGCATGAACCGAAGAATTGGAGCGCAGACCTCGGTCCGCCCGCCGCTGGCCATGACACCGTGCTGGGGACCGAGGTCCGCGCTCCCATTCACCATGGCTTCATGGTTGCCTGGCGTGGCCAAGAAACCAATGAAGCTTGCCCTGCACGGCGCCAGCAGCCTGGGGAAGCCGGTTTGCGCCCCGCTCATTCTTTGCGCCATCAGCCTGATCGCTGGTTCCTTCCTCCTTTCGGCTGCTGAAATTCTTCCGCCCGGCCATCGACCGGTGCCGCCTGCCGTGCATGCGCTCGTGGGAGGCAAGGTGATGATCAAGCCTGGCGAAATGATCGATCCGGCTACGATTGTGATTCGGAATGGCCTCATCCAAGCCGTGGCAAAAGACCTGGATGCACCGCCTGATGCGCGCGTTTTGGATATGAAAGGTTTGACGATCTATCCGGGCCTGATTGATCCCTTTTTGAGTCTGAAATCTCCCAGCCCCACTGTGTCAACCGAGGGCACTGAGCCTGCTTTGACCGCCGGCGGGATCAACTTCTACGGTGTGCCCGGCCAGGAACGCGATCAAGGCAATCCTGGACCGGGCTATGAGCTGGCGCCGATGACTCCCGAACGTCGAGTCGCATCGACTTATGCTCCTGATGACAAGAGTCTGGAAGCGTTGCGCGAGATCGGTTTCACCGCCGGAAACGTGGTTCCCGAAAAGGGCATCCTGCGCGGGACAAGCGCCTTCGTGGTCCTTTCCGATTCCGGTCCGAACGAGGCCGTCCTCAAGCCGGATGTCTTTCAGCATATTGCCTTCGACACGACCAGCGCGAGGGAAGGCGCTTACCCGCGTTCGCTCATGGGTGTGATTGCGGCCGCGCGGCAGAGCTTTTTCGATGCGCAGCATTATCGACTGGACCAAGCCGATTACCGTCAACATCCAGAGAAGCGCAAACGCCCTCCCTTCAATCCGGCGCTCGAGGCACTCGCGCCCGTCTTGGACAAGAAACTGCCGGTTGTCTTCGAGCCGGGAAGCGCTCTGATGGTGGACCGCGCCGCGCGCCTCGCCCGCGAATTCAGCCTGGACTTCCTGGTTCGAGCCAGCGGCCAGGAATGGCGCCAACCCCTCCTCGCCCAGAGCGCCGCCGTGCCTTTTATCGTGCCGCTCAATTTCCTCGAAATCTCCAAACTGCCGGAGGAAGATGATTGGTCGGCGGTGTCCCTTGATCAGTTGCGCGCTTGGGATTGGGCGCCGGAGAATCCCGCGCTGCTCCGCCGGCAAGGATTGGAAATCGCGCTGACGACTTACGGTCTTTCCGAGAAAAAGAATTTCCGCAAGAACCTGCGCGCCGCTCTGGATCGCGGCCTCTCGGAGACGGATGCGCTCGCTGCTTTGACCGTGATTCCGGCCCGCTTATGCGGCGTGGAAAAGTCCCTCGGCACCATCGAAACCGGCAAGATCGCGAACCTGACCATCGTCGAGGGCGGCACTTACTTCAATCCCGAAGCCAAAGTGCGCGAAGTGTGGATTGATGGCCGTCTTTATCCGGTTAAACCGCCTGCTTCCGGGCCGGCCAAAGGCGCGGCCGAGAACAAACCGGGTGGCGAGTCACCGGCCAAACAGGTGGAGGACGCGAAGGAAACGCCGCCAGCAGACAAAACGAAAGAGCAGCAGGCAAGCAAGCAATCCGCGTTGCGAGACCTTCGCTCGCAAAGAACGGCGCGACATCCCGGTGAGGGCCGCGGTGCGATTGCCGCGCCGCCAGCCGTTTTGATCACCGGTGCAACCCTATGGACGTGCGGCCCGGCCGGGCGGCTGGACAATGCCGACTTGCTGGTCGTCAGCAACAAGATTCAGGCGGTTGGTCCCAAGCTCACCCCGCCACCGGCACTGGGAGGGAAAGCGCCACTCGTCATCGATGCCCGCGGCCAGCATCTGACCCCGGGCCTGATCGATGCCCACAGCCATAGCATGATCCTGGGCGGCGTGAACGAAGGCACCCTTCCTTCTTCAGCCATGGTGCGCATCGGAGATGTCGTCAATTCCGAGACCGACAATATCTACGAGCAACTGGCCGGAGGCTTGACGGTCGCCAACCTTCTGCACGGTTCCGCCAACCCTATTGGAGGCCAAAACTGCATCATCAAACTCAAGGATGGCGCCGCGCCGGAGGAATTGAAGTTGTCTGACGCACCGCCCGGCATCAAATTCGCGCTCGGCGAAAACGTGAAACAATCCAGCCGGAGCGAGAAGGACGCGACTCGGTTTCCGCAAAGCCGCATGGGCGTCCGCACCTTTATCGCCAACCGATTCATCGCCGCGCAGCAATACCTCAAGGGATGGCAGGCATACCAGAAGTCAGCGCCGGGTTCCGCCTCTGTTGCCGCTGTCCCGAACGACAGCAAAACTGCTGTGACGAACAGCCCGATGTTGCCTGTTCCGCCCCGGCTGGATTTGGAGTTGGAAGCTCTGGGCGAAATTCTCCAAGGCAAACGCTGGATTCATTGCCATTCCTATCGGCAGGATGAGATTTTGATGTTTCTGCGCCTGATGGAAGGCTTCGGTGTCAAAGTCGGCACTCTTCAGCATGTGCTCGAAGGCTACAAAGTCGCCGATGAAATCGCCCGCCATGGCGCCGGCGCCTCCTGTTTCTCCGATTGGTGGGCCTACAAATTTGAGGTGTATGACGCCATTCCCTACGCCGGCAGCCTGATGCGGGAGCGAGGGGCGCTGGTTTCATTCAATTCCGATTCGTCCGATCATGCCCGGCGCCTGTACCTGGAGGCGGCCAAGGCCGTTAAATACGGCGGCACGCCTGAAGACGAAGCGCTGAAATTTGTGACCATCAACCCGGCCAAACAGTTGCGCATCGATCACCGCGTCGGCTCGCTCGAACCGGGCAAAGATGCCGATTTCGTGCTGTGGTCAAAATCTCCGCTCGATTCATCGACGCTCTGCCTCCAGACCTGGATCGAAGGAAAGAAGTATTTTGACCGGTCCCTGGCCGCTGAGCGCGCTGCTGCTTTGGAAAAGGAACGAACCGCGCTGATGGATAAAGCCAAAAAGATGCTGGCGAGTTCGGATGCCACGGGAACCAAGCCTTCGGCCGAGCAAACCGCCTTCTTCCACCAGGCCTTGGAGCATTTTCACGATTCATCCGAAAGGCACTGCGATGACGAGTAATTCCGGAATGCGGCGCTTCATTCCTGAAGCGATGAACGGTGGAGGGTTTTCCGTGAATCCGGGTAGGACCGAACTGCTGCTCGGCCCTGACATCCAGGCGGCACGGCAGTGCCGCCCTACCAAGATCATGGTCCCAATGCATGCGCAAAGCGCAGGGAGGCTCTCCATCAAGCCGGCCATGAAGCCGGCCCGGCCATTTGCCAAGTCCGCTCGGAACATTTCAAATCTCAAATCTCAAATCTCAAATCTTTGGCTGCGAAATGCCGCAGGATTGCTGGTTCTTTGTCTCTGTTGGCCACCGGCGTCGCTGGCCGAAACAATTCTGATCACAGGTGCCGCCGTTCACACCGTCTCCGGCCCTACGCTTGGCTCGGCCCAGGTTTTGATCAAGGATGGCAAGATCGCCGCCGTCGAATCGGCGATCAAAGTCAAGGCCGACCGGGTGGTGAAACTGAATGGGTATCATCTCTATCCAGGTTTGATTGCCGCCAGCACCTCGCTGGGCCTGACTGAGATCAACGCCGTGCGGGCCAGCCAGGACACGGCGGAAGTCGGCGATTACACTCCCGATGTCCAGGCCTGGATCGCGGTCAATCCTGATTCCGAATTGTTGCCCGTGGCCCGAGCCAATGGCATTACGCACGCGCTGGCCCTGCCGATGGGCGGCATTGTCACGGGCCAATCCGGACTGATCGCGTTGGAGGGCTGGACAACGGAGCAACTGACCGTCAAACAACCGGTCGCCCTTCACCTTTTCTGGCCCGGCATGGCCTTGGACACGACGCCCAGAGAACAGTTCAAGGACAAATCGAAATGGAAATCACTCGAGGATCAGGCGAAAGAACGGCGCAAGAAATTGAAACAGATCGACGACTTTTTCGAGGAAGCGCGCGCCTATGCCAAAGCACGAGAAGCCGCCGGCAAATCTGCGGCCCCGGACGCGGGTCTGCAACCGGCCTGGGAGGCCATGCTTCCGTTGGTCCGGGGCGACATCCCGCTCATGATCCACGCCCAGGAAATCCGGCAGATCAAGTCCGCGCTCACCTGGGTGAACACGAGGAGCTACAAAATGATTCTGGCCGGTGGACAGGATGCCTGGAAAGCAGCCGAACTTCTGGCCAAGAGCAAAATCCCGGTCATTTACGAGGGGGTGTTTCAGCAACCGGCGCGCGATACCGAGGCTTACGATATTCACTTTAGAGCACCCGAAATCCTCCGGAAGGCCGGCGTGACCGTCATTTTTGGCCCGGGAGCCGGTTCTTCTGCCGCGGCCAACATTCGCAATCTTCCCTACGCTGCGGCTCAAGCGGTCGCTTTTGGATTCCCGGCGGACGAGGCCTTGAAAGCCGTGACCCTTTACCCCGCGCAAGTCCTGGGCGTCGGCGATCGTCTGGGTTCGATTGAAATTGGGAAGGAAGCAACGCTTTTCGCGAGCGACGGTGATATTCTCGATCTCCGGGCGAATGTGAAGCGAATGTGGATCGCCGGCCGGGAAGTCAGCCTGGAAAGCCGTCACACCCGCCTGTACGAGAAGTACAAGCTCCGTCCGACCAGGCGGTAGGAATCTGACTTGCGGGAAACCTTCCCAAGTCGGGCAGGGCCGAGCGGTCGGCTGAAGTCCTCTCTCGGAGAATCACGCAGTTTGAGCAAGATTCTTCGCCCAGGAGGTCAACCGCAGAGACGCGACGGACGCAGCGCGGCAAAGCCGCAACCTAAACCTCTCTTGCAGAACGTATTTGACGCGGTGCGGCAAAGCCTCAGCCAAATCGTGCTTGTCCTCGGCGGCGGTTTCCGGCGGTGTCACGCCGCCAGACCTTCGCCCAGTGAGCCGCTGAGCGAACCCGCCGGCGCGACGCCGGCGCTACCCGGTTCATGAAAAGCCCTCACGGTCTTTTTTCCGCGCATTGGGACCATGAACCTATAATCGGCAGTTGAATAACCGCAAAGATCGCAAAGCAGGGAACTTGAGCGAAAGCGGGTTCTCACCCACCAGGTGATCGCGTCTATTCTCCGAAGTGCCTGCTTTTCTTTGTGTTCTCTGCGTTCTGCGGTTGAACTGCTCTTTTTCGGATGAACGCAATCGTGGCGGCGTCTCGGCAGAGCGCCGCAGAATTCTCTTCTGAAGAATGGCGGCGCTGCCGAGACGCCGCTACGATGGGTAGTGGATCAGTCCGGCTTTCAGTCCGGCTTGTAGAGAGTGCCAAGGTTCTCAGCCAGCCAGCCGCACATAAAAAAGCCGCCGGGTGGGGCGGCTTTGAAAACCATTCTTTTGGCAACCTGATTCTACGAAGTGCGGCGGCGGATCAGGGCAAAAGCGCCGGCCAACAGGCCGAAAACCGCCGCGTAGGTTGCCGGTTCGGGAATTGGTGTGACGTTCACATTATCGACCAAGCCGAAGAGCACGTTAACCGCATTCGGATCGGTGGAGCTGCCGGCAAAAGGATCAAAATGCCCCAGAAAGATGTTGCCACCACCCAACGTAATAGCGGAGATATCCACATTGGCAATAGGCAAACCATCGATTGAGTAACTCACCAGATTGCCTTGTTTGGAGATAATCACGTCTCGCCAAGCCATGCCCGGAGCACCGGGAGCCGTGGTGCCGGTTTGTCCGGGGAACAGAGTCAGTTGGGCCTCCGGGGCCGACGCTCCACCGAACCCAGCATAATACGTGTGACCAGCATTTCTCGCATCGGGACTGGTGCCGGTGCCGGCCGCAAAAACGCCACTCGGGGCTGTGTATCCCGTCCCCGTCGCAGCAGCGGGTGAGTAAGCGCGGTAATCTGCGGTGGTCCCGCCATCACCAGTAGCTCCAAACCAAACGCTATCCTGAGTACCGCCTGCCCACTGCGGTGTGGTACCAGCCGTGCCAATGCCCGCACTGGTCATTTGGGTTGAACCACTTCCGCCTACCGGCGATGGGCCAAGCGGCCCGTTGTAATTCAGCCACATGTCGAATCGCAGAGTGTAGTCCCCCGAAAAGGTTTGCCCAATCGGCGAGACGCTCAGCCCACTGACAATCCCTCCGGTTTTGTTGGCTTGCATTCTTAGTCCCCGCGTCGTGGTGCCAACCGAATGCGGGGCGGAGGGAATGCCTGCAGTGCTATAATCAAAAAAGAACTCAGCCGAGCTACCGGCATCATTGGCATTGGCGCCGGTCGATCTGTTCACCACCCAACTAGCCGAGTGATCAACATCGAAATCTTCAGAAAAGCTTTGGGCATTGGCCACGGCAGGCCAGAGGGAGAGCAGTATGGCGGCGGCGGGAATGGTCAGCTTCAGGTTGGCACGTTTCATAAGATTCTTTCTGATTTCAGGTTTCTACAGGCCTGAACGTTG